>Ga0209090_10001345_pt1 | contig 15770 bp, 6 predicted proteins | sample ArcticOcean_MG_C_9_FD_187432 | JGI IMG/M metagenome (GOLD analysis project Ga0209090, IMG submission 187432) | Marine microbial communities from western Arctic Ocean - ArcticOcean_MG_CB2_152 (SPAdes) (version 2) | ecosystem: Environmental > Aquatic > Marine > Oceanic | place: Arctic Ocean... | reverse complement strand
TAAGACCCGACGATTTAGTGATCTCAACTAGGGCTGCGCACCAGCCAATCATGCGTTCGACCACGGCATCGAATTCGTCATCGGTCATCTCGCCCGATACGAAACGGCTCCACATTCCACCCTCTTCAGTGTCGCTGAGCACAGGAACGTATCCAGCTGGCATCGTTTTTGTTTGGATTTTGACGCCTTTGTGGCGACGCTCCGCGTTTCCATAGGTATATGCCTTCAAGTCGTATTCGAAGTTTCTAAGGAACGAAATGCACTGCTTCACACGGCCTTCTTTGAATTTGATTATGCGATTGAAGTGGGCAGCGATGAGCAAGCAAACGACGATCGGGTCGGAGGTCAACTGGTTGATCCACGATGTTTGTGAGAATTCTTCGAATGCGTCGTCCATCGTGTGGCTGATCATCTGTGCACGGAATCGTTCGAAAGCTGTTGGGTTTCCAGTTGTAATGGCAGCGGTGTGGAGTTCGTTCTCATCTGTGATTTCCTTGACTGCCATGGCATTATACAACAGGAGCGCCTGCTCGACCGTTTCTTCTTTGAGAATGTGGTAATAGACGGGGCGGGGAGCGAGTTGCCCGTCGACCGCCACCGCCGGCGTCGTGATCTGCTTCGTCGTCGCGAAGGCCATCGCCTTGATCAACGCATACCCAACGCGTGGTATCCAATTCTTGACGAGATTGCAAGCTATGACCGTGTCGGCTTTGGTTTCCTCTGTCATCATCATGTATAAAGGAACCATGAACATCATCGAGACATGTCGGGTGTTTACCGTCACGAGATCGACAACTTTCTTGTCCGCCAGCCACGATTTCAACACGATGATGGATTTGAGTGGAAACGAGCCGACGTATTCGACGTCTATGGCGTCTGAATCGGGTTTCGCCTTGTACCGAATCGTCACGTATCGACCCACTTCGACTTGAGGTCTGAACATTGTGAGCGGTGCGATGTTCGCCTCCGCGTGGTCGGCGTCGCTGTTGTTGAACCTGTACGCGAATGTCAACCCCCCTGTGTCATTCTCGTCTTTGGCGCACACGCACACCTCTTTGTAGATCCACCCATCGATTGTCGTTCGAAGACAAGAGGGTGCAGACGGAGCATCATCGTCGAGGAGCCAGTTGATTTGAAAGGGGTTGCCTTTTCCATGCTTGTTGAGAACTGAGCGCTTCGGTGTTTTGAGGAGCGCAGCAATGGCGAACTTCGGATCCTTCATCCGCTCTTTCGGCAACATGCCGATTATATCGGCATCGCATGCATAGCATAGCACGTACTCGATCAGCTCATCGGGAAACAAGGCCACTCCCGTGGTGATATTGGAAGGATTCCCGTTGACGTCGACGTGCTGAACCTTGATCATATCGAGCATCTCTTTTTGAACCGATGAAAGAGTAATGTGCCGGCTTCCTCCTTTGAAGTTGAAGCGTATCTGAAGGATTGTGTCGATGAGCTGCTTTGCAAATGGAAGGCTTGTGTAGTACGGTTCGACGACCTGCTCGTAGATGTGCTGCAACGCGTTGCGCGACGGCCCGAACCCGTGCTTTTCGATGGAGCATTTGAGGTAAAGATCGAAGAACGAAGGGGAGAACCACTTCTTGGCAGCTTCTTTCCCGAACACGTCGCCATTTGCATCGTGCAGCTCGAGTGCGATTGCAATGTCCTTTGAACTCTCGACCAGGTAGTCGAATGTGTGCTCACACAAGCCGTTTACCGTCGTCGCACTCGACACGTTTGACGAATTCGGATCGAACGAGGTGATTTTTGATGTGGCGGTCTTGAAGAACGGCTCGTTCTTCGCGACGTCGTAGTCGCCGCCCTGCCACGTGATCCACGGTACGGCGGAGAGAATCTGCAGATACCAGCTTGGCGTGGTCTTTTGGCCGGCGCTGATCGCTGCTTCGATGAACTCCGGACGAGAGCGGACGAGAGGGGGCAGTTTACAGTAGGCGACGCCATGGCGGCGAACGACGGTGAGCATGGTGCTGGTATCCCACTTGACGTCTTGGGGAATTGCTTCCATCACGTTGTTGAAGATCGAGTCTTGGAATACTCCTGGGTACCCCCCGGCGTTGTCGAAGATGCTCATCATCACGTTGACGTCACTCTGCACCTCATTTGGCAGTCTCCTGTAGCTTTTCCAACTCTCCGAGTCTGGCTCGTGGAGTAAGACGTGATGTTTGATGACGTCTGGGTGCTGCAGCGCCTTCTTGCTGATCGACGCAACGAGAAACTCGGCGTCGCCGGTGCGAAGGGCACCGCTCACGAGGTCTACGTTCGCCTCCTGAAACTCGTGCGAGACTTCCGAGATTGCCGCTGGAAAGGTGCGTATCGCTTGGTACAGAAACGCGCGCGTCTCGCGCATCTCGATCGGAAGCTCGTTGAACAGCGAACCCTGTCGCTTGATCACTTCGAATGCCACATTCGTGTTTGCCTTGATGGTGTCTGGCATCTTCAAGTACATGCTCGGTCTGTTCGAAATTGCGGCGATGCATACATAGACATTGCTTTTGCATTCAGCATCTAGACGCACGTATCGTCCACCACAACCGGCGACGTCGATCGCCGCTTGCTCAATCTTGGAGATCGGACTCGTGTGTACAACGTTTTCAAACGTCGGTGCATCGGCGAAGGGCTTCTCTTGCTCCTGCTCATTGATCCACTTCTTGCTGTAAACGTAAGCTTCGGTGTGCGACATGCCACTGTTGTTGGTGCTGATTTTGTTGTTCCTCTTTTTTTCCACAGACGAAGGTCTGTGTGTGAGGGCTGTTTCTTTTGTTGCTCATACGGTATCGACTTCTAAATTGATACCGTTCTCTACCAGGGCTCGCCACTGGTCCAAGATTTTCTGTCTGCCGCCACCCAAAAAAGGAAGTGGGTTTATTCGAACGACTCCAAAAATCTTGGAGCAGTGGCGAGCCCTGGTAGTAATAGACACCTTATGACCGTTGCTTACTGTATAACACACAACAGCTTCCTACTGGACGCGGTGCAGATCATGTGCACATAGAATAGAGAATAGTCATCGCTGAGTCGATCATGATGCCCATTGCACGGACCAAACAAACTTAGGTGCACGCCTCCCACACTTCCCTGTGCAGAAAGAACACCCCATACCCAATCGAGTTCAAATGCCACCATCCACCTCCAAATCTTCTAAGAAGCGCTCGTCGTCGTCGTCGACACCGTACGCGAGGAAGTTGATGAAAGTCGCCTCGGATCCAAAGGATCTTTGGAAAGACCCGTACGGATTCCTGACGAAAGAGATGAGAACGAAGGCAGTCGGCAACTCGGCCGTCGACGCCTTCTACGTCGAGGCGTGGGCGAAGCGCATCATCGTCGTGAACCCGAACTACACTTGCCACGTGGCCAACTTAGCCACGGACGCCAAGAACCCCGACGATGATTCTCCGCTGTACACCTGCAACGCGGCCTTCGTCGCCAAGTGCAAGAGCGAGCGCAAAATTGCGCACGGCAACTCCATCATCATCAACCCGAAGGAGTTCGAAGAGACAATCGAAGCCCTGAAAGAGGAGGCCGAGAAGGAGGCCGGCGGCGCATATGCTAAGATGCTCGAATCGATCGCCGATCGGCCCGTGTTCCACGCCGAGCGCGAGTACGACGGCAGCGTCAAGGTGACCATGGCGGCCGATTCCAAGCGACGCGTCCCCAACCCGATACCGTCCGGAAAGCACCACACCGCATCCGAGTTCGTCGCGCGAAGCCTCCACGACGTCGTCGTGAACATGCCCGAAAAGCAAAAAGCCGTGCGGGCGTCCATCCTCGAGCGCGTCTACTTCGACTTACCGTGGGACAAAGCCTCCAACGAGCTCGTCTTGCCCGAAAAGGGCTCCATCGAGGCGATCGCTCTCTGGACGGACGTTGCGCGAAAATTCGTCTACGTGTTCGACAAGCCCATCCTGCCATTCCTGTCGCTTGAGACGGGAGAACCAATTCCCCGCGAAACGGCCCCTGATGCGGAAAGCAACGTGGAAACCGACCTCGAGAGCAACTTGACAGAGTTCACGATTCCATCGTTCAAGACGAGCAACAAAGATTACCTAAGCTCCGACAAGCTCAAAGTCAAGTTGATGTTTTCGTTGTCCTTCATCGGCGTCAGCAGCTCGACCAACGACGTGGAGCCGCAGGATTATCGCAGCCTGATTTATGTCGATCCAAAGCACGCAACGTGCGGCCGCTTCTTCAAAGCCCTGATCGCGACGCTTCTCAACACAGCCGAACGGCTCCTTGATGCAGTGCCGGCGTATCTGCTGAAGGTCTGCAGCGGCGACACGACGTCGTTCTCGCACGTCGAGTCTTGCGCAGAGTACTACGAGAGCAAGAAAGACCTCATCAAAATCGATTCACTCGATGACCGCACGGTCGACAAATCACTCGAGTCGCTTTCGAAGAGCGCGTTCAGGAATCCCACGTTCGAAACCAGCAACGGTCTGAAGCGATCTTCCCTCTTTTACTCGGCCAACTATGAGATCGCACTGGTCAACTGCCTTTTCGCTCGCGTCGGCTTCCACGACGCTGGAATTGACTACAGCAAAGGGGCGTTGACTGAGATGCTGAGCGTCGTGAACCCGGCCGTCCTTTTCGTCGTCTGCAAAGCGTACGGCATCGTCGAAAGCTCGGCCATCGTCGTCTCGACGGCGAAACCGCGCGCCCCTCGCAAGCCCAAGTCGAAGGGCGCGAGCTCGTCGTCGTCCATCCCTGAAGCGTTCATGGATACGATCAAGGCTATGATGCGCGAGGAGATGGCAGCAGGGCTTGGGCAGATGTCCCAGATGATGGATACCGTGATGAAGAAGCTCGAGATCGAGACGGCGGAGGCGGTCACCGCCGCCGCCGCCGCCCCCGCCGCCGCCGCCGCCGCCGCCCCCGCCACCTCGGCCCACGACGACGACGAGGATGACGACGACGACGATGACGACGATGACGACGACGATGACGACGCCGAGTGAGCTTGCATGAGAGGCGGCAATGGCGGAGGTGGTTGGTGAAACGTTCGGTGATGGTGTCCGGGCACAAAGGGGACGCAAGAAATCTTGGACCGGTGGCGCTGTAGGGTATAAATAGGTACCGCGTGTTGTCGTTATATCTGATGTGAGAACAACTGTCTCTGTGACCATGGAAGCTCCAGTAGCTGAAAAAATCAAAGTACCACTCCCACAACAAAAAGACGCAATCGATTACATTGTTTCCAAGTACGATGAGGGTCTGGGGGGCTTTCTGCTGTTGGGTGGAACTGGCGCTGGCAAAACTATAACGTCTTTGGAGATCGCGAAAGCGATCACGACAATGCCGCCCAGGGCTTCAAATACGCGTTTTGTGTCCTATTCAAAAACATACGGACGACGTCACTTGAATCGAATCTTGGCTATCATCCCTCCTCTAGGTGGGACGGTGATCAAGCAGTGGCAAAAAGAGGCGTATGCAACCGGATGGGCCAAGCAGTCTGTGTTGTACTATTACGGCGGCAACCAAGACCAACGGCGGCGTGCACTCGAGCGCTGGAACACGCACGCCGACGACTACCCGGATATGCCACACATCATCCTGACGACCATTGACATTTTGCTCTCCGAATGCAAGCTCGTGTTCGACGCCGCGGACCGAAAAAAGATTACAATCGACGACCTTCGTATCGCTGCATTCAACGACGTGGCGCCTAAATTCGGCAAGTGTCGTTGCATTTTGATCGACGAAGAGCACGACTACGGCAAGGGCTCCAGCGCGTTCAGCGACGATGTGGAAGTCGATCCGGGGCAGATCAAGTACAATGTCCTGAACGAGGTCGTCCGATACCACAAACCCGATTTCTTGCTCGGTCTCACTGCAACGCCGTTCGTCAACAGCTGGTGTGACGTGTACAGCTTCCTTCGATTGATCTCGCCCGGTCGGAAGGAAATGTACACGTACCGCGTGGGACACGAAAAGTTTGAGGGGCATGAAGAGGCGTCGATGCGCGAAATCGAGCGGTTCCAAGCAAGGTACGTCTACGAGATAAAGAAGATGGAGTCCGTCGTGAACCCGACGACGATCACGGACGTGAAGCACACCATCGAAGAAGCCGAGCGCGTCTTGATGGACTCAGCGACCGACGCGTTGAAGGAAAAGGCAACGAAGCTGATGCACAAAATATCGGAGCATGCGATCGCCCCATCTCAAGAAACGCGAAAGGCTCGGATGATCGCCGAAAATCTTTACAACAAGGAGATGACACGATGCAGGCGCGGGCTCGTACACCCGGCTTTTTACGCCAAGCCAGTCTACTCGAAAACCGACTACGAATTGAACGCGTATGGCCACAAGGCGTACTACTATGACCACCGATCGGGAAACGAGGTCGCGAAAATGCAGGTGATCAAACCTAGCATCGATGAGCTGTACAATAAATGGCCAATCGAGAGATGCTCAAAGTTCTCTGCGATCTTGAATCGAATCGAAGAAATCGTGAAAACAGAGAATACGACTCGAATAATCGTTTGTTTGCACTGGGCCGAGCCCCTTCGTCTTTTGGCGAAGTATGCCAAAGATCGCTTCCCTGAAAAGACGATCATCGAGCACCATGGGCTGGCATCTAGTCGTCCGTGGCAGGCAATGGAAAAGTTTGGGTCCCCTCTTCATACTGGGGCAATCATGCTCGCAACGACTCCTGGAATCGATCGCGGTGTCGACCTCCCATGGACGACCAACGGAGCCGATGGCAACAGGGTGGCCGTTAGGATGATTGTGGGTGATTTGCCGTTCTCTGCTGCAGCCGAACAGCAGCTGCAAGGCCGGATCAAACGCCTTCCCGCACAGGGCTACCCCGCCGAGTCCGATCGCGTGAGGGATTGGTTTGTGGATCGAGTGTTTGTGGGGTGTGAAAAGCCGACCATTGAGGACTTCTTCTTGAAGTTGATCAGCCAGAAAGCCTCCAAGGCGGTGGCCTTTGTGCAGACCCGCGAAGAGATGCTGGAAGCCGGACTCGAGGTAACCGATGAGACGAGTCCGGACGCCCAAGTCACGAAGCCAGACAAGCCGGGAAAGGGAAGAGAGCAGGGGTCGCTCATGACACTTTTGACCACGCTCTCGCCTGACCGGCCTTCTGTGCTCACTCGTGAGACGCGTGGCGGCAAAGGCAAATCTGGAACGAGCGGCGTCAAGAAGACGATTTCGAAGGTGAAAAAGTGACTGTTGGTTATGGAAACAAATGGGAAACGAGGGCAAACGGGGGCAAACGGGTGCAAACGGAGTGAAATCGAAAACGCATATGCATGCGTCGAAAATGCATATCATTGTCAGTGGATTGTCAGTGTGACACTTCCGGCCGCGGACAGGGAATGGACAGCACAAAAGTTTTCCCGATTTGGGTCGTGATGAATTTTAAGTTTGGTGACCCGATTAGGAAATACACAGACACCCCAAATCGGGCGACTAAACTTAGATTTCATCACGACCCAAATCGGGAAAACTTTTGTGCTGTCCATTCCCTGTCCGCGGCCGGAAGTGTCACACTGACAATCCACTGACAATGATATGCATTTTCGACGCATGCATATGCATGCTACTCCTCGTCCACTTATTCGAGAACGGAAACACGCGATGCCATGAAGCGGTTGACGATCTCGTCGACCGTCGACGTCGAAGCGTCACCCAGCAGCGTTCCTGCTCCGTAAGGTCGACCCGTACTCCTTGTTCTTCCACCGGGCATCCCTTGGAACCCGGCAGACAGCATGAGCTCTATAATCTCGTTCTCTTGCGCGATAGTCCTGGTGTCGTAGAACGCCCTCACAAACGCCTTCTGCTTCGCCGTCAGGGATGCAGCTGTGGCACTGCTACGACCAAACGCAAGTCTATGAAGTTCTTTCATGTCAACAAAGAACTGTGCAAGCAGGCCTGGATCGGTGGCATCGAAGTCAACCGTTGCCAGGTCATATGAGACTGCTCTTGCTGCCTGAAAGAAGCTTGGTTTTTCTGCGTCGGATCGCTTAGACAACGCGTCCGCTTGGTTTAAGAACGTATTGAATTGCTCCAATTTGGGGTCAAACTCAAGTATCTTGGCGAACGCAACACTGAACAGGTCAACTGCGCCGGTGATTGACTTAACTATCGTTTCTGACTCCGCAAGCATGTCGTCAATGGCATTGATTTCATCGTATTCGTAATAATCGCGTTCCCTCTCCACTCTCTCCTCCTCAATCTTCTTGAGACGCTTGATGTATTGTTCTTTTTGGGACTTTTGAAAGACGCGCAGTTGAGCCTTTGGTAGTTCAAATGCATCCCACACAAGCTTGGTCGCAGTGTGCTTGTTCTTTTCGAAAAACTGCGCAACGACGTAACGCTTATTGAAGATGGATATTGCCTGGTCAATGGCAGAGTTTCCAGAGCCTATGAGCGCTTCAGTCCAAACGTGTTTGTTTTGTGGCTTGAAGACGTAGGTGTAGTCAAACCAAATGTTCTTGAAGAGAACGATAGCACAAACGAGGAGCGACATCCCTTTGAACCCCGCAAACTGGTCGTTCTTTGGGAGGAATGGCCTATCGGCCATGAACTTTACGAACCGCATGCCTCGTTTAAGGGATTTACCCAGGGTGGCATCCACCACTCGATCCAAGGCGAAGTCGGCTGCCGCGCTTGCAGTCGACCCCGACAGTCCAAACTTCGAAACCAGTGCCTTGGATGCTGCCCCAGTACCCAACAAGAGCGCGCAAAACGACGTGAGTGAAAGAGACTGCCTCCTTATCATAATCTTTATCCGTATCACGCTACTTACGGCAGGAAGAAGTGCACACGCAACCCGAAACATATCCATCCCAGGAACCGCCTCGAGTCCAACCTGGATGGCAAGCCGCGCCACTTCAGTCTTGTGGTCTTTGAGCCATTGTTTGATGAACGTCGCGAAACCAGTTTCGATCTCTTTGAACGGAGCGGGAAGTTTGTTTCTGCCCGTTTTGGACAGGTTTTTGAAGGTGTACTTCACCCTTTTCCCCTTTGGCTTCCTTGCGGCGATGGTATACTGCTCTGGTTCCAGCTTCATTGCACCGATTGAGAATGCCATCGGTAACGAAGTCCCAATATCCATGCCCTGGCCAGATTCGGGAGGTGGTGCTGGACGTTGTTTGAACCCCTGTTCGACCATGAAGTCGAAGGTGCAGTAGTCCATCAACGTCTTTTGTGCGTCGTCGACGTATCCAATCTCGTACATGAAGGTGCAAGCCATGTTCAAAAGCGTCAGGTTTGCAACAACGTTATACAAGGGGTGATCGGAAGGCACATCGAACGCCCTCCCAATACTGTGCATTGTCTCCTCCGCGGAGAGAACCGCCACGGTCATCAGATCCTCAAGGTTTCCCTCCGGCATGGCGTCTTCTAGCTCTTCAATTGAGTCAAACTCGACAGCATCGTCTACTACCCATACTGAACCCTTCTCGTCAAAAAGGGACATTTATGTACTGATGTATTCCTACTAACTAAAGAGTACCGCGTGTGTTATCGCACACAGTTCCCCTAGTTTAAGTGCGTCGGCTGCTGTCGGACCCGCGGCCCCCAACCTCTCCAGGAGCTTTCTGAGCGAGTCTACGAGTGCGTTTGATTCGACGTCTTCCATTTCAGCGTACGTGGATGCATCATCGATACGCATACGCAGCCAGCCGAACTGCGGCGCGTCTTCACCCCCTAACACATCCAACGACATTGCCTGGCCAATCACAAGGGATGCAATAAAGTGCTTACGAAACTCTTTAGAGTGAACGTTTTCAGAGTCTCGGCCGTCTGTATTGATGCCCTTCAGCCTCCGATCGATTTCTAGCACGCGGTCGTAGAGGTACTCGACCATTCTGAACGGTGATTCCAGCCGGAGTGCTGACTGCGCGTTCAGTATGAACGTACCGTTGAGCAATTCAGTCTTTTGGTCATCGGATAGATCGTCGAGCTGAACGTCTGTTGTATCTCCAGCTCGAAACGTAAACGTTTCTCGGTCGATGTCGCTGCCTAACCCAACGTTGATCCCAAACAATCTCTGTGGTCTAAATATCCAGTTTTCTATGAGCTGCTCGCTTCCCATGTCGCGAACAACGACTCTGAAATCCACGCGGTTCGCAAACAAGTCGCGTAAAAACTGACGCGAAATATCGAAGATTTTCTTCGGTAAGTCGTTTTCAAGCATTGCAGCTTCGGTAAGTTGATCGGCATTTAGAAACAGCTCGGTTGGTGTCGTGGCGTCCGTGACTTGGAAATCAACGCCTATGGACAACGGTTTGTAGTTTCCATCGTTTGACTCGTCATGGGAAGCGAGCACTTGATCGCTTGCGTCAGCGATTGCACCGGTTCCTCCCAGGCCAATGAGAAACGCTCGTTGTTCTTCGACTTTCTGTATGAACAACGCGTTTGCTTGTTTGGCTACCGTTGCAAGCTCTAAGCGAATCGCGTCAATGCATACTTTGGTATGGTATTTGATTTCCTGTAGAAACGCATCACGTCTTTCTCGAAGGCGCACTGTTGAAGGAGCGTCGAACGCCCGCACGCCGTTAGACGGCATTGTGACATTGAAAAACCGCTTGTCGTTGCACCTTGCCAATATCAAGCTTTGCAGTATCCTCTCGGCGTTCCAAGCAATAGAGGAGTACGTATCTGAAAGCGAGTCCGAAGAGGTCGTGAGAACGGCCGACCTGGCTGCATCTTCCGCACTCGTTACGTCTCCTTCGAATGTGTCTGTAGTGTCATAGTCGTTGACGTAGCTGCCCAAGAATCGAATACATTCGTCGGGATCGTACACAATCTCGCTTGGGATGTCGATGACGTAGGACTCCTCAGTCGACCGACATCTCGAGAATGACGGGACCAACTCAACCGATTGATCAGGAGGTGGCACAGCAGATTGTTCGATTACGCTGATGGCGCGCTGAATTGACAGCACTGCCGCTTCTTTAGAGACCGGAGTAGACGAAAACAAAAGCGCAGGAACATGGCGGTGATACAAAGGTGGGAGATGATCTCCATACGTCGATGGCACGAAGAAGCGGCCGTGTTCGATTGCATTCGAAACACTGAGCCTAGCAATCCGTCGTTCAATTCCATCTGCCCCACCTTGATCAAAGTCGACCCTGAGCGACTCGAATCTGTATTTCAGCCTACTGAGCTCGTCGTCGGTAATACGTTTGACGTCGTCAATGGAAGGCATAGTAGCACCCGTGGCCAATATCGGGTCGTCTCCAAACTGCTTCCATCTGTCGTCGGGTGGGTTGAGAGGTATTTCGCGATCCATCATCAGTACGGGATACGACGCCACGCAAAGAGCCAGGGCGTGATCCTCGGTGGCGTTTTGATTGCCCGAAATCAAGTTTGATAACCGATCGAATGCAACGGTTCCATGTTGATACGACATGCGCAACGATGCCAGCTGTTCGACTGCTATTGTCTGCCAGTTCAACGTTTTGAGCCTTGAGATGTCCTTGAGGGCGTAGGCGACTTGTTCTAGTGAGGATACCGTACCATTGAGCACTGAATCGTTTGCATGAACGCGTGACACGAGTAGTTGAGTGTACTTTCTCGTCTCTGTGGCAAACGTAGCTGGGTCGAGCCAAGAGAACGACAGTATGCGGTCGTCGGAACATGCTTTCAAAACAAAGTCAGCGCATTCGATTGCAATGGAGTCGACAATGCGTCGCACAGAGAACGACGCTTTTTGCCAGTCTGGCTGACGATGTCTTTTCATCAACTCCGTGGTAGCAATCTCCGCGTAGAACCTTAGTGCAAGAACGTGCTGCCACGTGCCCGGGATGCCGTGATAAAGTTGCGTTTTTGGCCCCATGATTGCCTGTATGCGCCTCTGTGTTGCCTCTGTGCCCAAGGGCTGCGAGAGCAACGCAAACACGTCGGATGGCGGGTTCAACTGTAACGCAAAGCTGTCAATGACAGCTTGAACCGGCTTGTTTTTCAACGCTTTTTTCAACTCTTCTGTGTGAGCATGGTAGTGTACAATACCAAACGGCCGACTGTTTGTTTTGAACCACTCGCGAAGCAAGTTTTGAAAGGCAGGCACGGCTCCTGAACAATACGAATTGTACTCCAGCATTGCATCGTGTATCTTGGAGACCTCCCTTGTTGTCATGAACTGGTCAGTGAAATCGACCGAGTCCAGATTTGAAGCTGGTGCCTTGGGGAAGAAGAGTCTAAAATTCGTTGCTGATTGTCTAAAATTCGTTGCTGATTGAGGAAGATGCCGTCGCATCTGTGGTGCTTTCACGCTGCCCGAGGGTGGAGTCAATTGCACAGTGTTGGTATAGAAATTGACAGCAGTAGAGATGTCTTTGATTGTCTGGAAAAAAGCATCGACTGTCATGCGGTCGGGAGGGGAAGTTGGGGTCCTTGTCGGCGGGGCTGCAGCAGCTGCTTGAGGACGAGGAGGACATCTTGCAAGTGACGTAGTCAACGAGGTCTTTGACTGAAGCTTGAACGTTCCAATGGGCGATCCATTGTACATGTCGGAGTTGAAATGACGCTTCAGTTTGAGAGGAAGATTTTTCAATACACGACTGTAGATGCTGTAAGAAGCATTGAGCAAGCTTGCGACTTCTCTGGCCCGTTGTTGGCCATTCAGGCTGTTTGCTTTCCCCAAAATTGACCTCAAGATTGGAAACGTGATGATCTGTTCGTAGAACGGCGCGGTGACGGCAAAGTACGCAGTGTTGAAGATTGTCTCCAACAGACTTGCCATTGTGGGTATTGCCATTCCTACGACAGGAATCTTGCTTAGATGTCTTGCAATTGCTCCTGTCATCATTTTCATACGTCCTTTGGTTCGCTCCGCCGCATCTCGAAGCGACCCCTCTAGCTTTTCGATCGCCTTGTTCACTCTTTCTATCCGTTCTAGTTCGTTGCTTGAGATTGCACCAAGAATTGCGCCGTCTGGTCGCTCAGTGAAGAAACGATGCCGTTTGTTGTGCGTTTGGTTGCATATGTCAGGATCCTCGACGACGATCTCCAATAGTATTTTGGTGGAGAACTCGCGGTCGGTTTTGCATTCAGACATATCGAGCGGATTCACTCGGCGTCCAAATCCCTCACCTGTTGATTGTACGGCTCGTGTAAACACAGATGTGGTTCTCTCGGGGTCCTGAAGCCATTGCCATAGAATCAACTGGCGGCGGAATTTGACGTGGAAGATCTTTGTGTCCTGTGCCGTCGGCCGGACGTTGGTTACATTGCTTGTCGTCGCAGCCAGCACTTCAAGAGACGTGGCGAATTCTTCCAGCGTGAAGGAGATTCTCACGGGCTCAGGGCCGGGTTGTCTGTTCATGTAAGTCTGAAGTGTTCTTCCAAACGACGAAACAGACGCACCCAGAATCTTCCGAACTTGATCGCTGGTGTACCCATCTGGACGGTCGTCAGGCGGTGGTGGCGATGGCGCCATCGCCCCCTCGATAGGATCTCCCTCGATAGGATCAAATGCGACGTTGTACATAAAACCCCCAGCAGCAGTAGCAGCAGCAGAAAAAGAGTCTGTCCAAGAATCGGTAGAGTTTTCCCCTGTAGAGTTTTCCGATGGAGGAGCAGACGGGGGTGGTCGTGGTGGTGCTTTAGATGGATCACGGAATCCAAACAAGTCGTTCAATCGTTGTGTTGCTTCATCCACGAAACTAAAGGAAGGATCAGCAGCGGCTGCTCCCGCTTCGGCTCCCGCCGAAGAAGCCGCCATAGCATCACCAATCGCTTTAGATGCGACAATGTCAAACGCAAGACCCAACCCTTTTAACTTTTGGTGGACAATGTTTCCTTCGTCTGAGAACTCTTCTGTTGTGAGATCTCTTGCGGTTGATACGACCGCGTATAACCCAGCTCCAATCAACGGAAATGCCATCAAACTTGAAACCATTGCTAGACCACCGGCCAACGTCGTTGAAAGTATCGCCGTCGTCCCTGCCGTTCCAAACAGGTATGAAATCACTGGTGCTTGCGCTGTCTTGAAAACCTTCTCCAAAAGTTTCCCCCAACTTGAATTGGACGACGGTTCGTAGTTGTATTGTCGAAGCAATTGCCCTAGTCCCATCTGAGCGATCGTGTTCGCAAACGGAATTGAATTCTTTCGGTTTCGATCCGCCTCGAACTGATAGACGCGTCCGTAGTCGTAAAACGAAACTCTCATGGGTGGTGCGTAGTGGCAAGGGTAAACCGTCACGAGTGGCGAGTAAATGTCGCTCTGTGCTGAAAACGACGGTACGTCTCGGTGCCCAAGAAATATCTTGTTGCGTACATCCGAGAAAGGTCTTTGGAGATACACTGAAAGCTCGCACCTTTGAGGAGCCCGCTCTCCATCCTCGACGAATACAGAAAGCACACACGGAGATACCACGTATTGCTTCGTGAGCTCATCTTTTTGCCATCCATGGTGCGTACACAGCGTGTGTTCAACGACCCCGGGATCTTCCGTTGACTCCACGCCCTTTGACCTCATGCCGGCGATTGTAACTTCGTAGAACGGCTGTGACTCCCGCCTGTCCCTCTTTTTCACAAGTTGAATCTGGAAGCATGGCGTCCGAGACGGTGGGTGGTTATTGACTCCGTATTCGTTGAGTGGGGGTCGATCAGCACCATCGAAGCTAGACGTGTACATTTCGTCCGATACTCCATCCCGCGTTGTCCACAACGACGTACTCCCACGCTCCTTCAACGGGCCTGAATCACCAGCGTCCATAACGAAGACGGAACACCGGATCGTCTCCTTGCTTTCATATCGTCAATTCGAGGATATCCAATTAGAAGAGACCCACACTCGCCCGTGTGTGTGTAATGGCGGATCAATACGGCGACTTTGTGAACGCTTTCGTGGCAAATGCCCACTCTGCGTTTGACGTGGATGCAGACGTCAACAGCTCAAAGAGGCCAAAGTTGAAACACGATGATCTCGTCGTCGAACGAAAGGCAGTGTCCACTCGCTTCATGCTCGGTTCAAACGACAACGCATACATGCAATGTGGGCTGACTATTCTAAACGTCAGCAGCGAGGGACAAAAGAAAGAGCTGGCGCCGTCGTCCCTTTACTCTGCAAGTGCGTTGAATGGTCTGAAGGCAGGATTGTTTGCAGCTCAATTGAACGAAAACGAAGCCGAAAGACAGAAATCGCCATCGGAACTCGTATTTGTGGCGAACCATGTCATACAAACGTTCTTCTCTGTAGACGAGGTGGTGTCCTACCTTCAGAGCGCAGAGCCGTCTCTTACTGCGTCGATGTTTTCGAATACAATCACCCCAGAAGAATTGAGTAAACACCCTCAGTTCGTTCTGGTACTACGTCTATTGCTGTTCATTGTGACAAAGGACGACACAATAGATACACAACAATACTTGGCCAAAGATGTCTTTGATCATCTCAATGGGCTTAGAAACGAATCTTCACGTGTCGGTCTTCTACAAGCAGAGCAAGCTGCGCGAAGAAAGTTCACCGAACCAGACACTATGCCAGATTGGCTTTCAGCGGCAGAAGATGATGTAGCGAGAGCTCAATTGTCGGAGTCAAACGCGAAACGAGATGCTGAGCGTGCAGTGAAACGCGCAGAAGACGCGGAACGGTCAGAGGCCGCCTCCGCTCAGGCGGCGGTCGACTCCGCCCAGGCGGCGGTCGACTCCGCCCATTCGGCGTCCGAAGCGGTTCAGGCTGCCACAGCAGCGAATACCAGAGCAAACGACACCGCAACCGAGAGGGACAAAGCGGTTCAGGATGCCGCAGCAGCGAATAGTAAAGCTGAGAACGCAGTCATGGAAATGCGCGAGGCTGT
>Ga0209090_10001343_pt1 | contig 15777 bp, 12 predicted proteins | sample ArcticOcean_MG_C_9_FD_187432 | JGI IMG/M metagenome (GOLD analysis project Ga0209090, IMG submission 187432) | Marine microbial communities from western Arctic Ocean - ArcticOcean_MG_CB2_152 (SPAdes) (version 2) | ecosystem: Environmental > Aquatic > Marine > Oceanic | place: Arctic Ocean... | reverse complement strand
CACCACACTCTCCGCTCTTCTCTTCTCGCCTTCGTTTAATCCTCCTCCTCCTTTTCTGCTTTGTTGTTGTTGCGCTGTCTTCAACTTAGTCTTCATCTTTTGCGTTTTCACGCCTCGATTTTCGCTTTGTTTCTGTCTCTCCTCGGCCGCTTTTAACATCTGCTCTCTCCGTTCTGCGATGACTTCCGGGGAGTCTTCTTCGACCGGTTTCGAACAACACGCGCCCATTTTCTTTCGTCTTAAACTTCTTCGGTGTTATTTTAAATACGTGTCAGTACGACGTGTGTCTGTCAGTCAGTGTGTGTGTTGATAATAAATGGAGTAGTGAAGAGTGAATTTTCCCAAACAAAGGAGCAGTCGTCAGAGAAATTGAACACAAAAATGTTACTCGCGAGACGGTGCTTTTGTTCGTCGCATTATTACACCACCACCATGCAGCAGCGCGGCGTGTTTTCGTCGTGGTGGACTCGCACTTTGTCTCCTTCTTTGTCTTCTTCTTCTTCGTATATATATCAAAAGAGCAGAAGACGGGAGAGTTTATTTTTTACTTCCTCGTCGTCTAACGAACTCGTCGTCGGTGTTTCGGAGGAGGAGGACAACAACACAAATGTTCGAGAGATTATCGCCGCTTCTGCGAGTGGTGGTGGTGGTGGTGTCGTTATTAAACCGTCTCGATTGGACGCGTTCATCGCGGAAAATTTACGCGAGGAGAAGATAACCCGAGGCGCGGTGGCGAGATCCATCGCCAACGGGAACGTCTTCGTGAACGGAACAAAGACGATGAAGAAAACGTACAAAGTGCAAAGAGGAGACGTTATTCGATTGACGATTGAACGAGCGAAATCGTTAACGGCTGAACCGGAGGATATAAAATTAGACGTGATTTACGAAGACGAGGATGTTATTGTTATAAATAAACCGGCGGGGATGGTGGTGCATCCAGCGCCTGGGCATTCGAGCGGGACGCTCGTGAACGCGTTGTTATATCACTGCGGATGCCCCGCCTTAGTCGTCCAAGAAGGGAGGAAGATTCCGAAGAGTTTAGATTTTGCAGAAGTACAGAACGGAGAAGAAGACGAAGAAGAAGACGATGATAACGATGACGATGATGATGATGATGATGAAATTATGCCGTACTTAGGACCAGAAGAAGAGGATACGACTGTTCGTCCTGGAATCGTTCACCGACTGGATAAAGGGACATCTGGACTTCTCGTTTGCGCAAAGAACGGCGCGGCGCATCAACATCTCTGCGATCAGTTTGCCGCGAGATCAGTCCGAAGACTTTACGTCGCGTTAGTTTTAGGTCATCCAAATCCATCTGCAGGAGTTGTAGAAGAGCCAATCGGTCGTGATCCAAAAAATAGGCTTCGCATGAGCATCGCCTCGAGTCTCAGAACCGGACGTTTCGCAAGATCAAATTATAGAACACTAGAGACATTTCCTACTTCAGCGGATACTGCGACTAGCGCAAGTCTCGTAGAATGGAAGTTAGATACTGGAAGAACGCATCAAATACGCGTGCACTCTAAATTTCTCGGATGTGGTATCCTCGGAGACGAAACGTACGACGGGAACAAGGAACGCGTGAAGAAACAGCTGTTGAACAATCCAGGAATAAAGAAAGTAAACGCAGAGGCAGTAGGGAAACGAAGCGTGAGACCCATGCTTCACGCGAGAACCATAGGATTTACCCATCCTAGAACTGGCGAGAGTTTGGATTTTTCTAGAGAACCTCCGCAAGATTTCTTAGAACTCTTGGACGCCTTGAAAAAATGTTGATATGTATGGGCGCGAGTCGCGTATGCGGAGAGGACGAGATATGTTTCAATATAATGTTAAATTTAAGTAGTAGTAGTTGCGGTGCTTTACAATTGATTAATACAAACACAATTTTGTTAATTTTCTTTCTGTATACAGCAAAGATAACGCTTTCTCGAACTCTGCTTCGAACGTTACCTTTCACCCTCTTTCTATTTTTCTCTTTCTCTTTGGTTCGTCTTTCGCGATGAAATGCAAAAAGCACATTCTCGCGTCTGATTCGCCCTAGAGTGCTAGACTATAAACATTACCCACCTCTAGTTTTAATCCACATAATCTATTTCTCTCTTTCTCTCTTTTCCGCTAAACACCCTCCAAATGTTTTTCGTACAATTGGCTTGTTTTCCTTATGACATAAAACAAGCAAAACCTTCTACATTATTTACAAATGTATTTTAATTTCTGTTTGAACAATTTCGTTCTTCGAGAAAGCGCATCGAACAATTTTTACTTGTTGTGCGCCTTCTCGAGAAGAAGTCTTAAAATTCGCTTCCCGAAGGGCGAATTCTTAATGAGCGGTAAGTGGGGTCGAATTCTCTCCACTAAATCCGCATGTAATAGTCCTTTCGTGACCATAAGTGTGCTTTGAACGACGTAGTTGCCGTACGGATCCATCAAAAGCCGATCTAACAACGGGCTCGACATGATTTCGCGAACGACGACGTTTCTGTGCTCCTCCAATTGCTGATCCGCAAGTTTCAAACACTTTTCAACGACGTTTGAAGAGAACTTCTGCATAGATAACTCGGCATAATTCCCAACTAATCGCATCATGACTTCAGCGTTTGCCCAAGACAATCCGAGGTCCAAAATGTATTGCACCACGTAATTCCCAAAAGGATCGCGCGATAAAGTCAACGCTTGGTCGGCAATTTCTTGAACGAGCGGTCGTTTTTGCTCCTCAGTCGCGTGGTCAATACATCGCTGCAACACGCAACAGCCGTGACGGTGAGTAGCAATTTCAACCGAATGCTTCTTCGCGGCCTCATAGATGAACTGATTATCCTCAGCCGACAACCTCTGCAAGCAGCGTTGGACTACGTGGTTTCCGTTCAAATCTTTGATCAAGGTGACAACGCCAGGACGCAAAGCTTTCGTGGTGAGCTCAATCTCCTCGTCCGAGCTCAAAGTTTCGATGAGCTTCTGTACTGCTCTCGTTCCATGTGCGTTTAAAGCGATGGAGACCAACTCAGGTAAGCCTGTATTTGCGTTCTCGTTGACTACCGAAACGGCGCGCACGACATCAGCTCTTTGTTTATCCGAACAACACTCTAAAAGTTTCTGCAACAGATAATTTCCGAACGGATCCATCATCAAGTCAACAGCTTCTTCGATAATTTCGTCGAAGCACGCGTCGATAGCGGCAGAACCGTCCTCGTCAAACTTACGCTGGAGGAAGCGGCAACCATATTGGTCTCTGGCCAAGATAGAAATTTGACCCACGCACTCTTCGATGGACCCAAATCTCGAATCCATCTCCGCGAGTTCTTCCGCCGTCGGTGATCCGTTTGCACCAGGCACGGCAGAGTTCAGAGTAGCGAGCTCTGCGTTGTTTGTTAATGGATTGCCGCGCGGACCACCGCCACCCCCATCGTTACCCCACGTCGAGTTTCTTCCGTTGTTTCGTCCACCTCTGGAACCTCTCCTATTCCCACCTCCATCGTTTCTTTGACCGTTTCGTCCAAGATTACCACCCATGTTTTGTTGCTGATGCATGAGCGGATTCATTCCGTTGACAATGTTCGTGAAACCCAAGTGTGGATTACCGTTGAGTTGAGAGGCAAGCATTCCAGCTGCAGCGGCATTCGCGCTGTTCGTCAAATCTCCGTACGCTCCTCCAATGCCGTTCATTCCCGCAGCAGCAGCAGCTGCTGCCGCAGCTGCGTTCACATTTCCACCGGGGAACGCCATGTTTTGCGGATTAACCATACCGGCCCCACTTTGCATACGCACCAAGTGCTGAAGTTGTTGCTGCTGAGCATACAAGGCAGCCGCGTAAGCAGCTTGATACACTTCCGCCACGGTACCTCCGTTTGCTGCAACTTGATTCACTGCCGAGGTATCAAACCCAGGTAAATTACCAGCACCGCCGCCAAGCCCTTGTTGTTGGAGATGGTGTGCCCCGCCAGCATTTGTATTATATTGCATCTGCTGCATAGAGAATTGATTAATTTGCGCTTGCTGCGCGGCTTGCTGCTGTAATAGTGCTTGTTGTGCTTGCAACCCAGAAAGATCTCTCGCCATGCCGCCGCCCATCCCAGAAGTGACAGCCGCAACTCCGGCAGAATTCGTCGTTTGATCACCAAGCCGAGACGAGTGATGCGCTTGCAAAGAATTCAATCCATTTCTAGAACTATGCGGCGGTAATGGAGCAGTTGATGGTCGCGCTAAACTATTCGCAACTCCAGCCAAATCGATGTTACCAAACGCTGAGGCTAAACCGTCCGAGCTCGTCGGATTCAACCCTCGATGCACGTCCGTGCCGAGAGCATCGTTATTAAAAGCCGCTCCGTAACTTTGAGCAGCGGTCTTTCCACTCGAACCGCTTGGTTCTAACAGACTATTTGCATTGCCGCCATTTGACGTCAACGAAGCGGCATCGTTTGTATTCGCGAAACTCCCGGCGTGCTGATTCAAGTAAAACGAGTCGCCGAAACCACCCGTCTTGTTTAAACCCGAGGATCCGACAGCCGATGTCGCACCACTTCCTGCATACGGCTGTTTTTGTTGTTATAAATAATAGTGTTCAATTAGTAAGTATAATGACTTTGAATCGTTCAAAAAGTGTGAGAGAGAGAGAGGTGAAGATGTGCGCAGTGAAGTCTAGCAAATGTTGACTTTTGACTTTGACAAGAAGTTTGCACGCCCACTTTCGGGTCGACCTGAGACCACAACTTTCGCCCTCTTGGACACAAAACCGAAATTTTGTTGGTGGCGGCTCACGGAAAACGAGCGCGTATGGCCACCTCCGAAGATTAAAATCCGAATCAAAACCCGTTTTCGAAAGAAGAACAATCATGAGTACGATATTGTGTAACCAAACGTACCAAGTCTACCGCAGATGCACTCCGTGGCGGCACATCTCCGCGCGTTTCAGTTTTAAGAATCTCATCACTCAATAACTGCGAAAAAGAAGTCTCGTAGTCCCTGTTTATGTATTTATGTATTCACGCGTACAAGAGAGAGCGGAAATAAAACGTTTGTCAGTGTTTGTACTTGCAAATTCTGCGTTTTCAGACGATTTCGCGACTTCGCGACGCCCCTAGCGCGTCTAAAAGACGGAATTTTTTCCGCTAAAACGAGAAGGGAGCAAAAAAGAGCACGGCGCAAAAACGGGAAAGAATAATAATAATAAATCCTAACGTACCGCCAGGACGGGGAGGTTGACAGATTGTCGCCCTTCCCTGGAGGACTCTTAGAAAACGACTCCATGAGATTAAGGTCGCGTTTCCGCGATTCCTTCGTCGCAACACGGGGTAAACCACCGTTTTTTATGGCGAGACCACTAAATGGTTTTTCTTCTTCTTCTTCGGCCCCTCGTTGCTCTTGTTTTTTTCGGCTTTTTGCTCATGATGCATCTCTCTCTTCTGCTCCTCAAACGCACTTTTCTTCAAATTTCGCGCAGCACAATAATAATAAACCATCATCCCCGCACACTCATCATCAGTCTCTTCGTCAAAGCGAGAGAGAGAGAGAGAGAGAAAGAAAGAAACTCTTTATCAGAAAATGCGGAAGACGGCGAGTGCGAGCATGAGCAGAGGTTCCTCGGACTGGTTCTTATACCGACGCAAGAGCAACTCTCAATTCAACACGTCTCAAGAAGAATTGGACGCGACGACGGATGAGGAGGAGTTGCAGAAAGAGAGAGGTTCGGAAACGACATCGCCGGTTTTACCGGCGGATATTCAGACCATAGCGAGGTCTTTGCATCAACATCTGCCCAATAATGGTGCGAGTAGTAGCAGTGCTACTACCATTTATAATAATAATAATCATACAACGAGCAGTAATAACGAGAAGAAAAACGGTGAAGAAAACAAATCGAACACGAAGAGAAACTACTTTTGGAGGGAATACGTTTTAGCCGAGTTGGGCTTGGCGCCATCAAACAGGGAAAACGACGAAAAGAGCAACGCAGAATTAGCGAACGCTCGGCAGAGAGTGTTTGATTTGCTCTGGCACTTGCCGAGAGAGTTGGAGCGCTTGTGTTTTTATGGATGTTTGTTGTGCGGTGATGCGATTTTAGGCATCTTGACTTCGCTTCCCGTGCGAGTGTTCGTGTTGACATCCCGAGGTTTATTCGCGCTTATTTCGAGTTACTTTTTCAATCCTGCGAAGTACGCCGCGGCTGTTGGATTGAGGAAGAAAATGGACGCTTCTTCGCCAGATGTTGACGGCGATGGCGATCCGCCATCGCCAATGACGCGCCGACAGTCGTGGGCAAAACATCCTCTCGCGCGAGAGCAACTGTGCGATTTACTCTGGCTTTCCATGCTCGCCGCGGCTGTATTTTTAAGCTATTCGTTGGATGTTTCCGTTTTGTATCATTATGTTAGAGGCCAAGAAGTTATCAAACTTTATATGGCAGCATCCGTGTTAGAGTGCTTTGATAAATTATGTTGCTCATTCAATGGCAACGTGTTAGACGCGTTGACGCACTCGGTGGATAAAATTGTCGACACCGCGCAGCACAAGTTTTCGAGAAGACGGGACGTTTTCGTCTGCGGTTTACAACTTTTTGTGGACGTGATTTTGTCGACGTTTGCCACGGCTTCGCATACGTTTGTGTTATTGCTCCACGCGGTAACTTTATCCGTGGCAATGAATTCACACACCAACGCGATGTTGTTGGTTTTAATTTCTAATAACTTTTCGGAAATGAAAGGCCACGTTTTCAAAAAGCAAGACGAGGCGAAGTTGTTCGGAGTGACGAGATTGGATATCATTGAACGCGTACATTTGACCGTGTGTTTGCTCTTTGTCGCCGCGCAAAGAATAATCGCTGCCGGGTCCATTTCCGGTGGTTTGACTAAAAAGTTTGCCACCGACTGCCTCTTGGTCTTGGGAAGCGAAGTCTTCGTGGATATCGTCAAGCATTCGTTCATGGCAAAATTCAACAGCTTACGACCGGCGACATACAGACGGTATTTTAGACAGTTCTGTCGAGAACATGTAAAGTTGGCGCAGTCGTACAAAATACACCGAGTAGTTGGTTTTGTCCCTCTCGCTCCGGCGGCTCTGTTGTTGCGAGTCGTTCCGCCGTTGTATGAAACCTTACGCGTTGGGGATTCATATCAATCGCGCGACTCCAAAGAAGAGACAACATACACGACAACAGAGTCTTTAGCAGTCAGTGTGTTAGGATTTCTTATATTAGTCGTCGTAAAACTGTTATTCGGCGTGTTATTGCATCACTGGGGCGTGAGAATGTTGGCGACTGAGATTGCAGAGAAGCAACGCAAACTCCAGCAGGAAGGAAAGAATAAAGATGCGGGTGAGGGTGAAGATGAAGCGCCAATACTAGACCATGGAAAAGTTGTGAGCGTCAGAAAAATGATGGCCGATAACGATACTTTATTAACGCCAAATTTCAAGGTTGCACTGTGAGGAGATTAATAGAGATAATAGATACGTAGGAGCGTGAGCGTTGTAATGCTGAAAAATTTATAAAATAGGATGTATTTTTCTTCCTTCTCTTCCTCATCATTACAACGTGCGCTTCTATTCACTATTGTTAACGGCCTCCTTTTCAGGAGGTGATTCTTCTACGGAGATTGTTTGAGACCATTCTTGAGGGGATGCCCCGAGCTCCTCTGCCAAGCTGCGCCATACGCTCAAAGTTCTTTCTGCTTGGGCGACTTGCACTCGCGCTAATCCCAAAAGCATTTGTTCAAACTCTTCGACGCGCTCTTTCTCTGATCTCGCGAACTCATTCGCTTGTCTAGCGCGGATGCAATCGTATTCTCTTTTCGCATTTTCTGCTAATCTGTTTGTTTCTTCGAGTTCTCGCTTCAACTGTTCTATTTTCACGTGTTTTGTGATATCAGGAGCGAGTTTGTTAATTCTATTCGTTAGTCTTTCTTGATCTGAGAGCAAAGTCTGCAGCGATAACAACGTGTCCGCTCTGAGCTGCGTGGCTCTGCGTACCGACGGCATCAAGTTCAAATGCGCGTGCAAAGGATCCATCGCTTTAGCTAATTGTACAGTAGCAGCGCGTGCAATACGAGAGGCACGAACAGAGGCATTGCCGACTTTGCGGAAAAACTGGGCGGCAGTCGCTAGTCGAGTGCCAGGCTCGGAATATCGACCGGAGATTCCCGAAGCCTCTTCTTCAACACGGGCGAACTTCATGCACTCTAATCCAAAGGCACCCAACGAATCGGCAAATTTTTCTTCTCGTTGCAATATTTTCTCTGTTTTCAAGCTCAGACCGCACAATTCGGTCTCCAACTTAGTCGATTTCTCCTTGTCCACCAAAAATTTTGCATCTTCTTCGACGATTTTCGGCTTTGCGGCTTCGATCCCAAATGCCCCTCCGACCGCAGCAACTGCCGAAGACGTTGCCATTGATTGACGGAGCTCTCGAAAGAACTTACCAACCGAGGATCGGTTTGGCGTTGCTGGAGAAGTCGCGGATGGAGACGTCATCATCGACGAAGCCGATACATTTTGCTGCGTAAAAATTGCACTCCCTCCGTTGGCGGCGCCTCCTGGAGAAGCAGGATTCACCCCTCCGATCGGAGAAGAAGCCATCATGTGACTATCCGGCGCAAATTGCATACTTGGAGTTGATGGTTGAAGTGTTTCTTGGTGGTGGTGGTGCTGCTGCTGCTGCTGCTGTTCTTGGTGCTGGTAACCCGCCGGAGAAGACATCATCGTTGAAGATGCCGCGGCGGGAACTGCCAGTGCGTGCCATTCTCGCGACTGCTGTAAATCTTGCTGCGTCAAAAACACTTTTAATGCCATAGATGTGCGAAGCGATGGGTGTTTGATCAACTTTTCGAGATAGTTTTGCAACGTGAGTTTCCGCGCTTGCACGAACGCTTCGTCGCCGAGTCTTTTTATCGATTTCTCCGGTCTCGGAGGAATGAAATATCCTCGATGCGATTCTAACAGTCTATCGTGTAACTGCACAAAATCCGAAAAACGTCGCCAAACTATCGCTTCTTTTTGCATGAACTTATCTGAATTCGTTTTAAAATTAATTTTATACCGCGTTACTTTCTTCGAAAGCCCAGGGCCACCTTGTTGATTAAATTCTGGTTCCGTTTTTGCCTCGGTGATGTACGCGACGAGCTCAGTTTTCTTTTCGTCGCCGAGACTGACTAAAGTTTCATCTTTGGCTGGATCGTAAGGAGGATAAAATTGGAACGACGGCGAGAGAGCACCGCTCAGTTCGTGTCTATTAAACGTCTGCTGAGGTAATGTTGGCGGTGGCGGCGCTGTTTGATAATACTGTGGTTGTTGTTGTTGTTGTTGTTGTTGCATTGAAGATGCTTCAAATGTCTGCTCGACCCTCATCACCGCTGGAGCTGATGAATTCATCATCATGGAATTTCCTGGCTGAATAGCTGGATTTGCGTACATTAACGAGTCTTGGTATGAAGGGGGTGGTGGATCACTCGTGGTTGACGCTGGAGGTGCTTCTGGTTTATTGAACGGTGAATCAAACTGCTCCGCGACTCCGTGCTGTTGTTGACTATGAGTGGCATCATCGTTGTCCCCTAATTGGATTTCTACAATTTCGTCTTCCACTTGCTTTCTGTCGTTGTTCATGTTTCCTTGCCTGAATTCTGATCTTTCTCGTGCCGGTTCGTTACTGTTGTTGTTATAAGTAGTCGTATCTTCTTCCTCCTCTTTCTTCTTTTGCGCCGAGGACGAGGCTGCCAACTCTTGCTCTCGCAACAGCGCCGTTTTACTTCCCGGAATAACCGTCTCAAACGCCGCCAACGGCGACGCCATTTCATCATTTCCGCTACCTCCGTGAAATGAATACGACGTTTGTTCGTGATAACTGGCCATTTGCGACATTGGGCCGTCATTTTTTGACGAAAGAAACGAAGACATCACGTTGGTCGTTGCCGAGTCATCGTCCTCGTCGCCAAAGAAATTCTTCTTTTTCATTCCTTCTCCTCCTCCTCCTTCTCCTTCTGTTGCAGATGTCCTCTTACTCATCGTCGCTTTTTCTATCTGAACGTCGTTTTCGTCGTCCTCGTCGCCCCACAAGGAGGTCTTCTTCGTCGACGATGATGGAATTTTATTCGGTTGTTCAGTTATGGAAGTCACCTCCTCCGTCTTCGTCGTCGTCGTCTTTTCGCCAATTATTCTCTTCCCTTCCTCAACGCCTTCTTCTTCTGTGTTCTTGTTCACGATTTTTGGGGCGAGATCGTCCTTGTCGCCGCCGAACGGATTCTCGTCCATCGTCGTGTTCTTCTTTTTACTTACTGAGAGTGATGATGCTGCGTGTTATTGAACGGAATGAAATGACTTTTGTAACGTATTATTCTTCTCAACTTCCTCAACTTCCAAAAAGCTTCGAAGAGCTTGATGTTTTTGTGACGAAGAGACAGTTTGTGCGACCTAAAATTCCAACCATCCTCTCTTCTCGCCTCAAAAAAAAGCAAGAAGAGACTTCTTTGGACCGACCTTTACCGACCTTTGCTTTGCAACCAAAATTTAATACGAGTGTGTCTCATCTTCCTTCATAAAACATAAAAACTTAAGTGACTTGGCCGATTCTTCTTCTTCTTGTTGACTTCTTCCTCTCTGTCTGTCTGTCTGTTGTGCGCAGATATACGACTCAAACGAGAACGACAGAAAAAGACTGAATCGTCGTTTATCGTTTACGAGTCGTCATGCCGCAACTGTTGACGCCTCGTCACCGGTTGCGACGGAAATCCTCCTTTTTGAAGAGACAGAGACGCAGGCAGTTTTTTCTCCTGATGCTCGTGGCTATTGGAATTTGGAATTTCTTGCCTGGTTTTTTACACGTGTTCACGGGAATGTATAAAGCGCACGGACGAAGATATTTCGGGGAGTACATAAAAAGGCCAACACCGTGTAAAGCTGAACAGTTAGCGCCGGAGTATTTACTCGATAAACCAAAGATATTACCAAACTTGGACGATCCCGATTTATCTAATTTGCCAGGCCAACAAGTGCACCATCCAAAAGTTGGTATTATTGTTATTTGCGACGGGAACGTGCACTCGATTTGCGCGAGTTCTGTCGCGAACAAGCAAGCGTACGCGGATAGACACGGATACGACATGATATACGACGAAAAAATAGTAGACGCGAGTCGTCCGGCGTCTTGGAGTAAGTTATTAGCCATGCGAAAGTATCTACCAAAGTATGACTTTTTGTTATACTTGGACGTGGATACGGTTATAGTAAACTTTGACGTGCAATTAGAAGACATCGTCGATTACGAGTACGATCAAATATTAGCGGCAGATAGAAACGGTTTGAATTGTGGAGTGTGGATGATCAGAAATACCGAGTGGAGCTTGTGGTTCTTGGACGAAATGTGGTCCCAATCGCAACTCGTCGGCGCCGCGCCGTGGCAAATGCTATTTCACTTCGAGCAAAGGGCGTTTCATTATTTGTACCAGACGAACATATGGAGGCAAAAAGTTGGAGGCGAACAGTTCGAGAAAGCGAACACGGTGAGAGCGAGGACTAAAGTTGTCAACGCGTGCGTGTTTAATTCTCAACTGGCGTTTTACGAGGATGGAGATTTCTTAATCCACTTGGCAGGTTTGAAAGGCGTGTACAAGTGCTTGACGTTTCGGAGGTACTATAAAAACGCGTTGAATAGTTTAGAAAAATACGGGAGCTTATCAGTCGAAGCGGACGAACTACCGCCGAGTTTACGCGAGTGCTTCTTCGGAAACACCTGATGTGTATATTTATTTATATGTAGCAGAGAGATTATTAGCAAGAGTTTATCATTTGATTAACACATAGAACGCAGCACGCGCGCGAAGAAAAGGAAAACAAAACGCAAAACCAATTCTTTCTTCATTTTTTTTCTTCTTCAAACACACATCACGACACAACTTCTTCTCTCTCTCTCTCTCTGTTATAACATAGAAATAATTTAGAGATGGCGGACACGGTCACCCAACTTCAAGATCAAGTCAATCACATGGCCATGCTCATGTTCAACTCCATAGGAACGTTGCAAAGAGACGCACTTCCGGCTGAAAGACTCAACCCGACGAACGCCTTGAGCGATTCTATTCCTCCTCAAATTGAGATTCCAAATCAAAACATAAAAAAAGGCGTCACGAAGGAACAGATTGAAGAGATGACGAAACAACTCGTCGAGAGCTCGAAAGTTATCGACATGTTAGCGGAGCAGCTTCCAGACGCGGAAGGTACCCCGGCAGAACAACTGAAACGAATAGAAGAGTTACAAGAGGAGCACGAGAAAATTTCCAAAGAGTTAAACAAAGAGTTGGAAAAAGCGAAAGAGAAACTGGACGAAGTGAACGCAGAGTTTGAACAGTTGGCAGACGCAGAGTTACTGTTAGGAACAGACGGAGTAGGTGAAGGTGGAGGAAGTGGAGCGAAGAAGAAGAAAAAGAGCATAAAGTAGCAGATAGTAATAGAGAAAGAGAGAGAGTGTGTGTGTGTGTGTGTGCGCGCGCGCGCGCGTGAGAGAGCGCAGCCACAGACTACGCCCCAGCGTCGTGCTTCTCAACTCTTTCTATATAATGTAGCTAATAGTGTAGAATTACAGAACCTAAAGTGTTATTTTAACAATGAATTGACGGCTTTCTCGATATCTTTCTCGCTCATATCGTTTAAAGCCACGCTCTTTTCCTCTCCGAAATCTGTTTTGATGTTTTGAGAAAAGAACGGATTTCAGTCAGTCAGGAGTCCGTCAGTCAGGTCTCTTTCGATCTCTCTCTCTCTCTTCTTTTTCTTTTTACTCGAACGAACGAACGAACGAACGAACAAACAAACAAACAAACAAATACAAATAAACACAAAATATCTCTTACCGTATCTCGCGAACAGTTTCGGTTCCACCCCGTGCGCTTCTCTGATCAACACCGGCGTGGTCGGACTCGCCGCTTTTAACTTTTCGTACGATTTTAGGAGGAAATTTCTCGCCCCTTCCGAGTGTTTGGACGTTTGGCACAAGTGAAAGCGCAACTCGTGCACCGCTTTGAGACCTGCGAACGCTTTCGACATTATTATTACTCTCTATATTTTAATTTACGGGGGTTCCTCTCTCGATGACTGACTATTGTTGTTGTCTTCTCGTTGCAAGTGTGTGTTATTTGTCGTCCAATGTGTTTTGTGTGATGGGTTGCCACACTCGAAACTGAAGAAGAAGACTCTGCTGCTTTCGAATCGAAAAAGTTCAGATTGTGGATTTCTCGATCGAGAAAAAATAATTCTCATCGCATCACGCGCGGTACATTTTTCCCCCCATCCTTCCCCGTCGTCGCGTCGTAATATTAAGAACATAAAAATATTTAAAAGATGTCTTCCAACTTTCGATTGCTGAATTTAGTCAAACCGTTTCTTCCGTTCCTCCCAGAGGTGAAACAGGCGGACAGAAAGATTCCATTCAGAGAGAAGGTCTTGTACACAACGGTCGCGTTGTTCGTGTTTTTAGTGTGTTCGCAATTACCTTTGTATGGTATTTCAAACACGAGCGGGGCGGATCCTTTGTATTGGGCGCGGGTTATCATGGCTTCAAACAGAGGAACAACCATGGAGTTGGGGATATCGCCGATTATTACCTCCGGTCTCGTCATGCAGCTGTTGACGGGGAGTAAAATTATCGATGTCGATCACTCCTTGAAAGAGGACAGAGCTTTGTTGGACGGCGCGCAAAAACTCCTCGGGATTTTGATCACCATCGGTGAAGCCGTGGCGTACGTAGCCTCGGGTATTTACGGCGATGTTCGTGATATGGGCATGGGTAACGCGTTTTTGATCGTTTTGCAGTTGTTCATGGCTGGTTTGATTGTCATTTGCTTGGACGACTTGTTACAAAAAGGCTACGGTCTGGGTTCAGGTATTTCGTTGTTTATCGCGACGAACCAGTGCGAATCGATCATCTGGAAAGCGTTCTCGCCGACGACTATTAACAGTGGCAGAGGAACTGAATTTGAAGGCGCAGTCATTGCCTTGTTTCACTTGTTGCTCACGAGAACGGACAAAGTGAGAGCGTTGAAAGAAGCGTTTTACCGTCAAAACTTACCAAACATCACGAACTTGATGTCCACGGTTTTGATTTTTCTCGGCGTGATTTATTTCCAAGGCTTTCGCGTGGATTTACCGGTTCGATCGAAGCGTAACCGTGGAATGGTCTCGAACTACCCGATCAAATTGTTCTACACGTCGAACATGCCAATCATCCTCCAATCCGCTTTGGTGTCCAACATGTACTTCATCTCGCAGTTGTTGTACAAAAGATACGGAGGCAACTTCCTGGTCCAATTATTGGGGAGATGGCAAGAGTCCTCCGAAGGTTCTGGTCAGTTAATGCCAGTCGGTGGATTGGTGTATTACATTTCGCCGCCGACGTCTTTGGCGGATATTGCGGCGAACCCGTTACACGCGGTGTTTTATCTCACCTTCATGCTCTCCGCGTGCGCGTTATTTTCCAAGACGTGGATCGAAGTTTCTGGGTCTTCCGCTCGTGACGTTGCGAAGCAGTTGAAGCAACAGCAAATGTTTATGACGGGTCACCGTGAGTCGAGTTTACAAAGAGAGTTGAACAGATACATCCCGACGGCGGCGGCGTTCGGGGGCATGTGCATCGGAATGTTGACGATTATTGCAGATTTTATGGGCGCAATTGGAAGTGGGACGGGTATTTTGTTGGCGGTGACCATCATCTACCAATACTTTGAAACGTTTGAGAAGGAAAGAGCGGCGGAAATGGGCGGGTTTGCGTTTTAAATGAAGAAAAAAAGAGTGCTACGAATAAAAACACGAATCAATAAAATACTTAGTCGCGACCACCAACGCAACAAAACTACTTTTGTTTTCTTTTAATATGAAAGTAAAAAGCGAAACTTACAAATAATTTGGCTACATATTGTACGTCCGCACTCCTCTATTATCACTCTCTTCCCCAATACAAATCTACCTAACTTACATCGTCTTGGCCTTCTTTGTGCCGCGCACCTTCTTGAGTCTGTTCTTCTTTTCCTTGATTTGCTTTCTCGATTTTTGCGAAGCTTCCTTCAAACCCGCTCTGACTAATCTGTGTTTCGGTTCAAACTTCTTCATCGCGTCGAGATCGTCGTAAATCAATCCGAATCCAGTAGATTTACCGCCACCAAACGCCGTTCTGAAGCCAAACAACGAGACTTGCGTCGCGTCGGCGATGTCGTACATCTTGGCTAACTTTTCTCTGAGTTCAGACTGTAGTGGTGAAGAAGAGGTGAGTTTCTGATCGTCTTCGATACGTGCCGTTTTGCCTATCGAGCGCGTTCAATGCACGTCTACGGTGACGTTGATTGCAAACAAACGAATGAGGCCAATAAGAGAGAGAAAGAGAAAGAGGGAGCGTTGAGATGAAACACATAACATTTTCACGCAACCCAAAAACTCTGCTCTTGTGACTAGGTCTCCCGAGCTGGTAAAAAAATCTACGAAATTGAGTGCGTACCTTCGGGACATTCGCGCGTCCTGGGTGAAGAACATCGAGAATCTGTTGTGAAAAAGAATAGAGTCGTCAGTAAGAGCGTTTGATTTGGAGTGAACACTTCGCGAGTGTTCCTATTCCCGCGCAATTCGCAATACCCAAACAAAAAAAAAGGGCGAAAATTTCTCTCCTTTCTTCCTTTACGCGTAAAGCGGCGGGTCTGTGAAAGTTGAAATGCTTCCGCGAAAAGCGGAAAAATCTAAACGATGCGAACACTTACGAATTGTCTGCGCTTCAACAAGCGGTTGGACATGAATTTCCTCGTTCGTAAGGTG
>Ga0209090_10001341_pt1 | contig 15780 bp, 23 predicted proteins | sample ArcticOcean_MG_C_9_FD_187432 | JGI IMG/M metagenome (GOLD analysis project Ga0209090, IMG submission 187432) | Marine microbial communities from western Arctic Ocean - ArcticOcean_MG_CB2_152 (SPAdes) (version 2) | ecosystem: Environmental > Aquatic > Marine > Oceanic | place: Arctic Ocean... | reverse complement strand
TCTGCCGCTTTGGCTATGAGGAAACGTACAATATTACCTCTCCTGGGATTAAACGGATATCTTTATAAAATAGCGTCAGGCTCTACAACCGTTGCTAATTCAGAATTGTTTATTAAGATAGAAAATACATTACGCATAAAATCCGAATATAAATCGATTAGACGAGACATTGTTAATTACGGTAGTTCCAGTATACGTAATAAACAGTCACTGACAACGAAACTATTATTTGCCGCCAGAGCAAAATTAAGAAATAGTGATTTGATTCCATACTTAGAACAATTAGCATCTAATAGAGATCTAGAAACATCAATGGTTAAAGATCATGAAAAAACTATTAGTATTGCTGACCAAGTACCTACATCAAACAAAGACTTAATGTACTATAGATATATTGTAGGGCCACGTAACTTAGTGGGTACAAAAAAGTTTTTAGATATGGCAAAGCAAGGCAAAAGTGTTCCGTCTCCTTTTATTGCCGCTTACTTTCCAGCTATTAAAATGCTAGATGATATTGTAAAAGCTGGACCAGGATACATCACAATGCTTAAAGCACTCCAAAAACGAGCATTACAGAGCAAAAAGTAACCCAAATTACACCAATTGGCTAAATACTATTAACTAACGTACAAGAGAATGTATGTCAGGGTCATTAGAGAACATAAAGGAGAAATAAAATGGCTGGAGTAGCAAGAGTAAACGGATTAGGACATGCACATGAAGTTCTATATTCAACAACAAACTTAGGTTTTTGGACAATTAACTGTGGTGCCACATTGGCAGTGAACGGTGGAATTGGTAAAGGCTTAGAAGCATTAGCACAAGCAATCAACCCAATAGCTTTCAATTCAGAAGGAACAAATGGATTAGTTAACATAGTAGTTGACGGATCGCAATGGGACAAGCTATCACTGGAACAAGTAGTTAAGAATCTAGGTACAACTTCTGGATCTGCAGATTACGACTTTTCAGGTGCAGTAGCAACTGCTGGTGGACAATTTATAGTATCAGCGTAATTTAATTACACTTTACTATTAATATAATACGAAGAAGGGTTCAGTTTTTACTGGACCCTTTTTTTACGACCGATAAGTATACAAGTCATGCAATCATTCGAAATTAAAACATTACTTGATATAACACAAACTGGCCAGACTAAGTTTAAAAGTCAGGATAGGTTATTGATTAATCAACAAGCTAATTGGAATACATTCTTTCAAGTATTAAGTATGCGAGTTAATCCAATTCCAAAGGGTTGGCCAGCTGTAGAGAAATGTAATGTTTCTAAGTTAGGGTTTGGTACTGAGCATAAAGGTCAGCATAATGTTTGGACTTTTAACTTAGAGATTGAACGTGATTTTGCACTAGACGAAGACATGCTAACAATTGATTTTGACTTAGTTCCAGTTATTAAAGATTTATCAGAGACGATACTAAATAATAGTGAAGCATTTAGAACTAAAGACAAACAGACACAAAATATAGTATTTAAGTTAGTAGATAATACCGATGGACCACAAGTATAAATACTATTGTGAAAAGTTAAGTTGTTAGATTCTTTACCTTCACCAGGCATACATTATACATTACAAGGCGATTACACAATAGGCCCCTTCCACGATAATTAACGGAATGGAGAGATATAATGGTGCAAAACCGCACTCAACAAGACATTGAAGGTGATAATCTAGAAGCTCACGTGGCGTTGTGTCATGAGAGATATCAAACCTTAGAACGTCGATTAACAGTAATTGAAACTAAAGTCGAACATATCCATACCGATATATTACATGGTAACAAGTCGATGATGAAAGTAATAGTTGGTGCCACAGGTACTATAATTGCAGGCTTACTTTCCACGCTCGTTGTCATCCTTATGAATTTCAACTAATCCTTTTACTAAACATATAAATACACGTATGTTACTACGTGAAATCTTTCAATCGCTTGACGAGAAGCAAATTTGGGGGCGCCGAGGTAAAGATGTGGTTCGAAAGTTCCGCTGTACTGTAGGCCGTCGTAAAGGTAGAATTGTGGCTAAAATAGCTCAGTGTTTTGCCGCACCTAATGTTAAAGCAAAGATAAGAATGAAACGCACCAGAGCTAGGCTTGGAGCAAAGATGATGCGTAAGAGAAATAAGACAATGCGTACAAATCCAGCTTCAATTAGGGTACAAGCGTTAAACAAAGCTTCTAGGTCTACTACTAAAGCACCAAAAAGAGGTATGAAGTCATTTAAACCTAAAGGCACTAAAGGTACTAGAAACAAAAAAGGCGGGACGAGGAAATAATCATGCGTATAGCTGACATAGTTCCAGAAGTACTAACAGAAGGCGTTGTACAAATTTGGGGCAGAAACAAAGGTAAAGTTGTTAGAAAGTTTAGGTGTACGTCTGGTACTAGAAAAGGACGTATTGTCGCTAAACCGGCAACTTGTAATGCGGCTAAAAATATAAAAAGCATGAACACCATGAAGAAGACAAGGGCCGCAAAAAGTGCAACTACCCAAGTATCGATTAACAGACGTAAGAGAGCAGGCGCAACTTCAAAACGTATTGCAAAAATTAATAAACCGTTATCACAAAAAAGATATGATAAAGCTAGTACACGAAGAAAAAAATCGACGACAAGTAGAAAAATGCCTAAAAGAAATGTTTCTAAGACAGTAACTAAAGCATTCAAACCTAAGAAGGTAAAGGCAAAAAGGATTAAATAGAGTTATGCGTTTTTATGAATTTAAAAATAAGGTTGAAGAAGAACAAATAGTAGAAATTGTTCCTGCTCTTGCGGCTATTGGTCGTGTAGGAGCAAAGATGGGTTCAGCCGTAGCAAAAGGTGCCGCGAATGTGGCAGGGAAAGCCGCAAATTTAGGAGCTAAAGCAGGTAAAGCCGTTGGGAATAAAATTGCCAAAGGTACTGCTAATATAATACAAAAAGCACAAGACAAAGTAGCAGGAGCAGTCCTTAAAAAAGGTGCTCAGCTAACAATGCCCTCGCAGGGTGGAAAAGAACAAGAATTTGATATTCAAGATGTTAAAGGTGACCAAGTTACAGTGGCTAATCCAAAGCCTAAACCTGGCGAACCTACTGCATTCGTTTACACTAAAAAAGAGTTAGAGCCTATGGTAAAAGCAAAAGCAGATGCTGTATCTGGTAAAGGTACTGTACCTGGCGGCGATAAAGGGCAGACAATATGAAAATGAACGAATTAATAAGCGAATTCACTATTGCAATGAGCAACGAGGAAGAAGAAGTTTTAAATAAACTTAGCTATCCGTTGCCGTTACATAGTTTCCATGAACGAGAACAATTTATTATTGAGTCGCTTATCAGAAAAGCTCTGGTAAGTAGAGTACGTAATAATAATATGGTATTGGTAGTCGCGAATGAACTTAAATAATCTTGAACAAGAACTTAACGATATTATGGAGCATGGGCTTGATAATATATACTTTCCGTATTCTAAAGGTAAAAGTGTAAGAATTAAGAATGTTGTTATTAGAGAAAATAAAACAGGATTTTTAGTATTTGATGTAAAACAGAGTAAACAAATAGCTGAAACTGTTAGTAAAAGAGGTGCTATTGCGTATGCAACTGCACTAGCTAAAAACCGTAGAGGGTCACTAGAAACGATATTAGAATTAGATCAACAGCTAGGGAAACACTACATGGACAGCATTTTTGCTAAAAATACTATAGAATCTGCTAATGATGAGTTTAGAATAGAATCGGCACTAGTAAGATTTGAGATTGCAAAGGATAATACGTGGCAGTATACTAGCCAATTAGACGAGCATATCTTTGATGAGAGATGATAAATAACTATAACACTTAGGATAGGAATACACTATGAAAATTAATGAACTATCAAAACCATTAACAGCAAAAGCGTTGAATGAGAGTCTTGGTAAGTCTTTTGGTACAAAGCTAAGATTAAATTCTTTTACTCTAGAGCAACTTGAGAACGCAAGGAATAAATTGCGAACCCAATTAGCAGATGTTGAAACTAATGAAAGTTTTGAAACTGTTCATAAGAGTGATGCATATCAAAAGGGCAAACTATTCTTAGACACCGTTAATAAAGAAATTGAAGAAAGAGCCGAATGGGTATCAGAAGGCGAAGATCCAAAAACAGGCTTTACTAAATGGCTAAAAGATAACCATGGCAAGGGCGTACGAGAGCTTAAAGGCAACGAGTACACTAAGATGTCACAAGATTATCAGGCTTCAAAGAAAAAACCAGTTAAAGAAGGCGCTGAAGAATCAGCTCAATTAGTTATGGCCGCAAAGGACATGGTTGATAGAGTTACAGGCTGGATGGAAGACACAGCAGAAATGCAAACTGAATCAATGCTAGAATTAGGCGATTCTATTCGTGACGAACTAGGCAGTGAACAAGCCGAACAATTCATTCAAACTGTAAAACCAGCACTTGAGAATTTATATACAGTATTTGAAACAGTACGAGAATCATTAACAAGTGGCGTAGCCATTATAACAGGCGAAGGTGGCCCAGAAGTAATGCCGGGCGGTGAAGAGCCTACAGATATTGAAGGCGATCCAGAAATGGAACCAACGGACGATATGGACGGCGACATAGATGCTGAAGCTCCAGTAGACGATGAATTTGGTGCAAGTGCTCCTGCTACAGGCGGAGAAGAAACAGCTGATAGAGCAAAACGCGAATCAGTTGAACGATCACGCAGACTAGGCAACATTTTAAGCGGAGACGCTGTAAAAAAAAAGTCTTAGAGTCAAATTTTAAAACACAATTAATCTCAGTTTTTAGGAATATGATAGGCGGTGCTGATAATAAAAAACAGCCTGCCTATCTTTCTTTTGACGCTATCAATAAAATTATGACTAACCTTGATCAAACACATTTTGACTATCAAGGATTCAAAGCAGTTTACGATGCTAATCCAGAATTACAAGCATACGTTCAAAACTTTGATGATAAAGGAATTACTTTGGCAACCAAAGTAGAAGCACCTTCCGACGCAGACATTCCCCAAGCTGACTCAAATGCAGATGTAGTAGGACAAATGGCAAAGCGTGCCACTGCTAACGCTCAGTAATTACTTGACTTCACTAAAAAAGTAGTATATAATACTACTATGAATGAAATAACAACAACTCCTAACCTCATATGGAAATATAATTACGAACCTGGGTTCGATGTTAACTCCTTTGAGGCTAATATTTTTAAATATGGTACCAAAACAGGAATTTCAGAAGCAGATGGTGGAATTACTACAGCTGGTAGTACAGGAGATCCACATAAATGGGATTCATTAGCACCTTTCTTAGATTGGCTTCAACCTAAAGTAGAAACCTGTTTAAAAGAATGGGCTGTTTGGTATAACTTTACTTTTATATCAATGAGTTGGACAAACGAACATAGAGCAGGAGGTTGGACTAAACCGCACGAACATGGTAGTACATCTGTTGTTGTATCATGTTATGTTAAACAACCTAACAATGGTGGCAATCTTTTAGTTGAAACACTATTAAGAGAAAGATGGACATCGTACTCTAGATTATCTAGCGAAACTAAATTAATGAATGATGCAATTCATCCTGCAACAATACACGATTATTGGCAAGAAATTCCTATACAAACAAATGATGTAATTTTATTTCCAGGATGGTTAAATCATAAAACACAACCTAGTACTAATGTAGACAACGACAATAGGATAGTTTTTACATTAAACTATATAGCAGGGATGAATAATGAGTAGCTTTCCAAAAGGTATTGAGAGCCTAATAAAAAACTCTCCACTTAGCGATAAGTGTTCTAGATCAATGAATCAATTTATTATTGAAACACAATGTCCGTTTATTGATGAGTTTGAAGTATTATTTCAAAACAAAGGTGCTGACAGTAGCAAAGATACATTTACTATTAACGGCTATCAATTTGACGTAACAACGGAAGTAACAGAACAATCTCGCAAATGGGGAACTCAATGGGACGTATCAGATAAAGTAATAGGACTGACTAAGTGGGTTGAAGGTAAATGTCGTGGTCAAGGGATACCTATTAAAAACTTAACCATTGATATGTCTTGGTGTATTGATTATAACGAAGATGGCTATCAAGGATTGCATAGTCATGGTGATAAGGCAATTTCGGTTGTATTTCATCTAGATGACCAGCCACACCTTGATGGTAAGGATATTAGTAAAGCAAGTTATGGTATGCTTTATACAATTATGCCCGAGCCGGATGGAACACAGAATGTTAGAAATTATATACCAAAACGTGGACAATGTGTTATAATGGATGGCAAAGTATTTCACGGAGTATATCCGGTAAAAGCACCAAGACGCTCAGTTGTAATTGACTTTGCCTATGAGTACTTAGATCCAGATGAAAAAATATGATAGATAACTTTTATAGTGCTAACAATCAATTTGTTATTGAGACCGATTATCCGTTGTGGGAAGACTATAAAGATATCTTTACAACTCGTTTTGCACAAAGATCACCATACCCTGACCGCACACAATATACTATTAATATAGAAGAAGTATCAGACGATTTAACTAGGTGGGCACAAGACAAAGTTGAAACATATATGCCTATTACTAATCTTAAAGTAGATCAAACCTGGGCTATTGAATATGGTGATGGTGGATATCAAAGTGTACACAATCATACACAGAAACCTCAATTGCTTAGTATGGTAATGTATTTTGATAATCCACGAGACAAAGTACAACCAACTGATGGAGCTCTGTTTACACTACTTCCACACCCTAACGGCACACAGATTGTATCACAGTTTCATTCTTATCCAGGAAAAACTATTATTATGGATGGTAGAGTATACCATGGAATTTATCCCGGCAAACAACCACGAAGATGTTTTGTAGTTAACTTTGCCTTTGATTATTTAAAACCAACGGAGAAAAGCACTTGATATCAAACAAATATAACTACACTACAATTGACAAAAAATCAGTAGATGGTAGACGATTATACGATTGCCCGGATGGTAATTCTGTAGCAAGTGTTACAACGATTTTAGATAAAACTAAAGATAAGTCTGGGCTAATCCAATGGCGTAAACGAGTAGGAGAAAAGAAAGCACAAGAGATTGTTACTGAAGCCGCTAGTGTAGGTACTCGTATGCATAAGTTTTTAGAGGACTATGTTGAAACAGATGAATGGCCTAGGTCCGGCTCTAATCCGTATAGTCAACAAGCAAATAAGATGGCTACTGTTATTAAAGAACAAGCTCTTTCACATGTAGACGAAATATGGGGTAGTGAGATACAACTATACCACCCTAAGATATATGCAGGCACTACAGACCTTGTAGGCGTCTTTAAAGGGCAAGAATGCATCATGGACTTTAAGCAAAGTAATAAGCCTAAAAAAGAAGAATGGGTAGATGACTATAAAATGCAGTTAGTAGCCTATGCTCTAGCACATAATGAAATTTACGGTACTAATATTAGCGAAGGTCATGTTTTTGTATGCTGTAGAGACCTTACATACCAGCAATTTGACATTTTTCCTGACACCTTTAAGTCCTGGGAGAATAAATGGTGGGATAGAGTGTATACTTACTATGACAAACACAATTAGGATATGTTCGATAAATAGTAGTAACGAATAGGAGAAGTAAAAGTGGCTATTGTCCAAATCTCAAGGATACAAATTAGAAGAGGTCAAAAGAATGTAGGTTCCGGTATTCCGCAATTAGCAGGCGGCGAACTAGGCTGGGCTGTAGATACCCGCGAACTTTACATTGGTAATGGCTCGGTATCTGAAGGATCTCCATCAGTTGGTAATAGTAAAATATTAACACAACATGACAATCTCTTTACATTTGCTGATCAGTATCAATTTCAAAAACCAACTGCAACTATGCAGACAGGATCGACAGCAACAACCCCAGTTGCTAGAACACTACAAGATAGATTAGATGAACTAGTTAGTGTTAAGAGCTTTGGTGCAAAGGGTGATGCTACAGACCAAACAATAAAATTACAACAGGCAATTGATCAATTATATATTAATACTGCTACTAAAGGTAGTACAGCCAGTAGGATTACATTAACAATTCCAGCAGGTGAGTACACAATTTCAGCTTCGCTAAAAGTGCCGCCACATGCAACTATAATAGGTGCTGGTAGTGACAAAGTTATTATTACACAGACAGTAGAACAACCTATATTTGAAACTGTAAATAGCGGAAGTACTCCAGGGTCTCCGGCATTAGATGCTACAAGCACAACATTAAATCAAGCAAGACATATTACAATTAAAGGTATGACTATAAAGACTACAAGTAATAATGTTGGCTTAAAAATACAAAGTTGTAGAGAAAGTACATTTGAAGATATTATTATTCAAGGTCCTTGGACTAGTGGCTCAGCTCTTCTTGTTAACCAAGTTGGCATTTACATGGGAGCATTAAGTACTTCTGTTAACTCAATTAGAAATACTTTTAAAAATATATCTATTAAAGGCTTTGCTAGAGGTATTGAATCTAAATATGATATTGAAAATAACTTATGGGACAAATGTGTATTTGAAACGTTAGGTTATGGTATTGTGCTTGGTGACGGTACTATTATTAATTCCGCAGGTATGTTAACAGGCCCAATTAATAACAATATTAGTAATTCTAAATTCCAAGATATTGACAGACAAGCTATTTGGATTCATATAGGTAATAATAATACTAGCACACATAATATATTTACTGGTGTTGGTAACAATGGTGGTACAGAAGGTAATGCTACACATTCAATTATTAAGTATTCTTTTGGTACAGCATATACTAATATTTCAACTAATGACTACTTTGATAGAACTCGACAATTAGCATTTGATCAATCATTAATTTCTGGATTTGTTTATGTACCAGAAGTTGAAGGTCCTGCTATTTACGATATGGAATATTCATATAACATTCCAGTTGTTCAGCATAATACATACACTAGAATATTAAGAGCACCAGCAGAGGCTGATCGAACAATTTATATTGATTATCTATATAGGTCTTCAGCTGTAAATGCTGTAAGACAAGGTACTTTGGAAATATTAATTAACCGTTCATTAGGAACGGCAACACTAACAGACGATCATAGTTACCTGGGTGGCTCTACATACGAAGCTAACATAAAGTTTAGAGCAAGTGTTACTGACGAAAATGGCGACACAGTAGTTGACACAGCCGTCATAGAGATGTTAAACTCTACTACAGCTGATACAGGTAATATATTATTTAAGGTGAAGTATAAGTCGTAATTAATGCTAGATCAATTATTTGAGATTAAACTAAAGAAGTGGAACGATTTTCGTTCTACATTAGAAGATAGTATTACCCCTTTCGAAGACGTTATTGATTATTATAATACCAAAAAACGTTGTAAATTAAGTACAGACCCATGGAATCAAGCAATATGGCCTACTCCATGGGAGTTATTGGATCATGATAAGTATTGTGATTTTATGTTAACCTTAGGTACCTGTTACACTCTACAATTAACCGATAGGTTTAAAGAATCAGACTTTGAGATACATATCAGTATAGACAGAGTAAATGAAGAATTATTATACCCTTTGTACATTGAGTCTAAAGTATTGTGCTATAATTACGATGGAGTTATTCAAAAAAGTGAACTGCCTGTAACGATTATACCACAACGAATTTACAAGATGCCACGGTTACAATAAATACAATATCATTTACTAAATTAGATAAAAATTAACGCAAAGGAATATCAAAAGACATGTCAAACGGCGTAGGAATAAAGATTCAAAAGAGAGACGGAAAATTAGTACCACTTAATGTTAACAAAATACACTTTGTAGTCGAAGAGGCATGTGAAGGATTAGCAAATGTAAGTGCATCACAAATTGAAATGAATGCAAATATTCAATTTTACGATGGGATGTCAACAAATGAAATCCAGGAAATTTTAATTAGGTCAGCAAATGATCTAATTACTTTAGATATTCCAAATTATCAATTTGCCGCGGCGAGACTATTGCTATATCCAATTTATAAAGAAGCGTTTGGTCAGTTTAACCCAATTACCTTGCAAGAAGTAATTGATAAGAATATTGAACGTGGAGTATATGATAAAGCTATTTTAGAAAAATATTCATCTGAAGAAATTAAAACCCTTGACAAGTTTATTAAACATCAACGAGACGAAAATTTTACCTATGCCGGCCTAAGACAAATTGTAGACAAGTATCTTTGTCAAGATAGAAGCAATGGAGAAATTTTCGAGTCTCCACAATGTATGTATATGATGATAGCGGCAACACTATTTGCTGAATATCCAGAAAAAGATCGTTTAAATTATGTAAGGAGATATTACGATGCGACCTCCCTTTTTAAAATCAATATCCCAACGCCAGTCATGGCTGGTGTCCGCACCCCTGTTAGACAGTTTGCTTCTTGCGTTCTTGTCGATGCTGATGATACCCTTGATAGCATTTTTGCTAGTGATATGTCGATTGGTAGATATACTGCCCAACGGGCGGGTATCGGAATCAACGCAGGCAGAGTAAGAGCTATTAATTCTAAAATTAGGGGCGGCGAAGTGGCTCATACAGGAGTGATTCCGTTTCTTAAAAAGTTCGAAGCAACTGTAAGATGCTGTACTCAAAACGGAGTACGCGGTGGTAGTGCAACAACACACTTTCCTTTATGGCATCTAGAAATTGAAGATATTCTTGTATTAAAAAATAATAAAGGTACAGAAGATAATCGTGTTCGTAAATTAGATTATTCAATTCAAATGAATAAATTGATGTACGAACGATTATTAAAGAACGAAGATATTACTTTATTCTCACCACATGATGTTCCAGACTTATATGAAGCATTTTTTACTGATCAAGAACTCTTCCAAGAGTTATATGAAAAGTATGAACGCAAAACTTCACTTAGAAAAAAGAAGATTCCTGCAATGGATCTTTTTTCATCTGTAATCAAAGAAAGAGCAGAAACTGGTCGCATTTATATAATGAATGTTGATCATTGTAACACCCATAGTTCTTTTACAGATACAATTTATATGAGTAACTTATGTCAAGAAATTACATTACCAACTAAACCGTTACAACATATTGATGACGAAGAAGGCGAAATTGCATTATGTATTCTTTCTGCTATTAATGTTGGTAAGATTAATCAACTAGACGAATTAGAAAACTTATGTGAACTAGCAGTTAGATCATTAGATGAAATTATAGATTATCAACGATATCCTGTAAAAGCGGCTGAAATAAGCACGAAAGCACGTAGATCTTTAGGTATTGGATATATTGGGTTAGCACATTACCTAGCAAAGAATCAAGTTAAGTACAATGATAAAAAAGCATTAACAAAGGTACATGAACTAACAGAAGCATTTCAATACTATCTATTAACAGCGTCTAATAAACTTGCTATTGAAAAGGGTAAATGTGAGTACTTTCACCGTACTAAATATTCACAAGGACTATTGCCAATAGATCATTATAAAAAGGATATAGACGAAGTATGCAATATAACATTAAAATATGATTGGGATCATCTTCGCGAGAACATACGAGAACACGGTCTACGGCACAGCACATTGTCAGCACAGATGCCTTCAGAGAGCAGTAGCATTGTGTCAAATGCCACAAACGGAATTGAGCCTCCTAGAGGATACTTGTCCGTTAAGAAAAGCAAAAAAGGGCCTCTTAAGCAGATTGTTCCGCAGTATCAAACTTTAAAAAATTACTATACATTATTATGGGACATGCCTAGTAACGAAGGCTACATTAATATTGTTGCGGTAATGCAAAAATTCTTTGATCAAGCTATTAGCGGTAACTGGAGTTACAATCCAACGCACTTTGAAAATAACGAAGTACCAATGAGTACAATGATCCAAGATATGCTAATGACATATAAGCTAGGGTGGAAAACATCTTATTATCAAAATACATACGACTTTAAAGTCGATGCAACTGAAACTCCAATCGAAGTAGCTTCCGAAAGCACACCTAACTCATTTCAACCCCAACTAGACATTACTAAGCAATCTGAAGATGAATGTGAAAGTTGCGTAATATAAATTAACTGGATTATAAAATGACTTCCAAAACAGTATTCAATAAAGAGAAAATCGACTTCACCAAACAGCCAATGTTTTTTGGGGCGGCACAAAACGTACAACGGTACGACGTATTTAAATTTCCTGAGTTTGATAAACTTAATCAAACTATGCTTGGATACTTTTGGCGTCCAGAAGAAGTAAGTCTACAAAAAGATCGTTCAGACTTTCAAAACTTTAGACCAGAACAAAAACATATCTTTACTAGTAACTTAAAGTATCAAACTCTATTAGATAGTGTACAAGGCAGAGGACCAGCATTAGCTTTCTTGCCTTATGTTTCACTTCCAGAATTAGAAGGGTGCATTATTACTTGGGACTTTTTTGAATCTATTCACAGTAGAGCATACACACATATTATGAAAAATGTATATGCTAATCCTACAGAAATACTAGATACAATCTTAGACGATAAAGAAATTATTAAAAGAGCAGAGAGTGTTACAAAAAACTATGATGAGTTTACTCTTGCTGTTGATAACTTTATGCATCATAAACAAGGTACCATGCGTGAAGTTAAAAAGAAACTATTCCTTGCAATGATGAATGTTAATATTTTAGAAGGACTACGTTTTTATGTATCATTTGCATGTACATTTGCATTTGGTGAATTAAAAATGATGGAAGGGTCAGCTAAGATTATTTCCTTAATTGCTAGAGACGAAGCAACACACTTAAATCTTACAAGCCATATACTTAAACATTGGATGAAAGGTGAAGATGATGTTGAAATGAAAAGTATCATTGCTGAGTGTGAAGATGAAGTATATGAAATGTGGAAAGAATGTGTAGAAGAAGAAAAAGCATGGACTAACTATCTATTCAATCAAGGATCCATTATCGGATTAAACGAAAACTTATTACATGCGTATGTTGAATACATTGCTAACCGAAGACTAAAAGCATTAGGTTATAAAGCCCTTTATGATCGACCCCTGAATACAAATCCATTACCTTGGACACAACATTGGTTAAGTAGTTCAGGACTACAAGTAGCTCCCCAAGAGACAGAAATAGAAAGCTATATCATCGGTGGCATTAAACATGACATTGATGAGAAAATGCAAGGCGACCTCAAAGAATTTAAATTATAAACTAACATGGAAAAATTCATAAAGCATCTACAATTAGGTTTGTTAAGTATTATTTTGATGAGCACGATAATAGCTGTAGGAATTGAAATAAAAACAATGTTTATAAATGGAACAGTATCATTAGCTGATTTGCTTTTGATGTTTTTATATCTCGAAGTAGTGGCTATGGTTCGAGTATTTTGGCAAGAACAATCTATTAGTATACACTTGCCTCTTTTAATTGCCATAACGGCATTGGCCCGATTTATTATTTTACAAGGAAAAGAAATGGACCCTACTGCATTAGTATATGAGTCACTATCAATAGTTCTTATTGCTTCTGCAATTGTAATTCTTAGCTTAAAAGATAAGTGGAATATAAGTATAGAAAAATAATTTTAAACTATAACAGTCTTAATAAAGGGAAGACAATGCCGTTTTACGGGAGTTACCGTGTTATACCGTTTCAAGAATGTCCAAGATGCAAAGAGTACGAACAAGATCATGTTTCTAAGAATTGCGGATTTAGTTTAGAGCACGTAAATAATAAAGTAATACAAACATTCAGATGTTCACGATGTAAACATGCCTGGGAAAATGTTTGGGATCAATATATGGAGAAAGAAAACAATGTTACAAGAGAAGTTGCCAAGTGTAATATATAGTAAGCCTAACTGTCCTTACTGTACTAAAGCTAAAAAGTTACTAAGTAATTCTAGGATTCCTTATACTGAAATAACAATTGGTAAAGATATAAGTGTAGAAAAACTATTTGAAGAATTTGAAGTAAATGGAATGCCTAGGCCGAAATCTGCACCACAAATTATCTTGCATGGTAAGTATGTAGGTGGATATAAAGAACTAGAACAATATTATCAAGATCACGACATGTGGCGTGACAACTAAACAATAGGAGTTAAATGTGCTAATTGAAACAAATTATAAAGTGAATGATGTAGTTACTATGAAACTAAAGTCTGGTGAAGAGCTAGTTGGTAGGTTAGAAGAAGAAAACGAACATATGGTTAAAGTTAGTACACCTTTAACAATAGTTGCTACTGAAAAAGGTATTGGATTGCAACAATTTCTATTTACTGCTGATGTTGATAAGTCTTATACTATTAAGCATGAAGCTATCACATTACTGACGCTTACAAACGAAAACTTTGCTGATGCATATCGCAAACAAACATCATCATTGGTGGTCCCAGACAAGCCGTCACTTATTGTTTAAATAAATACTAGCATGCCAGATGCTCCGATTCATAGAGATACAGATGCCCGTATATGTGGCGCCACTACAACTGTTACAGGTAATGCAGATGTGTATGCTAATAACCTATTAGTATCTGTAGATGCAGATCCTAATACAGATGGCGATGGGGCTTTAATAGCTCATTCAAATGAAGTTTATGCTGATAACATTCTTACAGTAAATCACACACCCGACACAGCTAATGCAGATGCTCTTTGTCCTGTTGCACCACATTGTAACCCAGACACAGATCAAGGATCTCCAGATGTATGTACAGGTGATCCTTCCAAGGCACCAACTGTTGTTATTGCTCCGGTTGTTCTTGCTAAAATTGAAGCCCAGGTTCGGGTCCACATTGCAGTAATACCTCCTCCAATCCAACCTACTATGACTATAGATCAAGAACAACAAATGGAGATAGAGTTAGATGATACTCCAGATCTGGAAGACACCCCAGGTGAAGTAATTGCTAGAGTAGAAGATCAAGTATGGTCAGATATATGTCACCCGCATGATGGAGTACTAAACCAACATCTACTAGAATCAAGTAATGACCTATGGGATGAAGCAGGTATGACGTTAAAATACCATAGTGTTATTAATAATCAACACGTTTTTAAGGCCCCTAACGGAACCCCAGATATTAATAGGAATTATCAAAATGAAAAGATCTTACACATGTGGGACGAGATAGGGTTTCGAGGCGGTGAAGTTTGGTACACTGATCAAACTGCATGGTGTATGGGTTACGTTTGCTATGTTCTAAAGTTGTCGGGCTATCAATGGTTCCAAACTTGTACAGCTCTTCATGCTGATACTAAAAGAGATAAATTTGGATTTGTAGAAATACCTTATAGTAATTGGGAAGATGCAGTATGCGGTGACGTGTGTCTTTGGAAGTTTAAATTGAAAAGTGGAAAGATTGGTCATCATGTAAACTTTCTTTATACTAACAAAGATGGTCGAATGTCATTTGTTGGCGGCAATCAGAAGGATAAGGAAAGCAATAACAACAATCCATCAGGTGGTGCAGTAACTCATTCGTGGAAGGGGAATGCCAAGAGTATATTAAATCCCAATGGTAAAGAAGGTGGTCTTGGTGACTATAGTTACAAAGGGGGTAGACACGATACTAATTTAATTAAGATTTTCAAGCCAAAAAAAATAGAATAACGTTTTAACCACTTTAAAGCCACATTTTGTAATAGACCCTGCATTTTAACATACATAATAGTACATATCGATATAATTTTTAATAAACCAAGGAGAAGATATATGTCAAAGCACGATGAAATCGTAGAACAATACGAAGCTTATTTGAAAGAACAC
>Ga0209090_10001338_pt1 | contig 15793 bp, 7 predicted proteins | sample ArcticOcean_MG_C_9_FD_187432 | JGI IMG/M metagenome (GOLD analysis project Ga0209090, IMG submission 187432) | Marine microbial communities from western Arctic Ocean - ArcticOcean_MG_CB2_152 (SPAdes) (version 2) | ecosystem: Environmental > Aquatic > Marine > Oceanic | place: Arctic Ocean... | reverse complement strand
AATAATTCTGCTATTGCTTCTTGTAATTTAAACATTATGAAAACTTCCTTTGTATGTATTTAAACCCTGCATATATACTTAATCCGTATATAGCAATTATGGTTAACGGTATTGAAAATGATAACACAGTCCAAAAGTCTAATGTTAATAATGTTTTTGTAAAATCAATTACTGCTTCAGCATCGCCTAATGGCTCAATAGTTTGAGTAGTAGTGTTGTAATGCATGTTGGAGCCAATCATCATTTCGTCAAACGTATCTTGAGGAACACACATGTAATCGGTAGGGCAACCGCCCTCGTTATATACTGTGCCTACTGGATTTCCAAATTCATCTAAGTCCATTATTGTAGTTTTCCATCATGATGTCTTTGTCTAATCTTTTTATATTTTTCTCTTAAATGTTTCATATCTGCGTAATATCTTTTTTGAATTGTTTTAATTATAGTTTTAGTTAATTTCCTTTTAGCTCTTGCTTTATCTGACTTGTCCATTCTCTCTAGTCGATCCATTATTTTCTCCGTTATATAATTACTTATCCAATTTTCTCCATGATTCTTTGAATAAACAGAACCTGGTATTACCAGACTCAGTTTCATATATGAACTGTGTCGCTAACATTTGTATAACTTTGCCTTGAAATGTTCCATTAAGATTGCATGTATGTTCTATCTTATCACCTATCTCTGGCTTCTTAGTTGCCACTTGTATGCTCCATTAGTTCATCACTTATTCTATTTATTGCCCACTTATTCATTACGTGGATGTCCACTCCCTTCCATTTACAAATCATAAAGTCGCCTAAACTTTTTGGTTTCTCAAGATAAAAGATTAGCTCATTTCTTGCCGGAGCAGAATGAACATCATCTGTATCAAAAGTTTTGTATAAAGTAGGGAGTGGCAATTGGGGTATGGCTCTATCTTTAAAGCCACCTAACATGTGTGCGGCTATACTGAAACTATAATCATTACGATATAAGTTACCGGGCCACTTGTAAACTGATTGATAATATTGTCTGTTGTCTCTTACATGCTTTACAGTTTTAAAAAACTGTTCTGCGAAATTTCCTTTCTTAAAGTAAACTACTGTTGCCCAATACATTGTAATGCCAGTTGGGTGTAATTTTCTTAGTGTTGGATCCTCACGTTCATACATTATATCTTCGTATGACCAGTTCATCATAAACTCGTTGTTGTGACCCCAGCAGTTGTTTAATGCATCACTTAGTATTAAGTAATCTGCATCTACTATAATTGTTTCGTCATACGGACTTAGTTCGTATGCGTCTGCTCTATCTTTATTGTAAAAACTTAATGGCTTTGCAGTATGACTAGTATCTTTGTACATTCTCTGATTAGCAACTTTAAAGTTTTTATCCTTTTCTGTTATAACGATATTACTAATAGCATTATTAACATACTCTATGCCTAGTGCTTCGGTAGTGTAATCGTAACTGGCTTGATTGGTTACTACTGTGATGTCATGTATGTCACAGTTATCTTTTATGAGATATGCGTTTACAACTGCCAACTTAAGATAATCTATCTCATCGTTGTTGTGTGCAAACATTAAAAAACCTTTAGTCATCAATATCTAAATCAATCAACTTGTGTACTTTTCTGCTCTTTCTTAATTTTGTATATTCTACGTGGTACTCGTTGGTAGCTTCAAAGTAACGTGATGTGATTTCCTCTAAGAATTTATTTAGGTCATCTATTTTGATTGGATTATTATACACATCTAGCAATACTGCATCAGTATGATTTTGTGTTAGTAGGGTTCCTACAAATGATATAAGTGTTTGGCTTATTTCAAACGTACCACCGTTCACACTATAATTCAATAGTGTTTGTACTTTTGCTTTTAAGTTATTATGCTGTACATTCAAGGTTGTACGATAATTAGCAAACTCAAGTGCTTTGGTTAGTTTAGACGACATATACATATTTATTAGCCAAAAAAAAGCCAGTTACAACGAACTGGCTTCTTTAATATCTGTTATGCTATTATAAGTTACTAATTGCACTATAAGCCGGTTGTGCTACTGCTACACCGTTATTTGCACGTTTAGTTTGCACGGTACTTACAACTGAACCGTCAACACTATCAACGTATCCTGTGCTGTCATCTGCGTTTCCGTCGATACCATCAGCACCAATACCATCGCCTAATGCGTGGTCATCTCTCATTGTAACTTTAAAAGTTACAACTGTTGGATTAGTTGTACTGTTTACTTTAGCATCTATTTTGTAATAGTTACTTGCGTATGAACCTGAACCATACTTGCTGTACATTTGTACATATGAAGTTGTTAGTTCATAAAAACCTTTACCAGCACTTGTTCCTGTAGAACCTGAACTTACAAGGTTGTTTAAATTAAATGTCAATGTTCCCATTGCACTTAGTAAGTTAGTCCAGTTAGTGTTCTGTGAACCAATTGTTCCTGCTCCACTTCCTGAAGTACCGCCTGAGCGTGATGCTGTAAATAGCACTTCGCCACCTGCGTTAAAAAATCCTCTAGCATGAGCTTCACTACTAAAACTTGTAGAAAATTCATGTGTTATTGCTGGAGTACCTGAACTACCCCATCCTGATGTTCTTGTTGTAGTACCAAATGAGTCAGTTGTTAAACTTCCACTTGGAACACTTAGTCTTGCATCAAATAATGTTTTTGTATCTTCCATTAAGTTTGACCAGTCACTTGCTGTGATTGAATCGCCTGATGCTTTATCTGTGCTACTTGAGGAGTATAAACTTTGCCCTAAGAATGTTCCCAACGCCTGAACCTCGTCCTGTAAATTTTTATATCCTTGTGAACTATTCACTGCTGATATTGTTTCGCCTGATGCGGCGTTTAAACTTAATGCACTTTGGTCATAACCATATGTGCTACTAGCACTAAATGTTCCCAATGTTACATCGTTAGGTGTTGCTAATTGTCTACTTAAATTAGCTACCATGTTGTTATAATCTGCAGTACCAGTTGTATCACTAGCCACGACTTTGACCATGTTAGTCCCGCCTGATACTGTTAATGTTGCCCCTGATGCCATATTACTCTCCTACTATATGTATTACTACTATTTACCTATTTTATGCCAATAGCCGCTTCAATGACGCCTTCGTCACCATCTAATTTATCTTCTAAACTTCTACCAATAATTGCTCTAGCATCGTATACATCATCTTCACCCAATGCCCATGCAAGTCCAGGTACATCACTTGATACAAGTCTGTCCCCTTTCTTAATTTTGCCAATTACATTAACCGGAACTCTTCCTGCTAGTGCTACTGGTAAACCATCTGACTCTGCATTCATTAAGTATGCCGGAGCAGTTGAAATAACACCAAATACATTTGTATCCATATGTGATGTAGTTCCAGTAATTTCCATGTTACCACCAATAGCAACTACTGTGCCTGGTAGGTAATCTGCATCTGCATTATATCGTTCAGCCAAATCCGCAAACTGTGCCGATGTTGCTACACCATTAAAATATGCACCTGTAACATTACCACTGAATGTTGCACTTACACCTGATGTAATTGCTCCACTAGATATAGTTAATGTGCCGTCTGTTAATGCGCCTGCTGTTGCAGTTCCACTTAATGCTACGCCTGTACCATTAAAGTATTGTCCTGCTACGTTACCACTAAATGTTGATGCAACACCGCCTGTAATTGTACCACCGGTAATAGTCAAAGTATCGTCTGTGAATGTTGCCGCTGTTGATGTACCTGTTACTGTACTTGTTGTACCGCTAAATAATGAACTGAATACTGTACCAAATTTAGTGCCTGCATTACCAAGTGTTGCGGCGTTATCAGCCGCTGATGTTTCACCATCTAATGTTTTGTTAGTTAATGTTTGAGCTGTTGTTAACTGTACTACTTGTCCTGAACTAGGATCAAATACTACTGAGCCACCAGCATTAACAAGGTTAGCATAAAGTCCTGCGTTTGTTAAATGGAATGTTCCTGAAGCAACATTACTAATAAATGCTGTATCAATTGGTTTTGCACTTGTACCAAAACTTTCAACGTTAAGACCTGTAATTCCACCGCCACTTGCGAGTGTAATATCTTTAACGTGTAAGTTATCAATAGGAGCCGCACTCTCACCAATATCTAATACTACGTTTGCGCCTGCTTTTTTAATGTATTGAGCTGTGTTGGAACTTGCGTCACCAACTTGAATTGTGTCAATGTATAATGTTGAGAACCTATTACTGACATTACCAATTGTAACTGCGTCAGTAGTATCAGGTAACAATGCTGTTGATCCACTTCTAAATATTGTGGAAGCATTATATGATGAGCCACTTATCTGAATTGCGTTGGCTGTATCTGCCTGTTGAGCAACGTTTGCCAATGCAACCGCTGTACCGGCATATTTCTTTCTCAAATTCATACCAGGTTTAATACTTGTACCTATACCTTGTGAATCTGTAAGTTCAGCCTGGATAGCCACATCGCCTAGTTCTTCTACTCTAGCCGCTGTACTTGGATGTACTGTAAATGCAGTATGGTCACTAAAGATTGCCATAATAGATTCACCGTTAGTGAAACCTGCTGTACCTGTACCATCACTTACATACATTAATGCAAGTACGGCTTTGTAAACACCAGTATCATCTGGTATATACATTGTTCTTAATCTTGATCCGTATTTTGTCGGACTACCAACGGCACTATCACTGGAGTATTCATTTGATACTTTACCAGCATAACTGGCTTCTACAAAGCCACTGCCATTGTGTATTTTAATTTTGTCATCAACTGTTGAGTAATAAGTTGTGCCACTTGCTACACCGCCGCTTGGTGCTGTTGCACTTACTGTTGCACTCATCCTTCTCCAACCTGAGCCGTCATAAACTCTCATAACTGACTCGTTCTTATCATACCAAATTTGTCCAGTTAATAAAACTGAATCACTTGGTGCGGATGTACTGGCAAAGTTTTCTAAATGTCTTACTGCGTTTTGGACAAAGTATTGTCCATAACCAGATACATTACGACCTACCAGTGCAACTGAAAACGAGGAGTTAACCTGACTAGCGGCTACATTAATGGTCTTCGAACCATCTGTATTTTGTACTGAATATGTCATTCTAATTTTCCTCTATTTAATTTAACTGTACTCTGACAGTATATATAATTTCTATTGTTCTGTTTGCACTTTTTTGAACTGGGTGAAATATCACATGTGTTAGCATAGTACTATCATTTGGATCAGTAGCATAACTTAACAACCCTAGTTCATCAAAGATGTATAACCCTTCGTTAGTTGTACTGGTATCAAATGTATCCTGTCCACTAGGTTGATTATAACCTAATGTACAAGTAATCTTTAAATCAGTATAACTAGCACCTGGGATAATTTCAATCTTATCTGTTGCTGTGTTGTTACTTATAACTTTTTGGTATGTTCTACTGTATAATGTTGCACTATTTTCATAGGCTTCACTAACTCTTGGTGCCTTGTAAATTACTTTACCTGCAGAGTCAACTGAAGTTGCTCCGTTACCAAATGCCATATAATGTATGTAAGCACCGGATGTATTTGTTAAAGCATTTGCAATCATATTCGCCATGTTACCATAGTGAATAGCATTACGTTTGTTTACTAGTTCTTCTTTAGTGTCTGCATCTCTAATTAAGATATGCCCCGACATTTTAATCCCGGCTTTATCATCCACTATTGAATCCTTTTTTTCCGATTTGTCTATGCTTTCGTTCATGTTGTTATTTATCACTTTTTGTTAAAATATGTTTTAATTCTAATCAAAATTCTGCATGAAGTCGATAATACTGGTATTTGCTTGTAAAACTGTACCTTTATCTGTTAAACTTATTGCATCTTTTAATCCTTGTTCTCCTGAATCCCAACCTGTTGCTACGTCTACATCATGTCTTAATATAGTACCGTCTGCAAATTCTGTTGGTATAGCACCTGCTTCATCCCAACTTGCATCGTAGCCTTGCAACCTTACATTAGCACCACTACTTAAATTATCGTAAGTAAGTGTGTATGCAGTTAAACTACCACTTAGGTCCCAATTCTCATCTAGTGGGATCTGGTTGTTGTAAATTTCTACAGGTTTAATCCAGTTATAATCTTCAGGGTCACGTGTTAATGTACCGTCTCCTGCTCTTAATCTTATGTTCTCTGTTTCCTGTCCATTGTAAATACCTTCTCCTGAAATTATTAATGTATTAGGAGTTGTTCCTTTTGTTCCTCTATGTATTCCACGTAATACGTTATTAACATTATCTCTTACTTCGTATTCTATTCTTTCACCGTTAATCCATATTGCCGCTCTACTAATGCTTGTTGCTTCTGGTAACGCACTAGCATTAGTAACTAATACCTCATTGTCCCAAACATTTAAATTACTTCTTAAAGTTGTTAATGCTTCTACATTACGTCTGTAGTATTCTGTACTACCAAACAAGTCTGCAAACATTATGTACCTAGTATCAGTACTAGCATCACTAATGTTTGTATTACCTTGTGTAGTAACATCTATAATTAATGTTTCTAATGGCTGTACAACTGCAAGTTCTTCTGGTCTATCTGGACCGTAACTTGATTTATTAAATGTTACACCATCAAATCCGTATACTGTTTCATCGTTAACTCTGTAATTAACATTGCCACTTGCTGACTCGCTGAATATACCAATGTAGTTATCTACTTCAACTTCTCTATCGTAAAGTCCACTATCCCATGCATAAGTATCAAATCCTCTAGTATCTGTATAGAAGTATGTGCTATGTTCTCCTGGAACTTCATCTGTAAATCTTTGTGCGTCTAAAGTCTCACCTTGGAATGTAGCATGTACTTTACTCTTAACTAAGTCTGTTACAACTTTTAAGTTTCCATTTTCAATTAGGCTTGTAATAATACTTACGTTCTGCATTATGTTTGCATTAGCACTAGCACCAGTTCCGTAAATAGTATCTACTACTGTTGTAATATTACTTCTTACATCTGGGTTAAACTTCCAAATTCTTTCTGCGGCACTCCAGTTTGGACTTCTTACATTTGCTATATTTGTATTACTGTTTGCTTCGATGTTTACAATGTTCACTGCAATACTTGTAGTTAATGTTTCTAATGTTGGATCATATCCGTCAAAGTATTTAAGGTCAATCTTATCGCCATCCTCTAGTGTACCAACTGCTGAGTTCAGCACCGCGGCAACATTTGCGAATGTTAAGAAGCTGTTGACTGTATCAACTGTATAGTTAGTTACTGTAGTTCCATTACCTTGACTTGTTACAGGTATTAATTTGTTATTAACAAATACTTGTAGTCTGTTTATATCTTCTACATTAATATCGAAACTAAATTGTTGACCAGTACCGTCGGCAATTAGTTGTTGTACCTTACCGCCACTACTGTTTTTAAACATATCTGATTTAACTCTATCAAATACAATTTGTGTATTGGCTTGTCTTATTGCTGAGTTGCTACTAATAAATCCTGCATACTCACTATCAGTATCTCTAATTAATACGTCTGCTGGTACGGTATCATCAAGCACTCTAACTGTCTTAGTAGATTCATCATAGAACGGAGGTCTATCAAAGTCTGTACTTGTGCCTGTTAAGTTTTCAATAGGCGCTTGTTTAATATCACTGTAGTTTCTAATTTTACTACTGTAAGGTTTAACTTCATTAAAGTAACTAAGTGCTTTGTCAAAGTTATCAACTTTAAATCCTTTAAATGGTACAAGGTCAGTTTCCTTCTTAACAATTTTTAAGTATGTTGTTTTAAATGCCCAATCCAATTCGCCTTGTTCTGCGTATGCATGTTTAAGCATTTTAAAGAAGAACTTATTCCAATATACTGAATATGTATTAATAAACACATACTTGTATAATGCATATATTATTGCTCTTAGTTCTTTACCAAATGTTAATGTTTGTCCATCTTTCCAAACTGTGTCTGGGAATTCAACAGTTTCATTTTCCATTGCAATTAGTTTAAATGTATCAGTTTTTTTGCTGTACTCATATAAACTAAATTTCGAACTATCCGTTTTCTGTACTTGGATAATACTCTTGTCTAATACGTTTTTCAATAACTGGAACTGTTTGGTATCAGCTACTTTTCTTAATGGTTTATAATCATCATTGTAGTACAATACTTTATTAGTTGTAGCATCTGTTCTTAGTAACTCGTACCAATTAATTGTAGTTAGATGCGGTGTACTTGCAGGTAAGTTTTTCCTCCACTCGAGGAATGTTGTATCCATTTTAAGTTCTGCAAATATTTCATTAAGTGCTTCTTGCATTTGCTTTCTTGCTTTCTTAATGTCTTTAAACATTGTTTGTCTAGGTCTAAATTTAGAACCAAAACGTTCACTCTCACTTAATCCTTTTGCAGGTACAATTTCATCTATTGCATTATAACCTGCTATACTGTCTATTAATTTAATACTTAAATTGTCTGGTATAGTAACATCTGTGTCACCTTCTCCAGCAAGTCCCCATGAAGTATGTTTTTCACTTGCTTCTGTTTTCTTACGTTCAAAGTTTACACTAACAATACTGTCTTCTGTTTTAATTAAACTACCCAATGTATTAACAACCATAGCGTCTGGACTTATTAATCCAATGTATGGAATACGTTGACTATCTGGATTAACAATTAATCTTTCTAAGTCAGCTATACTTCTACTTTTTCCAGCATTTGCTCTTGCTGTATCATTAACAGATGTTAGCCCACCAACCCAGTAGTAGTATAATGTTTCTACTTTACCTGTTTTCGGATTTGCTCTACTTTCTGTTGTGTATTCATTTGTTACCATGTAGCCGTCACCGTCATATAAACTTGGAGCAGAAAGACTTTCAATCCATTCGTATATGTTTATAACACTACCAGGTATCATGCTACCCCAATTGATACTTCTTTCCTGATTGTTATATCCGTTAGTTGCGTATGTTCCTTTACCTTGCTCATACCATTCATATCTAACGCTTCTGGTATTCCACCATCTGCGTCCTATTTGTTTACTACCCCATTCTGCTTTTGACTCTTCGTATACCACAGGGTCTAAGTCGCTTATAAAATCTAATTCTTTTTGTATGAATCCTGGCAATATACCTTTGAATGGATCGTATATATCTATATCAAATTCTTTTTCTGCACTCTCATTATCGTATGTAAACACATCTGTTAAGAACTTGGTATCTACCATTTTCTCTTGATGTCTAACAACTGTGTTACTTTCTAAGTATGCCCAGCCGTTTGTATCATATTTGTCAACCCATGCATTTGCCATACTGGCTATGTTTGCCGGAGGAGTACTATATCTTAAACTGCTTAGTGCAAGTGCTTTAACTTTTTTATCATCTGCATTGTTAATAATAACTGGTTCGTTTAATAAACTTCTTAAATCATATTCCCATACTGCGCCATTAAGTATATTAGTCAGGTTGGCATTGCTCATGTGTATGTTAAAGTCGCCTATACCATCACCATCAATGTCCACTTCAAATCTAATACCTCTACCATCGCCATTTACTCCGCCACCAGCACCATATCTATCACCGCCGGTGCCATCAACACCAAAGCCTGGAGAATATCCGCCACCGTTGCCTGCATCTGATATCTTAGGTACTACTGGCTTATCTGTATTATATTGTCCTGGCGATATTCCAAACAAGTCTAATAAACCTGGATTCTGCGAATCGCCAAATTCTATTCCGCCAATTCCGTTACCGTCTATAACAAGTCCTGGTCTACCGTCATCACCCATTTCAATTCCTGCACTCCACATTGGGAATCCATCAGGACCATATGGTGCAAAGTCATTTATTAGTTCTGCAAAATGTTCTTCTGTTGTTGGATTTTTTACTTTTCCTTCTTCAAGATCGAATGCTTGTAAGGCTCCACCTTTTCCTGAACAGTCCGGTATTGCCCTTGCTGTTACAAATACTCTAGCACCTTTACCATTGCCTCGAGTATATCCGCCAACTCCTAAGTTACTCTTTGGCATTCCAATTGATATGCCACCAATTGTTTCCTTCTGCCCAAATTGGTCTATGTCATATTCTAATGGAACACCTGCATCAAGGTCACTTGGAAATTGCTGATATATGCCTCTGTCGATAACTACCATATCTACAATAGCACCTTGGTCATCTACTTTAGTTACAATAAATTTAGCCTGACGTTCAACCATTTGAGAATCTTTTCCAAAGTCCATAATAGGAACAACCGTTGCTCCTGTTCCTGCACCTCTTATTGTGATAGTTGGTGTGCTTCTTCTTGAATATGAACCTGATTTGTTGTTTAGTATTGGTATAATACCTGCTCCTGGAACTGGCCCAGGGATAATTGATCCTTTTGGATATTGTAATGGACCCATGCCATTTTCATCTTTTAAAGCAACATTTACACCTCTTAAACCACCGTTGTCGTCTACTCCTATATATGAAGAGTCATATTCAAATGGTTGTGATGTAGCATCATTATTGTTAATTATGAATTCTACTTGTCCTTGTGTATAGCCTGTGCCTGGATTTACAATTCTTATTCCTAAAACTTTTGCTTCAGAAACTTCTGACTCCGGTACAGGAACACCACCTATTAGTCTTAATCTGTCGCCTTCTTGATATCCTTGTCCTTTACTTTCACATTGACTAGATGTATTGCCTGCTGTTCTATTTTCATCTGCAGACTTAACTTCATATTTAGGAATAGCTTTAATAGTTTGTACATGCCCTGGGTTAGCAACTGTAAAGCCAGTGTTACTTACGGCTGTTGCAATGCTAACTGTTTCATCTAATTCACTTGATGGTGTAAAACAGTTTTGTTGGTCACGTTGTACTGCATAGTCTAATACTTCCCTATACATACCACCTGCACAACCATTTCTTATAATCATTGCACTATTAATAATATTAGTAATTTTAATACATGTCTCGTTATTAACAGTTGTCATTACTACTGTTACGCCAGGTACCTGAGAAAGAATTTCATCTTTAACTATTTTTAAGTCTGTAGCACCGCTTAATGAAATTGTATGTCCGTTAATTTGGAATGTGTCGCCTTTGCCAACTCCAGAGCTTGGATCTCCACAAATAAGTACTCTTGGTTTTACTGGACAAATTGGAATTTGTACTGGTGGAGATACTGGCGCCCACTTGCCGTTATCTTTTGCTGTTGGTATAAGAGTAATAAACTGTTGGCATGTTCCTGCTCCACTGCCTACTGCATTAGGATTGTTATTTCCTGCAGGTGTCAAGGGCGGTCTATATGTTGGTGCCAAAGCAAATGTTGGCTGACCAATTGTTGTATGATGTACATAGTTAACTGGGTGATAGTTATGATTAGTGTAGCCTGCGCCACCAACATAGCCTCCACCAAAGCCTCCACTAAAGCCGCTACCGTAGCCGCCTCCGATGGAATAGTTAAAATTGGGATTAGCAATAACCGGAATCGCCGGCGTATTTGGTGCGGCGACTGAACCTGGATTACTTGCTGTACAATTTGCACCAACTTGTAAACCTTGCGATGTTTGTGTTCCAATCATTGTTTGGTCTACTGGATAAACCATCGAGTATTGATATGCAATACTTCTACTAGGATGTTTACTTAATACTGTTGTAATATATTGTCCGTTATCTGCATTATAAACCCAACTAAATTTACCTAGGTCAAATACAAAGCCATCACCCATATCACCTACAGTTGCATCCTTTGTTGCATTATTACCACCTTGTTGATTAAACTCTGTTTTCTCTTGAGCAGTCATTGCCGTAAAGTTTCTTGTACTTGCTACTAAGCTACCACGTTGTCCTGCAACTTTACTTTGGAAAACTTCTAATCTGTCTTGGGCACTATAGTGGTTGAACAATACTTTAATTGTATAATCATCTCCATTGTAAGTTGTAAATTGGTAACTCTTAGTTTCAGTAACTCCTGTGCCTAGGCTGTATGTTACAAAGTCGCTGACGAAAAATACGTCTGGCTTTGCCGGCGGTGCCGGAGGGGGCGGTGGAGGACTAGGACAAACTGGTGTCAGCGGTATCTGTGTTAATACCATGTCCACTGCTTCCTTAATAGGTAGCATGTTTGTTGCTACTGGCAAGCCTCTATAAGGATTGGCAGTATGAGAACCAAGTGGTGGGAATGATCCTTGTGGCGCAACCTTAACTGGTTTAACATCTTTTGAAGCTGTTGGGAACGTTCCGGGCGTACTTGTAGAACCGTTATCCGAACTTCCTGTTCCTTTTTTGCCACTTGGACTACTTGTAGTCTCACCTACTTCAAGACCTACATCTGCTTTATTAAGATAAAATCTAGTTGCTGGTGTTGGTTCTGTGCCAGGTATTAAAGTAGCATCTCGTAAATTTGCTTCTGTATTTCTAGGTGGTTCATAGAATCCGTCAAGTCGCTTTGCTAGTTTTTCGTAGAACGCCGGATCTTCATTAACTGCCGATGAGCCCTTCTGAGGACTCCATGCACTTGGCAACTCCATCATATCTTCTTTTGTCGCAAGAGGGAAACCAAGTATAATGCTACCGTCTGGTTTTGTATATGAAGCACCTGCTTTAGTAAGTATCTGTCTTTCTATTTCATCTCTGTATTCGTCTACATTTAAGTATGGGAAAGCATTTGTTACAACGTTTGCACCATTAATTGTAATGTTACCTTGTGATGAGTCAACTATAAAGGATACTCTTTCTTCTTCTACTAAAGTATTTCCTTGTTGTCTAGTAATGTTAGCACTAGGTGTTAATTTGTTAGCATTTGTTCCGTATAATTCAAATTGATCCTTACTGACATAAGTCTCACCGCCTGTTGTGTAAGGGTGACCTATGGCATGTCCTTCAACAATTATTGTGTTTGCTGTAGGAATACTTTTTACTTGGAATACATCGTTGTAGTATTCTGGATCATAGTTATAAACTTTAACACCATGACCAATAATTGTATCTAAGTCTGTTCCAGTATCAATACTATAACTATGGTTAATTGTTGTTGTAAGTTCTATTCTGTCACTAACGAACGTTGCGTTAGCATATAATTCTTCTGTAAAGGTAAGTGTTGTACCTGAAGTAACTGCAATATTTGCCGCTAGTTTATAAATCTTAGCACTTGGATCTGCAGTTGCATCTATTGTTGTAATTTTAGTTGCAATGTTACCACCTGTAACAATCATGCCTGCACTTATACCAGTGTTGCCTGTTGTTAATAATAATTCGTTACTGTCTGTTAATGTACTACTTGCAGTATCTGTTATAGTAAGCACACCCGTGTATGCTCCAGGTATTTTAAATGTCTTGTTACCTGTGTTGTAATCTCTAACTACATGCAATCCATCATACTTTCCAGTGTTATGTAGTTTAATAAGTTGTTGTTGTGATAAAGTTGTAATGCTTGTTGCATCTGTTGTAAAACTTGTTGCATCTTGTACAACAAAACTAATAGCATTGCTGTTTGCAGTAATATCGCCTTTGGGTATATCAAACGAAGTAACACGTTTTAGTGCTGTTGGGCTTAAATCATAATTTTGGTCTTCTTGTATAAATTCAATCTCTGCACCAGAGGCTAATGTAACAGGAGCACTTACAGTCACTTCAGTCACTCTATTTTCTTCTGCAAATTGTGTAAATTTAATTATTGTTCCTTCCGGCAACGTTACAGCCGCACCTTCAAGTGTTATTGTGTTTTCGTCAACTACACTTGCAATTTTTCTACCATGAACAGAGGCAACACCGTATGAACTAGTTATTACCATGCCTACTTCTAAACCGTCTGTAGAAGTGCTTAAATTAACTGTTACAGAACTTGCAACTGCCTCGGTTACTACTTTAATAGTTTTGGGTCTGTTGTATTTTACATTGCTAACTTTAACTAATTGTGGATCTACACCTGTGGCACTAACACCTAAGCCTGCATTTAATCTTACAGTTTTGCCTGAAGCAAGTTTTATTGTGTACGAACTAGTTATTGCTGATGCAACTGTGTCAGCATGTACTACAGTTTTAGTATATGTAATGTTATCATTTTCTGAACTTCGTACTGTGTCTGACCTTAAATTTGATATTTGATAAACATTACCGTTCATGTTTCCACTATCTGCATCTGTTATTTTAACATAAGCATTTGGAATAACATTAGCGCCTGCAACACTATCACCGTTTTCGTAACTGATTGTTACTACGTCACTTACTAAACTTGATGTAACTGTATCGTCTAATACATTTAATGCAGTATTGGCAGAATTTGTTCCACTCACAAAGTATGTGTTAGGTGTAACATTTGCGTTTACTGTGTAAGTATGTCCTGCGGCGTAACCAAATTGGTCACCTGAGAACACTAACTTATCACCGCTTTCATATCCATGATTCTGAGAATATACTTGCACAGAAAAACTAGCATTAGCATTTCCATCATGTGAATCAGTATCAAAGTTTGCAAAGGATAAGTCTGCTTTAGGAATAGTCGATGCTATACCATTTAGTACTGTTGAGTTAGCATACAATGTTACTTCTTTAAATCTAGGATTAATACTAGCAACTTGGAATACATTTGCATGTAAGTTACTTGTACCTGAATCAAAGAAACGTAAATAGTCATTTACTCTGACTCCGTCTATGTCACCATTTCTAATTTTGAATGCCGGTGTGCCTTGGTAACTGTATGGTCTTGTATCTGCTTCTACGGTTCTATTAACATCCATTGGTATTGTTGTTGATACCAAACGTGCTTCTGCTGGAATACTAACGTTAGCATAACTGTCATAAGTTATATTAGTAATGTTACCACTTAGCACTGGTTGTATTTTAGCAATCTCAACTAGTTTTGGATGGTTGTATGAGATGTTACCAATTGTAATTGTTTCGTCGTATAATCTATTTTCGTTTTCCCATACTACAACTTCGCTACTTGTATCTGGAATTGTTGTATCGTAAATTTTTTCACCGTTTGCATATCTTAAGTTAGCATCTCTTGGTGATAATGTACCGTCACCTTTAAGTACTAATACAAAGTCATAGAACGCTGTTTGGTCATAACTGGCATCCACGTTACTTAAATCATTGCCGTCTGCAATATTGGTACTAAGTTGATAATCTGTAAAGTATTTCAATGAACCTGTTTGTTCGTTATTTTGAACATAAGATACATTAGCATTAACAGTAGAAAGTTTGTAAACATCAAACTCGCCATGTTCACTTCTAGCCATATGAACTATGTTATCCTGTGCTGGTATCTCACTTGCAAGTCTTGAAGTTCTATCGAATAAGGATTCAAAGTTAAGTATGTCAAATGCTTGATAGTCTACATTATACTTACTTACATAACCTGCGTTAGGTAATGGTTCGTAGTCTAAGTCTAATATACCAGTATGGTCTGCTTTTGTTGTAGTGGGCCATAAGCCTTTCTCAGACATGTCCCTAGGTCTAACAACTAAACGTGTTGGATCGTCTACGTCAATTAATAGTGTTGAGTCTGACTTACTATCTGGAGTAATGTCAAACGTTCTCATTTGAGTTAGTTTTGCGGCTAAGGCGTCACTTGCCTCTACTTTAATATTTAAAGTACTACCTGGTAAATCTTTTTGGTATGCGTCTACAAAGTCTATACTTGATCTTTCATCTACAATAATAGTTGAACCAGCGGATATGTTACCGCTTGGTAATGCTTGTACGTTTGCAAAGTTAATGTAAGAGTTAGTTGTATCACCAGAAATACTTGTAACTGTGTATAACGGATTAACTACTCTTTCTTCTAATTTAACACCATCTATATAAACATCTAAATGTGGATA
>Ga0209090_10001333_pt1 | contig 15816 bp, 14 predicted proteins | sample ArcticOcean_MG_C_9_FD_187432 | JGI IMG/M metagenome (GOLD analysis project Ga0209090, IMG submission 187432) | Marine microbial communities from western Arctic Ocean - ArcticOcean_MG_CB2_152 (SPAdes) (version 2) | ecosystem: Environmental > Aquatic > Marine > Oceanic | place: Arctic Ocean... | reverse complement strand
AGAAAATAGATGTCAAGGTGCCGAAGAATTCGGGCCCTGGCAGTTCGCTTAGATTGAGCGGCAAAGGTATGCCTGATCCGGATAACGGAGTAAGAGGCAATTTGTTTGTAGAGTTAGTGGTTGTACCACCTAAACTGAACGACAAAATGTTGCAAGATTTAGAGCGAATTTATAACAAGGAAAAGTAAATACTATTATGAAAGAAATAGAAAAAAATATTAAAGAAATGATTGACGGCACTGATGTGCTATTGTTTATGAAAGGTGACCCTAACCAACCACAATGTGGGTTTAGTGCTAAAGTAGTACAATGCTTAATAGAAGTAGGTAAGCCATTTGGATATGTCGATATCTTATCAGACCCGGACGTCAGAGCAACACTACCGAGTATAAGTGACTGGCCCACATTCCCACAACTATTCATTAAAGGTGAATTGATTGGTGGGTGTGACATTATTACAGAAATGCATGAAGCAGGTGAACTAGCACCTTTATTTGAATTTTCAGAGGAAAAATAATACTAATATGAGCGATATCGATACCATTATTTCAGATGCAGTACAAAAGGCAACAGAAAACAAACATGAATATGTAACCCTAGAACACTTAATGTATTCACTACTGGAACACGAAGCTGTTGTGGAAGTGCTAGACAAAATTGACTGCGATTATCTCACAGCAAAGGAAGACCTTATTGATTACCTTGCTGACAACGAGTATAATGGTCTCACCGGTGAAGTAATTTATGAGGGCAAGCCTAAGAAAACTGTAAGTATCGAACGAGTAATGCAACGTGCATTTGCACAGGTAATATTCAGTGCAAGAGATCAAGTGTCTCCAGTTGATTTGTTTATCAGTATACTCAGTGAAGATAACACTCATGCAAAGTATCTATGCGAGCTCAATGGTGTTGACCGTAGTAAGGTTGTAGGATGGTTAACGCAAAACAGAACAGTAAGCGACACACTAAAAGAAGCTGAAGAGTTCTTAATCAACTTAAATGAGAAAGCCGCGGAGAGTGAGATTGATCCTCTAATTGGCAGAGCAGAAGAAGTTGATGACCTTGTACACATTCTTGCAAGACGTAAAAAGAATAACCCAATCCTTATTGGTGAGCCAGGCACAGGTAAAACTGCTATCGCCGAAGGACTTGCATTAAAGATTGTGGAAGGGCAAGTACCTAATGCACTAAAAGACAAGACAGTGTACAGTTTAGACATCGGCGGCTTACTTGCTGGTACTAGATACAGAGGCGACTTTGAGGAACGTATTAAAGTTGTACTGGACAGCCTAGAAGCAAACAAGAACGTCATATTGTTTATTGATGAGATACACATGATTATGGGTGCGGGCAGTGCCGGTAACAGTAGTGTAGACATTGCAAACCTTATGAAGCCAATACTTGGCAGAGGTAAACTACTCACAATTGGTGCAACAACAAGTGATGAGTATGCAACACATTTTGAGAAGGACAAGGCACTTATTAGAAGGTTCCAACGTATTAACGTAGAGCCAACAGATGTTCCTACAACAACACTAATTATAAAAGGATTATGTCCTAACTTTAGTGAGTTCCACAAAGTAACATACACTGACGAACTGCTAGAGAAAGCAGTAGACTTGGCAGACAGATATGTCAAGAACAAATACTTCCCCGACAAAGCAGTTGATGTTATGGACGCCGCTGGAGCAAGAGTAAAATTGCGTGGCGAAGAGCAAGTAAAAATGGATGACATCCTACATGTTATTGCAAAAATGAGTGGTATTGGTAAAGAGGTTATTGACATCGACAGTACTGAAGGATACAGAAGTCTAGACAAACGTATTAAGAATAAAGTATACGGACAAGACGAAGCTATTGACCAGATTGTAGAAGCAATACTAGTTGCCAAGTCTGGACTAAGAGAGCCTAACAAGCCAATTGGATCGTTCCTACTACTAGGGCCGACTGGTACAGGTAAAACTGAATCAGCAAAACAGTTAGCAGAACAACTAGAAGCAAAACTAGTACGTTTTGATATGAGTGAGTATCAAGAACGTCATAGTGTAAGTAAGTTGATTGGTGCTCCTCCAGGATATGTAGGACATGCAGAAGGCAAGATGGGCCAAGGACAACTGCTTACTAGTGTCGAAGAAAATCCAAACTGTGTATTACTATTAGACGAAGTAGAAAAAGCCGCTCCAGAAGTATTGCAAATCTTATTGCAAGTAATGGACGACGGTAGACTTACAGGCGCTACAGGTAAAACAACAGACTTCACTAATGTCGTATTGTTAATGACTAGTAACTTAGGAGCCTCTGATGCAGAGAAGTTAAAGATTGGTTTCGGTGACCAGCAGAAGATGAACACTGATCTTAAAGCAGTTAACAGTTTCTTTACTCCAGAGTTTAGAAATAGAATTGATGCTGTTATTAAGTTTAACAAACTAGGCGAGCCAGTCATTAGAAAGATTGTGAAACGTATTACAGACGAAACTAATGAACAGTTGAAAGACAAAGGCATTGTACTAGAACTGTCACCAGAAGCAACTGACCACTTCGTTAAAGAAGGCTACCAACCTACTATGGGTGCTAGACCTTTGAAAAGATTATTTGAATCTGAACTGAAGAAGCCATTGGCTAAGCGAATATTGTTTGAAGACTTGAGACATTGTAAATTAATTGTACAATTCGTCGACGGGGACATTAGTTTTGCTACCGCTGAAGCGTAAAGACTACGAAGGTATTAGTGTTAAGGGTACTGTTAAGAAGTTTTATAACCAGTACCCTTACAAAGCAAGTATCGCCGGCAACAGTGTAGAAGTATCTGACAATATATTTAGTTTTAAGACTACTGCTACTATGCAAGAACTATACCAGTGGTTTTCATATGGCTGGCTACAAGATTCTAACAAAGCAATAGAGCGAACGTGGAACACAAGGCTAGTTAATGGGTATACAAGACATGCATACTTTACTCAAAAAGAATTTCTAGATGAATTTGTAGAAAAGTTTGCTCATATGATTTCAGAGATACAAGGCCCGCTAAGTGATAGACATATTGAGGCTTTGGACCAAGTCAGTGATCAACCATATAGTGCATATAACAAGACAGTCTTACGAGACCGTGTGTACTACGAAAAATTTGATACAAAGATAGAGTTTGAGTCACCTAAAGTAAGAGGGTACCAGAATCAAGGTATATACGGCTTACCTGGTATTTACAGAGTAGACCACGAACACTTCGATGAACACATGTCTATGCTACAAAACTATGTGCTGGACATACTTGGTGCAGAGCAATGTAAACTAGCATACAACAATGTGTACTTGTCCAAGGACAATGTAGAAGAAGTAGCGTTATACATGAAGTTAAAGCACCCTGGAACTATCAAGTGTATTACAGAAACGATAGTCATCAAAGAAATTGGAAATAGATAAATACAAGTATGAGTATAAATAGAAAATCAATTTTAGTACAGAGCGGCACAGGCTCAACAATGAATGTTACTACTGACAAAGTAGAAGGCGACAGTTATTACGGATACTCAGATGGTACACATACATTTGCTGTATCATACGCGGCTTTTAAAGGCAGAGTAAGTATTCAAGGAACATTAGCATTAACTCCAACAGATGCTGATTATTTCGACATTCAAATACCAGGTGGCTTACCAGCGAGCTTAGGTGGATACAAACAATTTCCAACTACAGGCACAGCAGGGTACACAGGTGTAGAAGCATACACCGTAACTGGTAACTTCACATTCCTTAGAGTTAAGATGGACAGGTCTCATTTAGGTGATGGCACAACATATTCTACAGATTATGGTTCTATTGGCTACGTTCGGATGTCTGCATAAGCACAAAATTTGCCTAAAGTGATAAATACTGCTATATAAGATAGCAGGATAACCATATGGCAATCACCACAAACGAAAGTGTACAATTTATAATTAGCAACATAGCAGATAACCAAATCTTGGTTTACGATGCTAATGTCGGTGCTTTTGTAAATGAAACATCATCATCCAGCGCCAACACATCAGTCACCGGGCAAGGTAGAAATATCGGTGCTTCAGGTGTAGGTCTGTTTGCTCAAAACGACGGAGCATACTTAGAGTTCTATAAACTGCAATCGGGTGCAAACACTACTTTAAGTTTGAACGATAATGTATTAACAATTGATGCAGTAGTTGGATCTGGTAGTTTAGCATTAGGAACAGCAAACGCTAATACAATAATTGTTGTAGACGGCAACGGCAATATTGCTAATGGCTCAGACAGCATTACATTTGATGGTACTACATTTAGCGTACTAGGTGCTAACAGCAACGTAACTTTCACTGACGGTACAATAACAGCGAACAGTTTAGTTGCAACAAACTTATCCGTTGGTGCAATAACATTACCAACAGCAGACGGTACAGCAAATCAAATAATGGTTACTGACGGCAGTGGTGCATTAAGTTTTGTAAACAATACAGACATTACTACTAAGTTAGACAGTGTAACATTCAATGCCCATGTGGCCCAAGCAATGTTCACTACAACTGACAACGCTCCTGCTTTAGATGTTACATACGATTTAGGTAATAGTACAAACAAATATAGCCAGATATACTCACAGTACTTTAGAGGTACCGCAGATATATCTGTAAACGCACAAAACTTAGGTTCAATACCGGCGGCAAACTTTTCACTAGCGGCTGATGTATATACTAAAGCCCAAGTTGATAGTGCAATCAGTGGCAATGTAGCCGCTGGCGGAAGTTTTCTAAGCAATATTAAATTAACAAATGGTACTACTAGTTACACAGATGCTAACGTAGACCTCAGAGGCGGTACGAACATAACCGTTACTCCAGATGTTAATGCAAAGACATTAACAATAGATGCTACATACCCAGTAATAAATGCTTTCACAAAGGTCAGAGCAGATGGCGATGCAGGCACACAAATTATTCCAGAGTCTGCTTCAGATGCCCTTAACTTTGCAGGCGGAACAGGTATTACAGTTTCAGCTAACTCTGGAACAGATACAATAACAATTACAGCAACAGGTGGCGCGGCGGCAAATATAAGCGGCAGTAGTGTTGCAGATTTAAGTGATATTGCTTCGATAAGCGGTATCACAAACGGGCAGGCTCTTATATGGAGTACTGCGAACAGCAGATTTGAACCAGGCACAGTTGCTAGTTCAGGTGTTGCATTAACAGATTTAAGCGTAACTTCAGCGGCGGCTAGTGGTGACGGCAGTTTAACATATGATAACGCAGGAGTGTTTACATTCACGCCAGCAGTCTCAAATACACAAAGTTTAAGTTGGGACGCAGGCTCTACTTCACTAACAATTAGTGGCGGCAACACAGTTGATTTAAGTACACTGTTAGACGACACAATTCAATCACTTAGCATTGTAGGAAATGTTATTTCGATTAGTGGTGGTAGTTCAAATGTAGATATAACGACAGCACTAGGTAGTGTTGCAGGCAATTACGCTGATAGTAATGTTGCAACATATCTAAGTGCTAATGGATACAGCAACGTGGATAACGATGCCCAGGACTTAACACTAGCAGGAAATGTTGTTAGTTTAACAGGGCAGGCAGGCAATGCAGACTTAACAACAATTGCATATCAAGACGCAAGAGTAACAGCCTTACTAGGAACACTGGATGGGCATATTATTCCAGATACAGATGAAACCTATGACTTAGGTTCTGCATCAAATAAATTTAGAGATTTATATCTAAGTGGTAACACTATTACACTTGGCACAACTACTATATCTTCGGCGGCTGGTGCTATAACATTCGGTAATGCAGTTATTCCAGATGCGACCACAGGTAATATTGTAGTAGAATCACAGTTAACAACTGCAAATACAAATATGCAGGCATACGTTGACGGTCAAGTTACACTGCTTAAAGGTGGTGCTAGTGTAAACTTAGATAGTTTGGCGGAAGTAGCCAATGCATTGAACAACAGTAATACACAGCTTTCAACAGTTGCATTTACTGGAACATATACAGATTTAACAAGTAGACCAACAATTAGTGTGTCAGGCAGTGACTTTACATACGATGGTACTACTTTAGATTTAAGTGGCTTAGGTGCCACTGGACCGCAGGGAACACAGGGTACACAAGGAATACAGGGAACGACAGGTGACCAAGGAGTCCAAGGAATACAAGGCGATGGCAATGCTGGAATAACTTCAGCGGCGATCGTTGCAAATGATTTAGTACTAACACTAGCAGATTCAAGCACAGTTAACGCAGGTAATGTTCAAGGCCCCACAGGCGCACAGGGTATTCAAGGTACTCAAGGTACTCAAGGTACTACAGGTACTACTGGTGATACTGGACCAGCAGGATCGAGTGTTACAGGACCAGCAGGCGTAGGCATTACATCTGTTGCACTTGTAGCTGGCAACTTAGTATTAAACTATTCGAATAGTTCTACACAAGATACTGGAAACATCCAAGGGCCAACAGGTCCCACAGGACCGGCCGGTGCCGCAGGCACTGACGGCACAGTAGATCAAACATTAAGTGCTTCAGGTAATATTATTACTATTAGTGGTAACAACGATACAGTAGACTTAACAAATATGTTGTCACCGTATACCAAAACAGATGCTGATAACCAAACATTATCATTAAGTGGAACAAACTTAACAATTAGTGGTGGTAACACTCTAGACGTAAGTAGTTTAGGTGGTAGTAGTTATACTAACGCATCAGTTGATACGCATTTAAATCAAAGCACAGCAAGTACTAATGAAGTACTAAGTTGGAACGGTACTGATTATGACTGGGTAGCACAGAGCGGCGGTGGAGCAGGTGATATCACAGGCGTTGTAGCAGGCACAGGTTTAAGTGGCGGTGCTTCAACTGGTGAAGCCACAGTTAACTTAGCAGATACAAGTGTTACTCCAGGAACATATGGTTCTAGCACACAGTCAGCAAGAATTATTGTTGACCAGCAAGGACGAATTACAGGTGTAAGCAACCAAGCAATCTCCGGAGGAGGTGGTGGTGGCACATCATTCGATTACTTTAAATTACATTACACTTCTGGCGGCGCAATTGATACAACACAAGGCACTGGCGGTATTTCCAATATTAGTAGTAGCATAGGCAACGTTACTGTAAATAACAGTGCGTCAAACAGTTGTGAAATTATAGTAGACTTCGGTGGTAACTATAATCATCCACCGTTAGGTATAACCGCATATGGTTACAGCCAATCCACATCGGAGTATAACATTAAGGGCATGATACAGAGTGCAATCAACACAACATTGAAACTGGATGGTAGCAGTAATCCTCACGGAGCGTTAGGAACTGCAAACATTACAATGAGTTTGACGAGAAGTGAAACAGGTTCAAGCAGTGGGTTTGGTCAAAGCTCTCATGCTTGGATATACTTTACGATGGGATAAGATAGATGACTGAAACAATTTTTAGCAAAAGTGCAGAATCACAATTAGATGTTTACAAACCAGCAAAAGTACTACAACTTACGTTTAGTGCCGTTTCTGGTCATAAGAACTGGCCCCACAATGATGGCGAAGGCGATCCATGGTGGAGTGGCTCAGGCTCTAGTAAACCTTATCAATACCAAGTAACATTCTCTGTAACCGAATACACACATGGTTCTCATAAAACAAGAGAGTCACGAAAGTATAACGGCATGGATGTCGGTGTTGGCGATTGGATTGCAGGATCACAAGACGGTAAGTGCTTACAAATTGTAAGTGTTGAAAGTAAAAGCACAACAGCAGTAACAGTTATTGCAGAAGATGTTGATAGATACAACGTGTTCAGGAGCAGTACAGGCTCACCAATTTTTAGTGTACCAGGTACAGGAGTATTGTTTACACTTAACGGTGAAGGTTTACCAATGATAGATCCTCTCCCAGCAAGTTTAGTTAGCTCGGACTTCTATCCAAACGTTACTAGTAGATTCCAATACTTAAATCCTATGGAGCATTACAGGCTATCCAAGGATGCACATACATTTGCAAAAGGTGATGTGGTTGTTGTTACAGCCGCAGGTTCATACGAAAAAGCAAACGGTAGTACGATAGCAAGAACAATTGGTGTTGTAAGTTATTTAGGTCCAGGACCAAACCAATTTAAAGTTAAACCGCAAAACCAAATTATAGATTTTAATCCTGCATTGCCTGGAGTAGTAGGCAACTTTATATATGCAGACACTGACGGTGACCTCACAACAACTGACACTGGTAAAGTTTTATTCTTAAAGATTAAGAATGCTGTTACCACAAAGGTAGTGAGCAACGTAGTAAATACAAGTAGTACACTTAACCACATCTTAGAAGTTAATGGCAGTAACATTACATTCTCTGGTGGCAATACAGCAACTACAGTAAACGAAATAAATGCACTTAGTGGTACAACAAGTGTGACAGCGGCAACAGAAGCTGTACCAGGATCAGTATCAAGTGACTCAAGTGATTACAGCTACGGTATCCTAGGTGGATACATTCCGTTTGCTGGAACTATAAACGGCACAGTGGTAACAGTATCAACTGCACCAAGCGGTAATGCGGCATATGGTACCGGCATTGCAGATGCAATTGACATCACTAACGCAATTAACAATGCATCAATTACTGGCTTGACAGCAGAAGTGCTTGGCTCAGGCGCTATTCAGTTAACTGAATCGAACGGTAATGCAATATCAATTTCAAACACCACAAACGATGCTAATAGTAATGTTCCTTTTGCAGGTGATGCCAGTGTAACAGGTTTGCCAACATCAACAAATGCTAGTTCAGGTGTATACTTGGCATTAAGCAGATCAGATGGTGGCGCAATCGACTTAGAAGATAAGTCAGGAACACCTCAATCATCTATGGGAATCACAAGTAAGCAAAACGGACAGTTTCCGTTAGGGCTTTACATAGAACACGGTGTTAAGAGTTCGGGTACAACTATTGTTGCTAACATATCAGCACGTGATAGTCTTGCTTCTCAAGCAGGCGACATGGCGTATGTTACCGATGCAGGTGGCGGCGAATGGGGTCTGTTTGTTTACGATGGATCGACTTGGGTTGAAGTTGGTAACCATGACAGTGCTAACACAGATGCTCAAACATTAACAAAGCAATTCACAATGCCACACAGTGGCGGCTTCGGTGGAGTAGATACTTTATCAATAGGAAATATATCACCTGGCGCTAGAATTGTAGAAGTAACAGTACAGGTAGACACACCAGTAACAAATTATAGTGGCACTGCTCCTGCAATCGACGTAGGTGATTCCAGTGACAATGATGCTTATATGACAGCCGATGAATCCGATTTATCCGAAGGCGGTGTATACACTGCATCACCTAATTACATATATCCAGCAACACAAACCACTGACTTAGACCTCCGAATTAAGATCACACACTCAGGTGCGACCTTAGGTAGTGTCACAGTTAGTGTAACTTACGTCTAAGCATACACTCTTATCTATGCATGTAAGTGTAACTCACGCCTATACCTAGATTCTGATAAATATAGTAAGCGACACACCGGTGCCCCACACCACGTGTCGTTAATTATATATATAATCCTATAGGAGTAACAAAATGGCGAATATTAAAAACTTTGGTATCAAAGGTATTGCGTCTGATGTACAGTTGGGTAAAGGCGGCGGCTTTGTAGTATACAATAGCGGCGCGGGACGATTTGAATTCAAAGACAGTGGAAGTGCATTGGAAAATGTGCAATTCGGAACTGTCGAAGCTGGAACCTGGGCAGGTACAGCAATTGAAGTCGCAAAAGGTGGTACTGGTTTAACATCAGTAGCACAAGATAAAATCCTTTACACGACAGGCACAGACACTTTTGGCACCGCATCGGTCACAGCAACCGGTCTATCTCTATTAAGTTCCGCAGATGCGGCGGCTGGTAGAACTACGTTAGGCTTGGGAACTTTGGCTACACAAGCAGATTCAAGCGTTGACATTAACGGTGGTGCTATTGATGGCACAATCATTGGTGGAGCGGCAACTGCCGCGGCTAGTTTCACTACAGTAAATGCATCCGGAGCAATTACAGGTAATTTAACTGGTAACGTAACAGGTGACGTAACAGGAAATTCAGATACAGCAACAGCATTGGCTGGCGCTCAGAACTTTAGTGCTACAGGCGATATTACTGCTTCAGCAATTAGTTTCGACGGCACAGGTGCAGTAGCATTAGCAACAACATTAGCAACTGTTTATACAGATGCCGCTTCTGTTGGTAGTAGCACAGCAGTTCCAGTATTAACAATTGACGGGAAAGGTAGAATTACAGGGGCAACAACTGCCGCTATATCTTCCACATTAACAGTAGGCGCAGATAGCGGCGCTGATGATGGTGTTACAGTTGGAACAGATACATTAGAATTTGAAGGCGGATCAGGCATTGATACTACTGTTAGCAATAACAAAGTCTCTTTTGCAATTGCAGACGCTCCAACTATTAATGACTTAACAGCAACTGGTACGTTTACATCGGACGACATCACTTCAGCAAGTATTGGTATTAACGGTGATGCAATTATCTCTGGTAACTTAACAGTCCAGGGTACTACAACTACAATCGAATCAACAACAGTAACAACAGCAGATGCAGTTATTCAGGCTAACTCAGCTGGCGCGAACACTAACGCTGGTTTTGAAGCTAACACGGCAAGTGGTGTTAAGAGCATCCTTTATACAGCAGTTGGAACAGAATGGGACTTCGGTTCTGAAGACATTAAAACTACAGGTGATTTCAAAGGAACAGTAGTAGGTAACGTAACTGGTGATTTAACTGGTGACGTAACAGGTACAGTTTCAAGTATTTCTAATCACGACACTGACGCTTTATCAGAAGGAACAACTAACCTTTATTATACAGATGCTAGAAGTCAAGGTGCATTAACAGTAACAGACGCTGGCGGAGACGGCAGTTTAGGTTACTCAGGTGGAACACTTACTTATACTGGTCCTAGTGCGGCGGAAGCAAGAGCTCACTTTACTGGTGGAACAGGCGTAACTATTACTTCTGGTGCAGTAGCAATTGGACAGGCTGTCGGAACATCAGACAACGTGGCATTTGGTACTATCGGTGGTACAGTTATTACAGCAAGTACAAACTTTGCAGGTAACTTAACTGGTAATGTAACTGGTAATTCAGATACAGCAACAGCATTAGCGGCAGGCGTAACAATCGCAACAACAGGTGACGTAGCATATACATCAGCATCATTTGATGGTTCTGGCAATGTAACTGGTGCGGCAACATTAGCAACAGTTAACAGTAACGTTGGTGAGTTTGGTTCTACTACAGAAATTCCAGTATTCACAGTTAACGCAAAAGGTCTAGTAACAGCGGCTTCTGAAGTCTCTATTGCTACATCATTGGTTATCCAATCAGATGACGCGGCAGATAATACTGTAGCATTAGGTTCTGACAAGTTGAAACTATTAGGTGGTCTTAACATTACATCTAGTAACACAGCAGATGACGTAACTTTTGCAATGGATACTACACTAGCTGGCATGACAGCGGCAACGTTCTCAGGTTCAGTACAAGGTGGTACATTAACAGACGGCACAATTAGTTCAACAGCAGGTACAGTAACAGGTGGTGTTAGCATTACTTCTACTAACTTTGTTGGTGATTTAACTGGTGGCGTAACTGGTGATGTAGTTGGTAGTATTGCAGGCGCAACTGCTAATATGACTGGTGCAGTAACAGGTGGTTCATTAACAGACGGTACAGCAACATTGGCCTCTGGTAGCTTAACTGGTGCGGTAAACGTAACAGCTTCAGGTACAGTTAGTGGTACAGATCTTACAGCTTCAGGCGTATTAACTGGTGCAACTTTAGCATTATCAAGCGATGCAGTAATTGGCGGTAACTTAACAGTTAACGGTACAACTACTACTATTAGTTCAGTTAACACAACTGTAACTGATACAGTGTTCGAATTGAACAGTGGTGCTAGTTCTTCAACTGGTGATATCGGTCTTGTATTACAAAGAGGCAGTACAGGTGACAACGCATTTATGGGTTGGGACGAGTCAGCAGACAAGTTCATACTTGGTACTACAACAGCAACTGGTTCTTCAACTGGTGATTTAACTATAGCTGACGCAGGACTACAAATTGGTGATGTTACATCATCAGGAACAGTCCAGTTTGCTTCTTTGAGTGATGGTACTGTAACACTTACAGCATTCACTACAGAAGGCACAGGCATTGGCGCAACTGATAACGATACTACAGTACCGACATCAGCGGCAGTTAAAGACTATGTTGATACAGCAGTAACGGCAGTAGATGATACTGTTCTAAGAGCAACAGTTGGTGCGAGCGTGTCCTCAGCGGCACTTGGTACTATGCCAAACACAGCAGGCAGAACTTACATTGGTTCTAAACTTACTATTAAGGTAACAACTCCTTATAGTGGTGGCAGTGTTGATGGTATTGTTGTAAACGACGGAACTAACGACTTGATGGTAGCGGCTCAGAACGATCCTACTATATCAGGTATGTACGTTGTGGACTTAGGTGCAGAAGTAATTACAGGCGGAGCGGCAGTGACCGTGGCGTTTGTAGCGGCAGATGGCAGTACGTCAGCTACACCTACAGCAGGTGCATTGACAGCAACACTAGAGTATCAATTCATGTCGTAAGACAAGTTAATACTTAGGAAAATACCTCACTATGTGGGGTATTTTTTTGGGTGATATGCCATAAAAGGTTGACTATACCCAGTAAATCCAGTATAATATACACATATTAAACAATAAAGGAACAAACAATCGTTGAGTTCCGTGGCAGAAATAGCCAGTTTAATTGGTAGAAATAGGTTGACTTTGGTACTAGATACCAGTATAATATACACATATTAACGCAAAAGGGCAGTACTATATGGGCTACTACACTTATACTAAAGAAGCAATTGGTAACTTCGTTGAGAAGGAACATGGTAACAACTTTGAGTATAGCCTGAACGAAGAGCAGGATGCTTACACGTTGAGTATTGTAGAGAACTACCCACACAAGGTATGGGTTGGTTCAGGTCAGATAGGTGGCGACAGTGGATGGCGCTATGCGAATGTTAAGAAGACGGTTGCCTATGTGATCGTAGATGAAGATGACGGCGGTCCGATCCTGGAGCGTTGGTTCTTAAAAAAGAACACTGAATATGTAATATAGTTGTTGACACTGACGTTCGTTGGTAGTATAATAGTTAAACTTTAAACAGTTAGGGGATTTAAAAGTGATAGTATTTATAGGCGATTATGTTCGACGTGGCGACTTGTGGTTACAGGTTGTGGACATTGGTGCAGGTGATATGGTCCAGTTAGAAAATAAAGAATGGGTACTGGCATGTGACACTGAGATCGACGAGCTGTTATCAGAGAATGAATATAACGGTGCAATGAATATTAAATCCACACAGGATGAAGTGTAATGATGGATCTAATGGTAACTGGACCACGTGACGGCAAAGTAGACTTAGGTCTATCAGCTATGGCTCATCTAGCTGTAGAGAGCTTTGCTAAACAACTTGGCATACACAGACTTGCAACTACGATACATTTACGTCTACATCATAACATTGTAGTAGAAGAAGGATGCGAGGGTCTGTGTGAACCGATTGGTACTAGAGCATTCATTATCGATGTTGCATTATACGGCAACTGGCTCAGCACACTGGCACACGAAATGGTACATGTTCGACAGTTTGCTCGCAAAGAATTAGACGCTCAATTAACTCAATGGAAAAGCAACAGATACTGTGGCGATATTGAGTATTGGGATCAGCCCTGGGAGAGAGAAGCAAGACGTCTTCAGGATAGAATGCTAGAAGAGTTCAACAAGAACCCTTAAAGTTTAATGCGCCTTTAGCTCAGCTGGATAGAGCAACGGCCTTCTAAGCCGTAGGTCAGTGGTTCGAATCCACTAAGGCGTACCAAATTAGAAAGAGAGTGTTATGCGAATAGAAGTAATAGATGTAGTTGACTTACCAGACGGTGGTGCAAACATCATCATGGATATGGACGAAAGTTCCAAAGAGCAGTTTGCTCGTATAGGCATCCTTAAAGTGTTAACTGATGCAATTAACGATACGTTAGACTATAATAACATATCAGATCCTGATCAACTGGAGTTAGATATTTAATGTTTATTGCCCGGATGGTGGAACGGTATACACAGGAGACTTAAAATCTCCCGCCTGAAAGGGCTTGCTGGTTCGAATCCAGTTCCGGGTACCATACAAGCACTGTAACTATGTGCTAGTAGTAAGTTGCTCCTTCTATGAAAGAACTTAGGGTAGTTCCTAGGAATTGGAGCACGATGACAGTAGTCCGTACAATTGGGTGCGTTAGTTCGAAGCGTCGGAGGATGTCTTTCATGAAAGCGTCCCGTGAAGAGGTGCCGGGCACCAGTACTAATTGAATTCTGGAAAGGCTCTCCCAGGGTAAACTAGAGAGCCAATACTAATAATAATAAGGAAGTGTGTGTGAACAAGCGGAGAAGCCAGCATCAGCGTCAGATAAACAAACAAGGACGTAGGCGGATGCAGTTTAACGCTTTGTCATTTAAAGACAAGGAGAACGAGCAAGAAGTACAGAACGAGGTTAATGAACATCCAGAAGTGGATCAAGAAAACGATTTGGACGATAAGGACAAATCATAAGTATAAATAGTGGGTATGCAAGGGCATGAAAAGGCGGTTCCTGATATTACAGGAGTCGTGAGGTGCAGTACAGTTTATTCGTACAGCCTGAACAAACAGGTGCGGGGCCTTTTCAATGTAACATGAGTTAGTGTTCTAATGGTAAGATGCAGGTCTCCAACACCTTGCGATTGGGGTTCGAATCCTTACTAGCTCGCCAACAATGGATAAGAGATGGAAGAAGCAACTGAAAAAGAAATAAGTCAACAAGTACAGGATCAGTACAAAGACTCTACTATGGGTCGCGGTGCCAAGCTGGCAATGGAACTTAATGCAGAACGCAAACGTCTCAAACAAGAGATGGAAGAACTTCAATTAGAAGTAGACGATTTAAAGCCAGCAACTCCAACAGGGACTGTTGATAGTTATGTTAAATGGGTTGCAACTATACTAGGTGTAGTTGGCGTGTTTATCATGAGTGCTGGGTTTGGTACACTAGGACAAGTATGTTACGCACTGGCGGCATGCTGTTGGGTATATGTAGGTCATTGCTGGAATGATAAAGCAATTATGATAGGAAGTGCTATAAGTGGCACAGCAGTTTTAATGAATTTAGTGGAGATGATAGTATGAATGAAGATGTGAATTACATGATGGTACGCAATGCAATGCGTACACCTGACGGCACAATATTACGAAGCCGGCACCGACATGACTATGTTACCCACAAGGATGCGAACGGTAAAGAATATATGCTCGACGGTGGACTAAGTTATGTTCGCTCTAGTGCTAATGGTGACGAAGAACATTTGACCGTTACACTTGCCGACCCACAAGAACAGGTTAGAGAAGCCTTGGAATGGGGAACATACGGTAAGGATAGCGATCAACCGTTATCGTATATAAAGTTATGTGATATGAGTACTGCTCATGTTAACGCAGTGTTGGCAAACGTGCCATCAATAAACCCAGCAATTAAAGTTGCTATGGAACGTGATGTGGAGTTCCGAGAAAATGGCAAAGAATAAATGGCAAGAGTTTGCTGGCTCTGTAGAGATTGCAAACATACAAGAAGCATTCAGTGATGCTAGAAAAGTATACGAAGCAGATAACGATAAGTGGTGGGAAGGTTTAACTGAGGTTGAA
>Ga0209090_10001332_pt1 | contig 15817 bp, 9 predicted proteins | sample ArcticOcean_MG_C_9_FD_187432 | JGI IMG/M metagenome (GOLD analysis project Ga0209090, IMG submission 187432) | Marine microbial communities from western Arctic Ocean - ArcticOcean_MG_CB2_152 (SPAdes) (version 2) | ecosystem: Environmental > Aquatic > Marine > Oceanic | place: Arctic Ocean... | reverse complement strand
GTCGTACGCGTTTGAATAGTGAGGTTATTTATTCGGGAAAAGATTCGACTCGTTTCCGAAAGACACACGACAAAAAGAAGGAGGAGGTCAAACCAAAAAATATCTGGCGAGAAAAAAAAAATGTTTCAACGAATATATTTATGGGATGGAGTTCCGGATTATTCCGGAGTTTTAGGGAGAAAAGTCATCACATCGTCATTATAAAGCACGACAAAACATACTTTTTAGCGAACACACACTCACACGCGCACACACAGAACGCATATATACGATCAGAAAAGAGGAGCTCGGGTTTTAACACATACCTCTGTAAAGCAAATGCCAACACGTATCATATGTTTCCTTTTGAGATCAATACGCGATGATTAATGTACTTTTGAGCAGATACTCTGGGACAAAGTTTTGAAGCTACTTACTATTGAGTACACAATTCTAATTACTATCATCTTCCTCGATGCGGAATTCCGGCGCTTTATCGCTACCCGATATGAAATACCACGCAAAGCTCGGCAGTCTTAATACGCTTGGTCTCTCCCGCTTCTTCGCGACGACGACTGCAACTTTCTTCGTTACAGATGTTTTCTCGCTTATCTTTTCTGCTCTCTCAGTACCGCTATGGACTTTATCGTTCCTTGCTAATTCCACGTCTTGACCGGTGTTACTACTATCTTGCTCGAGAAGAAATCGTCGTCTCAACTTCTCGTTCTCGCGTCTTATCTCTTCATTCTCAGTCCGCAATTTCTCCACAATCTTCACCGCCGCGTCCTTTTGTCTCTCAGCTTCCTCCATTTTCTTGTGCAACTCTCTATCTCGCATCTCCGCGTTCTTCTTCATGAGACTTGCGAGTTCTAATTCCTCTTTTACCGCTCGTGGAGACATCATCATTTGGTGTTGATGTTCGTGGCGGTGTTCTTCATTCCCTCGCGTGTCGTTTGTATCTGGCGCAGAATCCTTTCCCTTTCCCTTCTCTTGCTCTCTCTGGTTATGCATATCTTCCAGTTTAGTTTCCAAGAGCGCATGTTTCGTTTTTAATTCAGTATTTTCTTCTCGAAGACGATTTAATTCAACCTTTGTCGCACTGAAATCGGCAAACATCACCAGCACCTTGTCTTCGGCTTTCTCCAACGCTTCCTTCATGACGCGTATTCGTTCTGTTTCTACATTTGCCATTTCCTCGTTTTCGTTCGCCTTTTCTTCACCCCTATTCGCGTTACTCTTTCTACTCTCTTTCACTAGTTGTAACGCATCCGCGAGCTTTTGTTTGGTTGCGTGTAACTCTGTTAAGGCAAACTTCCCATTCGTCGCCTCTCGTCGCTCTCTTTCAATCGCCACTTCTGCTCTTTGCAATCGCTCCGACAAGTCCTCGCACGCTTCAGCAATCAGTTTTGGACGCTCTATATCTATTTCTTTCCGTATTTGTTCATTCAATCGCTCGTTCTCCTCTTCCAGGGAGGCGAGTTCGCTTATGCTGTCTGCGAGTGCCGAGCGCAGGTCTCGATTCGTTTCCAAAAGAAGCGTCGTGGACGCCTGCGTAGTCGTTTGTGTTCTTTGCGAATGTATTGGATCTGCCGCTATTAGACTCTCGATTTTAATAATTTTGGTCCCCACGCTCGCTTGCGACGGTGAAGGTGAAGTAACCGCAGTTGTTGTTGATGTTGTCGCATTTTCTTCTGCCTCGTGAATAAAATGCAACTTTTTTTCAGTGACTTCATCTCGTTCTTCTTCTATCTCTGCTTCGGCTGGTATTGAATCGGTTGACTTTGTCTCATTTAGTGTTGATTTTGGGACCACTTTCTTTGCTGGCGTAGGCGTTGGTGAGAGTATAGGAGATGGAAACGGCGAGTTTGTTATTACGGCGACAGACTTTTGAATTTCGTTTTGACGAGTGAAGTGGTCCTCAATAAATTTCGGTGTTTCTGGTGTGTCCACCAAAGCCGCGTCATTAGAAGTTTGGCGAGCGGCACTTTGCGGAGTGTTATTGTTGTTGTTGTTCTGATTCGAGTTCTTCTTTTTCTTTTTCTTACCACTCCCCATCGCTGTCGCGTTACGTTACGTTGTGAGCAACTTTTCGGAGGCTTTTTGTTCTGTCAGTTGTGTTTGTTCCAAAAAACAAAAAAGTTTGGCTTGATTTTGAATTTTTTGCGACAGCCGGCCAGACAGACACACAGAGTTTTCAAAAATTCAGCGCGCTCTGTGGAGTGCTTTTAGAAAGATGGAGACTCAGGGGTCCTTTTTTAACGGCGCGGAGCCTTCTCCTCCTCTTCCTGATGCAACGAAAGAAGAGGAGAAAGAAGAGACGCGAGAAGGAGAAGGAGGAGAAGAAGAGCAGCAACAACGACTGGAAGAAGAAGATTTCCCCGGGGAGGAGGAAAAGAAGGAAAGAAGTGCGCTCGGTGAAATGAACAAAGAGGAAGAAGGAGAAGACGAAGAAGCACCGACGACGAAGACAACAGAAACAGACGTGAAGAAGGCGAAGAAAAAGAAGAAAGGGAAGAAAGCAGTCTTCAACCAGGTTTCGCCGTTCGTGCGAAACGTCGTGAACCTTTTGCGGCAAGCCGAATCGACGGAACCGTACTTCACCACGCCGACGTGGAGGAGAACGCCGTTCGAACCGATTCCTTACAAAGCCTTAAAGAAGTACGAACCGGCGCCGGATATGCCGGAACTGGACGCAAAATATATCGAAGAAAAGTTAAACACGTCTTTACCACCCGGGTGGACGGACATTCCGCCGATTCCGAAGGAGTTCCAAGACGTGTTAGACGCGCACCGACAAAATCGTGTTCCACTGTGTCCATCACAAAAGTCATCGTCGAAAGAGGAGACGATTAATGGTACGCACGATTATTGCAACACGAACGGGGCTATCAACGGTACGACCGATGTTGAAAAGCCACAAACGCTTAGTCTTGAAGTGTTACCGGCGTGGGCGAAGTGGGCGCGACCAGATGTTTCGAATCACGTGCCCTTGAAACTGGGCGAAGATATCGAGATTCGGCATTTATGGGGTATGGACTGTTACACTCGCGCGGCGGTTCTGGCGGCAGTTTCGCAAGCAGAAGGATATCAGGGACCAGAAAATATCAAGAAACGAGAAAAGTTTTTGACGAAAAAGCTCATGCCAAAGGTGCACGCGTTACGTGAAGAAGGTTGGGACATGGAGAAAGCTGCGCAAAATCTCGCGGAAGACTCGGAGAGAGAACGGGATGTGGAAACAAAAGGTGCGGCAGAGTGTTTGATTCGTGCAATTAAAGAGATTGACGGAGCCGAAGTGCACACAAAAGACGGGAAGAGATCTACGAAAGATCCGCAACAACCGGGCGAACAAGCGCAGCAGCTCACAAGCGCTGCTTCAAAATCAGGTCGAACTACCAGGAGCGGGAACAATGAAGTCATTACCACCACAACATCTGCTGCCGATATTAACAACAGCGGTTTCGAAGAAAGTGTATTGCCGGCTGAAGAGGGACCTACCGATGGAATCGATGTGGAGCGAACTCAAACGAACGATGCGGCGACGGCAATGGACGTCGACGAGAACGTCGACATTGTTTCCGCTAAAAATAGAGCGGAAGTGAAGAACGAAGAAGAAGGAAAAGAAGGCATAGTCAAAGTAGAAGGAGGAGAAGAAGGAGAAGGAGAAGAGATCGATCCGCGAACTTTGCGGCGGCATTATCGATTGCATCCAAAAGGCGTAGGTGTGGTTTGCATCCGTAAAGAAGGTTTACAACCGGGTATGTTTGTTAATCATTATCTCGGCGAGATGTATTCTCCCTGGCGATGGTACGAACGTTGCGACGCGATGAAGAAGCGCAATCCCAATCAAGAGCTTCCCTCGTTTTTTAATATCACTTTGGAGAGACCAAAAGATGACGTTCGAGGTAAAGATACGGTATTCGTAGAAGCCATGCATAAATGCGAATTTGCCTCTCGAATGTCACATTCTTGTGCGGGGAATTGTCAAACCACGGTAATTTCGCACGAAGGGAAACTTTCAATCGGAGTTTATACCAACTCCAAGATCGAATGCGGCGAAGAGTTGTGCTGGGATTATTCGTGTGTGACGGAAAGCGAGAAAGAATTTCGAGCGGCTATTTGTTTGTGTTCGAGTCCTAACTGCCGTGGCTCGTTTCTTTCTTACGCGGGGAGTTCCACGTTTACCGCGGTGATGAACGAGAAGCACAACTTCTTGCATCGAAACGCTATGCTCTGTCGAGCGTGCTCGGAACCGCTGACTGATGAAGATTTAGCTCTCCTCTCTGATTATGGCATTCGAGATTCCGCATTGAATACCCTCTCGGGTGAAAGAGCACCAGATTGGCTCGTAAAGTGGGCATCTTTGATTTTGCGATATGTGCAATTGGAGGAGAAATTACTTCCCGAGGCGCTGTGCAATCTGCCCATGCAAAAGGGAGTGAAGTATAATCTAGAAGGCGCAAAGGCTGAAACCCACGGTGTCGTCGCAACGCGATTACAGAATATTGTCGTAACACTCGACAAGATCAAGTACTTTTTGAGACAACCTGAGCAGTCCGATAAACCTTTCATGCGGGAAGCTACTGAGGCGGATATCATCGAACATTTGTGGACAGGTTCAGAATCGATTCTCGTGCGCGCGATTGGCGCACTCTCGAAAGCGTGCGGTATACTAAAGAATGTACCTCGAAGAAAGGGTTCGCGAGACACTAGGGCTGCCGTCGTGGAAACGAGCACTGCTCCTGCGGAAGTATTACCACCGAAAGTTGAGGAGATGGACGCGAATCTTACGTTAACTACCACGGAGGAGCCGATGAAAGAAGAAAAAATCGAAGAAGAAGAGGCACAGAAAGAAGCGAGCCAGGGAGAAAGAATATCAGATGAAATTGTGGCGACGACGGCGGCGGGGACGACAACGACGACAACGACGACGGTAACTCTCACAATCGCGACTGCAACAGAAGAAGGAGAAAGAGAGAATGATTTTGCTCCAACTGTAACAGAAGAGATCACGAAAGAACAAAATTCTGGCCCAGTGGATGACTCAACCGCGGACGACCACGCGATTGCTATGGCGTTGTCGGAAGGATACGATCTCCCTCCTTTGAAAAAAATAAATACGAATCAGGCATCCACACTGGCTGCTGTTCCGTCATCAGTTGGACAAGATGAAGTTCCAAACACCATCTCTGCGAAGAAGATAAAGGAGAAGAAAACGACCCGGACTTTTACGGGTAATCCAACACAGGTTCTCGACGACATCATCGCAAAATCGAAAATGACGCCGTCGACGGCGAGCGAAGCCAAAGAATGGCTCGCTGAAGTATCAGATTCCATTCGAAACTTGGGTATCGAACACTGCGCGTGCGCGGATCTTCTACTCATGTACGCGCGTACTCAGCGATGGTTCACGCCTGAAAAGTTTGTCGGCTTCATGTCCCCTCCCGTGCAGCTTCGCGAACACGATCCAGGATGTAAACAAACGGCGAGCAAAATTTCTATTCACGTAAAAAATACACTTACGAAAAAGTATCAACCACATTACCCGTGGGGTCAAATGTGCTCGTGGTTTAAACAAACAATTTACGACCCGACTGCGTCTCTTTCCGCCGACAGACGAGGTACTCTGTCGTTGCCAGATGTAGAATCTGCGTACAACAACGGCGGCGCCTACGTGAAAACGGATCGAAAACAATTGTTCCGAATTTTGCGAGAAAACGCGTCGAGAAATTGGCCGACAACAATGCAGTGGAGTTTTAAAAACTACGCCAAAATGTATGGCTCACCGTGGTTTGACGACGCTTTACAAGAAACGCAAGCGGATTTTGCTGCTTTGAAAAAAGGACAGGAGCAGGACATGGGGATGCGCGAGACCAAAGAACAGACGTTTGGATTTTTAGACGAGGTCGAAGGATTGATGTCAACTGGTACGACATCCTCTGTTGGTTTCGCGAGAACATTTCGGAAGAAGAAGCGCGGTAAAACTAGTGCAGGAATAGGGAAGCATAAGAAGGAAACGGCGTCGGTGGCGAAGCCGGGGGCGCAACCGAAACAGCCTGGTCAGAACAACAAGAAGAAGAGATCTTTAAACCATTTGTACGCGAAAGGCCCAGATGGCAAAGCGTTTAAATGTGGCACTTGCAGGACTTGCATGAACCCTAAGCTGAAGAAACGGTGCATAAACACGCCGCTTTTGGAAGACGTTGATGTCGGTGATGTCAAAGTGGAAGATTTAGCACCAGGAGCCGTGGTGTATGGGACGACAATTGACTCTTTGATGACGATGCTGTGTTCAAAATGCCAAAGCGGCGATGACGAAGAGAAAATGCTCATCTGTGATGGTTGCGACGGGAGTTTGCACACGTATTGCGTCGGATTAGATGAGATTCCCTCGTGTGAGCATTGGTTTTGCGATGCTTGCGCCGGAGGCCCGAAAGAAAAGGCGTTCTATGAACGCAAGCGCACCGCGATATTACAGACGAAAGGATTTTTACCTATTCCAAAGAAGGTGGCTGCGGTAACGACAACGACAATAGCACCACCAACAACTGCAGAACCAGCAGCAGCGACACCACCACCACCACCGACAACAACATTGGTAACGCCAATTCTTCCTCTTTGTACCGCCACTTCTGCCGATGCTAGTGTTGGTTTCACTGCCGCCGCCGAAGAACCTAAACGCGAGAATGTCGAATAATAGTACTCGTACTTGTTAGGATTGATTTACAAAATATAATAGGAAAAGCATACGCGCGCATCACAAAAGTACTCACGTCATCGACGCAACGCTTTAACTAACTCTGGAAACCCGGGCATGTCGCACGTTACTATTCCTTTCCGAATCGCGAAATCAATAATGACGAGAACACAGTTCGGTTTGAATCGCCCTGGTTCGAACGCGATGATTTCGCACACTCGCTCAAGCGGGAGTAATTCAAACGACTCGACCTCACCATCAACGGGCTTCGGAACGAATGATTCGCCTAGTTCCAAATCGTAACAGAATAATACGTCCCTTTTCACGCACTCTTTGTAAAACATGCGATACGAGACGCACGAAACCGATTTGACATTTTCCTCGGAGTATTTTTCGGGAACCCCAGCTTCTTCAGCGAGCTCTTTTACCGCGCATATTGTCGGAGCCATCCCGGCGGGTAACCCACCCGCACTCAAATGATCAAGCATGCCAGGGAACGTCTGTTTATCTTTTGACCTCGTCCCGACCCAAAGCAATACTTTTGATTCACTATTACCACTATTATTACTATTGACGTACCCATTTACATGTACGCCGAAAGCCTTTATACCTAATAACGATGCCGAGGCACGCTCGACGTTCATGCACACATCACCTTCATCCGAAACGACTGGGAACATTTCACTCCTCCAGCCAGGGATCAAAGAAAGTTCTCTCATCTTTTCAAATACTTCAGCAACTACGCGTGTCTTTTCCTCAGAGCTTGCGTATCTATTCTCACTATCGAAGCAAACAACGCCCTTCTCACTTTTGCTAAATAAAGCGTATCCGTCCGCTGCTTCCAATTTGCCGTGTTTTACAAGCGCCTCTGCAAAGTCGGGTCGCACGTGACCGACGTGCGAACCGCTCACTAGTAAATCAATAAACTTGTTCGAAGATAAATCCTCTTCCGTCACATCGTTGCATGATTCCACAGCCTCTCTCAATCCACGCATTAGAGCTGCGCTTTTATTCTTCCATGACGGGGATGGAAGACTTTCCGCTGACGGAGAAAATGTCATCGTCCTATCTCTCCTCACTCGATTTCTTTCTTTCCCAGCGAAAGATAATCTTGATACTCTATTCGCAAATAATGTGGATGCGAGTCTGCTCATAAATACAATAGACAGAGATACGCGTTTTTGAGAAGCTGAGTTCTTTGGAGCATCCCCTACTTTTTTGTTCCTCCTTCAACGTTTCACAATAAGATCTAAATAAGAAACGAACTTCTTCTGTTTCTTGAGCTTATTCAAACTAAAACAGACTGTACATATTTAAATGGAGTTCTCTTCCGCAACATCATCATCGACAGTTTCATTTGAGAACGCGACGGTTATTTTCCCTTGCGTGACGCACGGCAACGTCGGACAACTCGCGGCTGATTTGTTGATTTTCAATCTGAAGCTGAAGTCAATCGGCGTTTTGTATCACCCTGATGTTCTTCCAGTTTGCGGCGCAGATCCATTTTCAGAGAATAACGAAGGGACGCCTGCATCGAGTTTAGAGATTTATGCGAACGAGGATGTGAGTTTAGTCGTCGTACAACAAAGAGGAGAAGTAATAAAAGGATGTCAGCGTAAATTTGCTCGAGAGGTGACAAGTTGGTTAAAGACGTTTAAGAAGGTTCTTTTACTCGCATCGTTACCATCGACGGTTGGAGAGAAAGATAGCCAAATAGGCGGCACGATATGGCGAACGATCCAAACGCCGAACGTGGTCACCGAAAGTTATCTAAAAGCACGAGGTGAATGTGAAAGCAGCAGCATTGGTGATAGCGTCGATGGTAAAACACCGATACGGCCTCTGGAATTTGAACAAATTCCAGAGGATTTAAAGAATAGACGCATTCCACCGTGGACATTCGTGTATGAGTGCATTAAGCAAACGCTGACAACACAATTTCTAGTCGCTTTGTGTTCCGAGGGCGATAACAGCGTAGATGCGGATAGAATGGCATCTCGTGCTTTAGAAATGATAGACAACGTAGGCTTATTCAATACGGGTGATTTGCTAATGCCGACGAACGAATTACGGTGGGCGACGCCGCCGAGTTGGAAGAGAGTCTACGGCTCGTTGATTAAACGAAGCGTATTTGCATAAAAACTTGACGAGGGTGTCATTAACCTTTGTATTAGAAATCGATTCGCTTACTTATTACAACCACACACACACACACACATGCACTTCAAGCCGTTTCTTTTATTTGTGGAGCTGTGTTGATGACGCATATGGGGATGCACGCGTTTGCGACGACATATTTGCAAACACTTCCGAGAAAGAATTCTGCAATGCCGCTTCTGTTGTGCGCAGCCAACGCGACGAGAGTGTATACTTTCCCCGAGAAACGAAGGCATCGTTCGCAAATGATTGACGATATTGTTTTATTCGACATCTTTGCCAACTCCACTGCTTCCACCGTGAAAGCCACTTCATTTTTCTTACAGAGATCAGCGAACCATTTTTCTATCGAGAGTTCAGCTGCTTTGCAACGCGAGGCGTTCTGTGACAAAGTGCTCGAGTACTCGCTCACTTCTTTCCTCGGTATAATCGTCAAGAAATGAATACTGCTTTCCTTCGGCTTGATCAAATGCTTCAACACAAACTCTGCCGATATCTTCGAGTGCTGGTGAGAAGCGATATCGATAGGAACGAGAATCCTTCTCTCCTTGACGGTCGCACATACCGGCTTAATGCTCACTTCTTCGGTTGTTTTAATAACAGGCGCTTCATTATCATCCATCGCGCGTCTTCAGCGTCTCCTTTGGAACGTTCAAGTAGGTTCGTCGCGGCGCGCTCACAGGACGCAGGAAGCAGCAGCGATATTTTGACGTCTTTTGTGTTCGTGTATTTTTAATTTCAAGTGTTTTTCGAGTTTTCAAAAGTGCGAGTTTATTACACGCGCGACGACCATCTTTCACCAAGTTGTATGTATAGTAATAACATTTGCGCTAAATCCTATTTTCGTAAAGTATTTACAAAACTCCAAAGAATGGGTTCTTCAAGGCGTTATCGATTTCTATTCCAGCCTGTTGGAGTTCCGCGAGCGATATTTTTTCCTTTGGCAAATGCAAAACGTCTTCGCCGGCGTCGTTCTTCTGCTCGCAAAAGCCGCACGTTTTCAAAAACACGTCGCCATCGAACGCTTTCACTCTTTCCGAAAAAGCTTTGCCGTTTACTTTGAGTGTTCTGTATTTTTCGTACGCCTCGTCGCTCGGTTCGCATTCAAAATTTTTCGCGATGTTACCCAGATAAGCTAACAGCGTTTTATAGCACCTTTCCACGCCAGCGGGATCGGTATCGTTGTGCTTCTTCTTCACGTCGACGAGGTTTTTTCGCAAATTCTCCGCGAGTTGCACGGGGCGCACGACTCGCACGCCTTGTTTTTCTTTTCTTTCCACCTCCTCTTTCACCTTTCGCGCCTTTTCTTCGTTTCGTTTCTTCTCTCTCTCGATTTCCTCCGGCGTCAACTCTTCCGGCAAACCGAGTTTCCTTCGTCTCTCTTTCTTATCTTCCTCGAGTTTCACTCTAATTTTCTCACGAGCTTTCTCTTCTTCTTGTTTTTCTATTCGTCGCAGCTCTGCGTTTCGTTTGAACTGCAGCGCTTCTTCTTTCTTTTTCGCCTCTAAGAGTTCCTTTCCCGACCGTATGCGTTCTTTTTCTCGCACTTTTTCCAACTCTGCTTCTTCCTTCTTTTTCTTTTCGGCGACGTCTAAGCGAAGTTTCTCCGCAGCCACGCGCGCTTCTTCTTTCGAAAGTTTTTTCTTCACCGCTGCCGCGGCTTTCTTCTTCGAAACGAACAGTTGTTCGTCCATTCCTTGGTCGTCTTGGTGTTCGGCGAGCCATTGCACGCACTGCTCGACTGAATCCGACTGCGTCGCGAATAAAACGCGCACGCATCGATTGTGCGCAAATCCCAGCTCCTTTAACTTTTCAACCATCTCTTTCGAAACTTCTGGCTCAACTTTTTCGTCGTCGTCGTCGTCGTCGTCGTCATCGTCGATGATCATGACGTCGTCGTCTTTACTTGAGCTTTTCTTCTTGAGAGGCAACCCGGCGTCTTCGCGCATGTCGTTCTCCATCTTTCGAAACTCCTTGGCCGTTTGTACCACGTTGTCGCTCTCTTCGCACGGAACGAACACGCTGTGACCTTCGTTAAAGTTCGCGTGCAATTTCTGTTCCTCTAGGTTTCTGCATCGTTTCCCGCACTCTCGACACTTCATCGTTTTTATTGTTTCCGTTGACTCTGCAAAATCAGCGTGGCCGGTCATCTCCCCATGTGTTTGACACTCCTCCACGCTTTTCAAAAGAAGGCCGCAGACGTTACACTTGAGCGAAACCGCCTTCGCGGCCGACGACATTATTACTCGTTATTCACTTTTTCTTAATCTTTCTTTCCTCGTTTTATATTATTATACGTTTGATAATAGTAGTTGTTGTTGTTGTTGTTGTTGTTAGTGTTTGTTTGTATCTCCCGAGAGAGCTTCGATTTTAAGACGCGAGCAGGAGGAGAGGCAACATTTTAAGAAGTCAAAAACGACATGACCTGCACCCACAAAAATTCAACGCATTCAACAGCGAACAGCGAGAAAAGGTAGTGGAGAGCAAAACTCCGGGTTGTTATCATTATCGAAGGGAAAAAGAAGAAGAAGAAGTGAGTGTGAAACAGAGCCATAACGCGCCAGATACAACATTATGTTTGCGATTACTCCCACGTGAGAGAGAAGAAAAGAGAGAGAAGAAAAGAAAGAGAATCGTCACCGAGAGAATCGACTGAAACAAAAATGATGCGCCAACAATTTCCGACGCGTCGATGGGGCGCACTTCTTCTCTTCCTCCTCTCATTTTTGATTTTCAACGATGAGAAATCAGTCTTTGTTCAATACGTGCTCGCAAAAGAGGCAAGTGAACCCGGGGTCTCTTCTGCTGACAACGCCGCGAGGAAAGCTGGAGAAATTGGCACCACAGAAGTAGGAGCGCCTCCCGTGGTGGCAACTATTCTTAAAGACGCCACCGCGGAGGAATCAAACAAACAAAAGGAAAAGGAATACGCCGAGCGACGGTCGAAGGTGTACTCGCGCGTAGAATTTGCCTCGTTCGTACTGCAAAAGTCACCGTTAGAGGATGAATTCTGCGTTTACGACGTCCAGAAGGAAGGCGACGAAGGCGACGACGAAGACGAAAAGATTGGTCCCGTGCCGCTGTTGAAAAAGAGGGAGAAGACAGAGCGCGAAGTCTTGCCCTCATTGAAGGCGTACAAAACATCCGTGCAAGAACAACTTCAGCAAAAACGAGCGTTGGAGAAGAAGGCTAAAAAAGCAACGAAAAGTGGCGAGAATATTAGCAGCGGCGGCGAACAACAACCGGTGGTGGTGGTCGCGAGCAACGGCGAGAAAGACCTGAACTTGTCTACACCTGGAGAGGAAGCAGATGAATCCACCAAATCCGGAATTTCCGTTTCGGATGATGCCACTCTCGCGGAGGAAAAGTCTGCATCATCATCGTCGTCGTCGTCGTCGTCGTCGTCTTCATTATCATCTACCACTGCGTCGTCGGAGAAAAAAGCTTCTGATGGAGATGAAAAGGGTGCGAACGAGAAAACGGACATCGAGAAGACTGAAAAAGCACAAGTCGCGAACAAGGAGACGGCGTCGAGTGCAAAGACTTCCGAAAATAAGGGAGACAGAGAAACGGAGACACATAGAAACGAAGAGCACGCAGGGAATGACGGCATCGAAAAAGCGGCCGATGAGACTGAGCATACAAAGAGCGCGGCGGAAAAATCCGAGGAATCTGAAACATCCGCATTAGATGTGAACGCGGCGGCTTCGTCTGAGAGCAGCACAAAAGTAGAAGCGGAGATTGATAAGAGCAGTGCTGACGAGCCTAATAACGTTGCAGATTCGAAGGAGAACAACCATCTTGACAGCGAAGACAGCAAAGCAAGCGATGCAAATGATGAAGACGACGATGATGATGATGATGATGACATGGCCAATAAAATTATACATCCTCAATCCGTCACCAAAGAAGACCGAGAAAAGTATAATTTAGCCTCGGTCCGAAATGGAGCAAAAGTTATCTCGAGTAACGAGGAGTCGAAGCACGCTTCTGCGATGCTTTCAGAAGATATGGACTCGTATTACATATCTCCGTGCAACGCAGAAAGCAAATGGGTAACTGTCGAACTCTCCGAAGAAGCAACTTTGACTCAAGTTATCGTCGCCGACTACGAATTTCACTCTTCCGGCATGCACGACTTTGAAATTTGGGGGACGGAAGGTCATCACAGCGATAAGGACGGTTGGAAAAAGCTCGCTACTTGTGAAGCCTCGCGGTCGAGAGAGCCGCAAAAGTTTTCCATTCCCGCGAACGAATGGGTGCGATACGTACAGCTTCGCTTCTTGACGCATTTTGGATCTCATCACTTTTGTACGGTTTCTCTTTTTCGCGTTCACGGTAAAGACGCCAAAGAGACGCTTCGGGAAGAAATGGAGAGGTTACAAGAAGAGGTTGAGGAAGTAGAGCAATTGTTTCGCGAAACGGACGAGACTGAGGAAGCAGAAGCATCGGCATCTTTCGAGGAAGGAGAGAATAACAACAACGATGCGTTGGACGGTTCTGTCTTGTCTGATGTTGACGACGCCGATGTTGTGGGAAATACTCGCGACGAGAACCTCGACGGCGACGGGAATAACGAGAATGCAACTGATAATGGTGGGAATAAGCCTTCGAGTACTACCGATGTGTCAGCTCGGGAAGGCGAAGAAGATTTGAAAACAGAGAAGAATTCGAAAGGTAGTAGGGATGGTAGTGGTAGCACAAGTAAAACTGATTCACCCGGCGGCGAGTCGGTCGCTGCTGCCACCAACAATGTGAAAAAAAATGAAGTGAACGAGGAGGAAGTGAACGCGGCGATGAAAGATACATTGCCCCCAAAGGATAAGCAGGCGGCAACAGCCAATAAGTCTTCGCGCGACACGAGAGAGAATAGTGGCACATCCACCCCTTCTTCTAGCGCTGCTACTACCACTACTTCTGCGAACGCAACGCTTGCTACGGAAGTTCCCGAGGCTGACGCGACAGAAAATTCCAACGCCTCATCTGCTGGCCAGATGAAACCGCCGCCATCATCATCATCGTCGTCCCTCAGCAATAAGATGAAATCGAACGAGAGCGGCGCTGCTGCTTCTTCATCTGAAGGTGCTTCGACGCCGGCGGCAGCGGCGGCGGCAGCAGCGGCCGCAGCGGCTTCGCAACCCGGAGGAGGCGGTAAAGGTTCCGAAAACGTTTTCCGTAAACTCGCGCAGAAAGTGAAAGATTTGGAATTGAACCAATCTGTGCTTGACCGTTACATCGAAAGCTTGAACGAGCGATACGCTGGTGCGTTGGACGATTTAAATAAAGAAATCGATGAGATTGCTGCGGTGGTGACAAACTCTTCGAACGCGTTGAATGAAGCCGCGAGAAGGATGGAAAAATCTGCGTCGAAGTGCGACAAAGAAACGGAGAGGCAAGCGGATAGATTCACAAAGTCCGAGCACGCCTTGATGGGTGCGCTGAAGGAGTTTGAAAACAGTCGCGCGCAGGCACGCAGACGAGAGAATGTTATTCTTTCGTTCATGTTTGTCATCTTGACTGGTATGGCTTGGAATGCAGCGGGTCTAGGAGGGATTAGTACTCTTAAAAAGAAAGCGTCATCGCGCGACGCGCAAGAGGAGGAAGGAGCAGAGGAGATGGCGCACGAACCGCCACAACAACAAGAACACAACGCGTTTCGGAGAGTGCATCTCAGCTCTCCAGATTTCGCGACGCACGCTTTCAGGGAGAATCTTTTCTTCGAATAGTAAGAAACACTTTGAATAGAAGAGAAGAAGAATAACATGTAGTTTCATATACTCGGTTACAGTACTACCGGTACTGTTCATTTTATTTTTAACGCTGACAATTGCGCGCGCAGCGACTAGAAAAATCAGAGTCCTTTTGAGGAACTTCTTACTCTCTCTCAATCACGTCGTCATCATCACCGCCTCGTTTGAACTGTTTGCTGCTATTTTTTCTAATCTTTCCTTTATTAATCTTTTCGCTTTCGGCCGCGCAACGTCCAAGGCTGTTTCGCCGTCCAAGTCTTTCCACTCTAACTCTATGCCTTTTTGGTAGAGTAAGAATTCTACGCACGAGACGGCGTCTTGACAGGCGGCGTAGTGCAAAGGAGTATCTCCATCTTTACACGGCGTGTTGATGTACGCAACTCTGTTCTCTTCGCCGACTAGCTCGACGAGTTTTCTCGCAAACTCTGCTCTGTCCGAGAAGCACGCTTGGTGTAAAGGACTCCAACCGTTTTTGTTACGTTCGCTGTTGGCGTCGGGATTCTCTCGTAAAACCAAATCGAATTCCTCTTCGTCCCCGTCTTCGATGGAGCCGAAAATTGGCGTTTGCGAAGATATCTTCACTGCGGACGAACTGTTACTGCTGCCGCTGCTCTTTTTCGTCTTCTTCTTACCAGCCGCGGAGGACTTTTGGAATCCCATCTTATGTTCGTAGGAGAAGAGAGTGAGGTCTTGATAGAAGAAGAAGGAGGAGAAGAAGAAGAAGAAAAGGTCACAAAAGGTTGTTGTTTTGTTAAACTCTCAAGTTCCTATTCTCTATTACTAAACGCTAATAATATTCTACGACGACGACGACGACGACGACGACGCTACCAGCCACTCACCCGCGCGCGTAAAGGAGTCAGTCGTCGGACTCATCTCTCTTAATAAAGTAACGACTAACTGTTATGCGACAAAGTCAAATCTCTTCGGCGCCGACGACCAAAAACGACCAAAGAAGAAGAGCAGCACATAAGAATAAACGGTCCCAACAACACGTTCGTCAGTTGTACGCTACACACGCTGGAGAGACACACCCACGGAATGACCGCTATTTGGCCAAACTCAAAGGTGTTACCGTGAGGAAACGCTAAAAATCTTCCGAGTGGCCAGACTAAAACTCTCGGCACCTCGAATAGAGGCACACCGAAGAAATTCTTTATGAAGGCTGAGGAGATGAGAAACTTTAACCACGAGAGATAGTGTCCAAAGCTCATTAGTTTTCGCATCAACGGCGTTC
>Ga0209090_10001331_pt1 | contig 15824 bp, 8 predicted proteins | sample ArcticOcean_MG_C_9_FD_187432 | JGI IMG/M metagenome (GOLD analysis project Ga0209090, IMG submission 187432) | Marine microbial communities from western Arctic Ocean - ArcticOcean_MG_CB2_152 (SPAdes) (version 2) | ecosystem: Environmental > Aquatic > Marine > Oceanic | place: Arctic Ocean... | reverse complement strand
AAGGTTATATTTTTGCGTACAACGAAGACTTCTTGAACGTGGAACAATACAAATCCATCGACAAAGAAGCCATCCGAAATGTCTCTTTAACCTTACTCATCTGTTTCATCGTCATCGCGTTGCTCATCGTCGACCCGCTCACGGTGTCTTGCGTCTTCATCAACCTCCTCTTAATTGTCATCAACATCCTCGGATATATGCAAGCCTGGGGATTAAACATCGATAACGTCACCGTCATCATGCTCGTCATTGCGCTCGGTTTAGCCGTCGATTACAGCGCTCACATCGGCCGAAACTTTTTGGAAAAGCACGGCCTTCCAAATGACCGCATGAGATTGACATTACGCGACATGGGCGTCGCCGTCTTTCACGGCGCCATGAGCACCATGGTTGCCGTGTTAGTCTTGGGTTCTTCGGACTCGTACGTCTTCACGACTTTCTTCAAGCAACTGTTCTTGTGCATTTCCTTAGGTTTGGCGCACGGGTTAATCTTGTTGCCGGTCTGTTTGTCTTTGTGCAATCCGAACCCGTACGACGACTTGGAAGACGACTATTAGTTTGTGCGTGTGCGTGTGTGAGTGAGAGAGCGTGTGAGAAAGAGAGAGAGGGAGGAATTCATAGAGAGAGGGAGCACTTATATTTATTCTTTTGTACATACTACTACCGGTCACCATCCGCTCCCGTTCATATATTCACTACTACCTCAAGTGTCTGTCCTTGGGAAATTTTCTCACATTTTGCCACACAACAAAAACATCATGGAGACGACTACCACGAAAACGACTGAGAAAAATGAAATCGTGTGTTGTTGTCTCGGCGACGCGGTGACTGATTTCATCGTCATGATGGATGATACGCATCATCTCTCGTTTTCGTCGAAGTTGGGCGGGTGCGAAGTCGTCGATTCTCGGGAAGATTTCCAAGCGATGATGAAAATGGAAACGTCTGTTGTAAAAGAGACAAAGTTTGGCGGGAGCGCGGCGAACGTGGCCAGAGGGATCGGGAATTTAACGAAACAACAGTATATTCGTTATAATACTAAAGACCAAAATGTTGATCTTAAAGTGTTCTTTGCCGGAACAATCGCGGATGATGCGGAAGGGAACGCGTATCTGAAAGACTTGGAAAAGAACAGAGTCAAGGCGGAGAAAAATGGAACCGTTCGAGTGCTTTCGGGCGCTTCTGAAAGTTCCGCAAAATGTTTAAGTTTTGTGAACAAAACGAACGGCCAACGGACGATGCGGACGTATTTAGGCGCGAGTAAAAGCAAACCGGACGTGGACAAGGTTTTGGAGGTTTTTAAGAGGAGAAAAGAGGAAGAGGAAAAGAGCGCGAGAACGACGACGAGACTGTTGCACTGCGAAGGATACGCGCTGTACGATCCAAAGTTTTTGACGAGTTTGATCACCAAAGCGAAAAAGCTGTACGAAACAAACGGGACGAAGGTGTTGGTATCGATCGATTTAGCCTCGTTTGAGGTGGTTCGGAACAGCCGAGAAACTTTGTTGACGCTGTTGGAACAAGATCCAGGCGTCGTGGACGTGCTTTTTTGTAACGAGGACGAGGCGAAAGCGTTGGTTGAGGTCATTCCAGAGTTGTTCCCGGAGGAGCAGCAGCAAACGACGAGAAAAAACGAGAACAACAACGAAGGAGAAGAAATCGAAGCTATGGTTGCCAGAACCATCGCGAAGAAAATAAACGGCACGTGTGTCGTCACGCAAGGCAAGCGAGGCTGTCGCTGCTACTCCGCCGACGACGACGACGAAGAAGAAGAAGAAGAAGCAGAAGCAGAAGAAAGAGAAGTGCACCACGTTCCGGCGCCCGCCTTGAAAACCGTCGTCGATACCACTGGCGCCGGCGACACCTTCACCGCCGGCTTCTTATTCTCCTACTTACTCTCCGCGACGACGAAAACGAAAACGAAAACGACGAAAAGAAATAAAGAAGAAAAAAACGACATCCTACTCAAAGCCGCGCGACTCGGATGCGAAGCCGCCTCAAAAATGTGCGCCGCGGTCGGTTGTGAACTCGACGACCACCAATGGGAAGAGATACTAATTCGTGCTGCTCAATGATACTAATAATAATAACAACAACAACAACGACAACAACAACAACCCAGATGATATATAGAAAAAATACTAGTAGAATAGAACTTTACGCGAGTAGAAATAAAGCCTTTTAATATTATTTTAGTAGAGCCGCTTATGCGATGCCGCCAATTCATCATCGGAGAACACGCACAAATTGACAAAAGGAAAAGCGCCCGCCCAAATACCCGTTCCAAATAGAGATGTTTGCGCACCCTTATTAACGTTCAATTTTTATCGTCTGTGTATAAAATGTCAGTCGATTTTGCCTCAATTTCCTTCACAAAAAAAACAGACAATTAAAAAAGAAAAGGATCTGATGACGACAACACCTTTCCTGATGAGAACGAAGAGGAGAAGACCGCAAAGCTCACTCCTCCTTTTCCTCCTCCTTTTCGTGCTCTTTACTGCGATGTTGTTCTTTGATGATGAGGCAGGTTTTTCGTGCGTTGAAGCAGCAAACGAAGGAGAGGAAGACATTTTGGAACCCGAGTGGCCGTTTTTACCTAATTCGATGAAGGACACCACAGACGGAGAATCATCAGATCTCTCGAAAGAGACGACGGAAACGATACGACAGACGCCAAACTTTATATCCGCGGAACTCTTCCGCGCGTTACCGGCGCACATCACCCGGAATAAAGTCCGATCGTCGGCGCTTTTAGAGACTCTGGGGAAAATGAGCAAAAACAGCGCAAACAAGAAGAACAAGAAGAAGAACGACAAGAACAACAACAACATAAGAGGAGAAGGAGAAGGCGAAGAACAAGAAGAGGAAGAAGAAGATGCTTTGCGACGCGTGGACAACTGTAGGGAGATTTTAGAGAGGGAGGATTTTTTCTTCTCGGATGCCGCCGCGCGGGGCGCGAGCGGCAGCGCGACGAAGACGAGCGGCAGCAGCGGCGGCGAGGGGAAGACGATGGTGAAGACGAAGAGAGACGCGATCGACGCGTTGATTGATATGGTGAAAGAAAATCCAAAGAGGAAAGAGGCGTGGAGAGAGTTGGGTTTGGCGATGCAGTTAGGGAGAGGTTCGGCGGACGCGGCGTTGACGAGAGCTTTGTCGGAAAGGAGGAGCGATGATGGTGAAGAAGAAAAAGACGAGGAGAAAGAGAAGAAGATGAAAGAGAAGAAGAAGAAAAAGAAGATGAACGGTAAGAACGTGATGATGATGATGGATGGGAACGAATGGAAACGAATCGACGCGGAAAAGAAAGCGGTATATTTTTTACAGCGCGCGGCGGATTTAGGCGACGCGGAGGCGCACTTTGAGTTGGCGTTTTTGTACAGCACCGGATTAGGCGGCGTTGTGGAGAAGGACGAGCGGTTGGCGGTGACGCACCATTATTTCGCGGCGAGAGGCGGTGACGTGCGATCGCATTTAGCTTTAGGACATCGACACTCGAAGGGAAGGTTCGCACCAAAATCGTGTCAAGCGAGCGTTTTGTATTACCATCCGGCGAGTTTGAAGACGGTAGAACCGGTGATTGCGCCGGTGATGGGCGAGAACGGGCAGAAAGGATTCGATAATTTTCGGTTGAGTCGAGACATGAAGTCGCCAAAGAAGCTGAAAAGGCAGAAAGACGTGGTGACGTATTACCAGTACGCCGCGGATTTAGGGAACTCGGAAGCGCAAAATGCGGTGGGACACGCGTATATGTTAGGCACGAAAGGTTTGGACGTGAACTACGACGTCGCGTTGAAGTATTTAGATTTAGCCGCCGCGCAAGGCAACGCAGAGGCGATGAGTTCGTTAGGCCACGCGTACGCGAACGGGTTAGGCGTGACGCAAAATAACGAAACCGCTTTGAAATGGTTCAAAGAGGCGAAAAAGTTGGGTTCTCATCACGCGAGTTACGGATTAGCGTACATGTACTTGAGCGGTTTCGGAGTGGAAAAAAACGCGCAAGAGGCGGTGAAGGAGCTTTTGAAAGCGGCGGAGAGAGGGAGCAAGGAGGCGCAGTTTCATTTAGGCGCTTTGCACGTGAGAGGAGTAGCGCCGTTAGCGAGAGATTACACGAAAGCGAACACGTATTTCGGTTTAGCTGCGGCGCAAGGGCACTCGTTAGCTTCTTATAACTTGGCGATGATGCAATTGGGAGGTTTAGGCGCCCCGATTGCGTGCGCGCCGGCGTTGGATAAGTTGAAACTGTTAGCGGAACGCTCCTCGACGGTTATAAACTTGATGGAGAACGCGAGAGAACATTTCGTGAGAAGAAACTATAAAGAATCCTTGTACGCGTACGCGAAAGCGTCGGAAATGGGCGTCGAGTTAGCGCAAGCGAACGCGGCGTATATTTTAGAGAGGAACTTTGGCGGCGTGCAAAACCACTTATCGAAAGAAGAAAGGAAACGGTTTTCGCTATATTTTCACGAACTCGCCGCGGATCAAGGGAACGTCTTATCGTTACTCACGATTGGCGATGCGCATTACGCCGGGTGGATTTCTTCTTCCATTTCATCAGAAAAAGACGACGATTCCGAGGAGACGTTGATGGTAACCGACGAAGACGGAAACGTGCTCGTTCCTTCCAATGCGAACTCAGATTCCAACTACGAAAAAGCCGCGCAAGTCTACCGACGAGCCGCTGGTTTACGAAGCGCAGCTGCTATGTTCAATCTCGGGAGAATGCACGAAGTTGGACGAGGCGTCGCGAAAGATTACCACTTGGCCAAACGCTTTTACGATTCCACTTTATCGGCGGAGCCAGATGCTAAGTTTATAGTCAAATTCGCGCTTTTGGGGTTACGATTTCGAGAGTGGGTGGACGAGAAAGATTGGAAGAATAAAGACTACAGAACGATCGTTTCTGATATCTTTCGCGAACTCTTGTTGCTCAGACCTGGAATTTTCAATTCCAATATTATGAGCGTCGGCGAGGACGAACCGAAACCGGTGAAGATTGTCATAACGACTGAGAAAACGAATCCCCCTCCGTCCTCTGCTGCGAGTGGTAGTGCAACCGAGCACATCGTCAAAGAAACGAAGAAAGTAATCGAGTGGGGAAAGAAGAACTCGGATGTGATGTTGGTCATCGCGTTAGGTATTTTCTTGGTGATTACTTTAGGCATGCGATCGATTTTAGCGGCGAGACATCACCATCACCGCGACTAGTTTTAGAAGTGCACATATATCTTACATACATAAATACTATACAATACTATACATCATTACAACAAGTGTTTCCTTAGCGTATTTTTGACATCTCCATCCTTCACAATCGTCCCGTGACACGGTACGATGGTATGGAAATCGAGCCGCTCCACGTCCTCGACTCTCTCTCTCAACTTCTTCTTTTTCTCCTCGCCGAAACACAACACGTTCTTGTAAATGGGCAAATAAATAACATCCATGAGAAACTTCCACCCTTTCTCTTTAAACGTGTACAACTTTTCATCTATTCCTTTACCGTCCGGATAATTCCAATACACATCCGTCACCATCAAACATTTACTTTCTTTGTGCGCAAACGACACCTCGTTGAAAAACGGCTTCGAGAAGAGACTCTCGCAATCCCAATGCACCATCTCAAATTCGTTCAACCATTCGTCCTTCCACTCTTCTTTTGCATCTCCCAGATCCTTATCGTACGGAATTTCTCCTCGTTTCTTTCCTTTCAACCCGGGACATCCCCACAACGTTGCGTTTGGATACGCTCGTTTCCACGTTTTCGCGTATTTCAGGTGCTCGAAATTCGGAGAGACGATGTGTTTCACCGGTCCAAGCTTCTCGATCTCCTTCTTCGTCTCCTCGTCTAAATCGATCGGCGAGTGCACCCACAACTCGCCGTTTTTCAGTTTCACGACAGCCATTCGTCCGCCGACGTCGATGGAGTTCCACAGAAACGCTCGTTCGCACGCGTAGAGTTTGTTTTTGACAACTTCTTTGACGATGTTTTCCCCGTCTCGAGTCTGCGAATGGTTGGACCAACAGGTAAACTTGTTCTTGTCCTCGTCCTCGCTCTTCTCCAAACTCGAAGACACGGGTGATGATAGGAGCAAAAAACGACGACGCTTTTTCTTTCGCGGAGGAAAATTCGTTCTGCGAGCAACCAAAAAGGGTGTAACGACGACGGAAAGTTTTGGTGATGTTCTCGCGCGCATCATTCGTATCTCTTTTGTGACGAACACTTTTCCCCACAAAGAAAGAAGAGCAAATCTCCGCGCGTATATAACAATACTTTAAGAATAAGAACAACTACAAAAACATGTCGGCACTCTTCGACTTGAACTCGTTCATCGCCACCCTCTTATTCCTCATCTGCGCGTGCACGTACGTGAAACTCAAAGCGCCGTATTTACTCGAACAAAAGACCACGAAAGGCGGCAAAGGAAAAGGGGGCGGGTTGGTGAAATCTGTGTTTTGGAAAGCAGCGAGAGTGGGAGAGCGGTTATCGCCGTACGTCTCGATCGGGTGCCTGATCATGGCGTGGAGGACGTTTTTTTACGCGTAAGTAGTCGAGAGAGGACGATGACGACGAAACATCATCACCTAATGAAAGAGATTGCGCTCGCGATGAAAGCGAAGGACTTTGCAAGGGCGGTCCAACTGTACGAAGACGACGACAAAGGAGAAAACTACGAGGTTCACGTGTACGCCGGGAAGAGTTACTTCGAACTCAAACAACACGCGAAGAGTCGAGAGTGTTACGTCAAGGCGGCGCGCATCGACTCGGAGAGAGAGCAAGCGCACAAAGGGATCCTGGAGGTTGGATTTGATGGCGACGACGACGACGTGAAATTCGTTAAGGAAGAGGTCATTCCGTCGGTTACGTTTTTACTCCAAAAAGCGTCCGAAACAGAGGACGTCGAGAAGCAAAAGCAGTACTTGGAAAAGTTGGGCGACGGGTACGCGAGGTGCGGGGAACATTTGTATTTGGAAGCGGCCAAGGCGTATCGAGATTTAGATCATTTGATGTTGAAAGAGAACGACGCTTCTTTGGTAGGCGACGCAGCAGCTGCGTGTAGCATTAAAGCGGCGAAATGCGCGATGCTGTTTACGGAAGGAAAAGCGAAGTTGAGCGCGAGCAAAGCCGTCGACGATGCGAAATCTAAAACGATCGTCTCGAGAAAAGACGAGATTCGGATTGCGAAGGAGGCGTCGATCGAGTGTTTCGCGAGTCTGGCGATAGAGACGATTCCGTTTTTGGACGAGTACTTTCGTACGAAAACAAAGCCGAAGAAAGGAGACGACAAAGTAGGAACGAGCGACGATGTGAAAGATATCGAAACGTTTGCCATAAAGCTCGCGCGCGCTCGATTGGACTGTGGCGCCAGAAATGTCGAAGAAAATGGTAAGAAGGATGCGTTGAAATTCGCAGACACGATGTTGCATGATTTTATGAGCAAAAGTTCTGAGAGTGTGATCGTCGATAAAACAAACGTTTTGGCGCTCGCTTTAGACGTCGTCGCTTTTACGGGTGAATACCTTGGCGACGAAGAGGAAGGTTGGAACGATGATTCGTCATCAGAAGAATCTCCCCTCGAAACCGCGATAAAAGAATACGTAAAAGACGCAGACGTCGAAAATCCGCTTTGGGTGTTATTCACGGCGTGGACTGCAAATCGAAATCACAGTCGAGGTTCGTTTCATCGTTCGTGTCTTGGGAACGATCTCGAGTGTCACCACGAAGGGACGAGAGTTGAATTAGGCTCGAGGGATGCAAAGATGGACAAAGAGGTATACAGATTGTTTGACGCTATGGAACGCTCCATCGATGCGGACGGCGAGAGCGATGAAGTCTTATCTTCGACTTCGTATTCCACTTTACAACTCGCCATGGTTTCGATGCTCTTGGCAGAGTCTCGTGCGTATCTCGGCGACGCTTTAGGCGCGCTCGACGTTGCTGGACGCGATGCGGTTTGCTCGGTTTTGGGATTAGCAAAAACGCAACAAAGAGCACAATTACTACTCGCTGAATCACACGCCAAGCTTGGGCGACCGTTTGATTACGACGCGATCGTTAAAGCATCGCCGGCGAGAGGTTGTCGCATTCGCGCGTATTATATTGCCATTACGAGCGTTGCCGCGGACGCCAAGGCGCAAAAACTGAAATGGTTACGAAGCGCGTACGAAGCAGCGCCTAGGAGTCCAAGGTGTGCATTTGAGTTTGCGTGGGCATCCGGAAACGCCGATACGTGCGAACAGATTGTTTATTCATGGATAGATGCGCACGAAGGAGCAGAGGTACCCGCAGATGTCACCGCGCGTTGGGCATCGCGTAGAGCGTCTTTGGCCACCTCAGAGGAGCAACTCGACATTTTGTGCTCACGCGACGATCGATCGATTTTTACTTTAGCGGCTAAAGCGGCAAAAGCAAGTAGCGGTGCAAATCCATTCCGTGCACTCGCGTTTAGCGCTCTCTCTCTGTGTGTGGGTGCATCCGGCGACACCGCTCGCGCCTCGAAATTGCGCGAAAAAGCTTTAGCATTGGATCCGAGCGACGAGATTTCAGGACCAATTGAAACGAACTCCTCTTCTCCTGAAAGATGTCGAGAAGTCTGTGAAAACGCCATAAAGTGGAATCCAAACTGTATATGGGCATCTGAACGACTTGCGAGCGATAGGGATCCACACGTGGCGCTTTCGGCGTTGAAAATTCTGATTCGCACGAAACGGGAGAGTGTCGCGATGTGGACGAATATGGGCGATTGTTATCGAAAGTTGGATAGAAAGTCAGCGGCGGTCGATGCGTTGGAAAAAGCTGTTACGTTGTATAAAAATATATGTGGTGAACAAGGAGACCCCGTTGCCGATGCGAGTCTTAGAGACGCTTTATACGCCGCGACAGTTGCAGGTAACATTTCGTTACAGCTCGGAAACCTCGAGCGCGCGGAGTTGTCGTACAAAATTGCGCACGACATTTTCCTCAGCGCTTCTTCCACGGGTAGCAGCGATAAAGGAGGCGTTCTCGTTCCAATCCTAATTGGACTTGCGAGATGTTTCGCGTTGGACGCGTCGAGATCAGCCATGCGCGGCGCGACGGCAAGATGTGAGCAAAGTGCGAAAGAGTGTGTCGCGTACAGCGAGAAAGCGCTCGTCGCGATCAACAATGACGCAGCAGTTGTAGCGACATCATCAAATACAAAGAAGTATGCCGTCGTCGAACGCGTCGTTCGAACGCTTTTAGGCGAAGCGCACTTATTGATGAACAATTTCGACTCAGCCGCAAGTGAATTCAAAAAGTGTGTGGAACTGTTCCCGGAGCTTGCGTCGACGCGAGAAAATCTCGCTCGGGCGTTGTTGTTGTTAGCTTCTTCTTTACCACGAGGTGACGATGATGCTACTTCGAAAGCAAAATCAGCGTGCATCGATTACGCGAGCGCGGAAGGCTCCGATTTCTCCGCCGCCTGGCGCGCACTCGCTAAGATTCCTCGAGGGAAAGATGAAGAAGACGACGCTTCGTATTTTGGTCGCGTCGAAACGTGTTTGTCCCGCGCGGTATCTTTAGGCGTCTCGCAGAACAAAGCGACTGTCTGGGCATCTCTCGCGCAGTTATACAAAACTGCCGCAGATGCTCGACGACAAAAAAGGAGTGGTGCGGAAGATATCATCGAAGAACTCGAACGCGCCGCTGCGACGTGTCTCGATAAATCGCGCACTCTGAATCCGCACGAAGGTGTCGCGTGGATTCACACTGGCGAAGAGATTTTGAGCAAAATCAGTTTTGGCGAAGAAGAAGCAAATGGTAGTATTTATTACGAGAAAGCCGCGAAAGCGTTCGACGTCGCCACAAAGTGCGCGTTTGAAGACGCAGAGCACGCGCGCATCGCCGACGCCAAGTTTTCGGCGACGGCGGCAGTTGCCGTCCTTTCGGAAGATATTCACAATACACACAGATACGAGAATATCGCAGCCGCAATTCGAGCGGCGAGAGCGCGAACGAACGATCCAGTCGCGCACTGGTCGCTCGCGATGGTGTGCGAACGAAGAGGATTGATTGATATGGCAAAAGAGGCGTTTGAAAACGCATTGGAAGGTGTTCTTAATGGTGATACTTCGACTCTAGATTTCACGTTCGGTTACGGCGAGAGCGACGAGTGTCGAAACGCACTAACTGATGCCTGCAAGGAAGGTTTAGAGCGTCTGGAAAAGAGGCGAGCAATGACGAGTGCGCAAAATGATCTCAATGATGGAGCTTGCGCGACGTACGCGTCGCTCAAGCGACGTTTGCAAAACGCCATTCGCGAAGACCCTTCTAACGTCCACGCGAGAGTGCATCTCGCGCAGTTACTGTTAACACGAGAAGAAGATGATGACGAAACTTTGCTCGCTTTGAACGTGGTATCCGAACCGAGAGCACCTTTTCTTAACAACGCGGGAGGTAAAGGTGATTTCCGAGAACAAAGTTCCGTCGCGCGAAGCGTCGCGTGGTCTTGCATCGCCAACTCTCCAGCATACGTGTATCCCGTAAAAAGTGATGATATTGAAAGCGATAAAACAAGATCAGAAGTTCTTTTTCGTCGCGCAAATCGCATGGCTGCCATTGCTACGGTTCTAAACCCGGGTGACGCGCGAAACCAAGATGTGCTTCAGACGTGCTTGAATCGCCTTCAGTTGCGTCCTCGGGCGAGCAGTCGAGTATCGTCTTTCAACCTCGATGACGAAAAGATGCTTCGCGATTTGGCGAAAATGGCAGAATCTGAAGCAAAGAGCAATGCAGAAACTATTGCTTCTGCCAGACTCGCGTTGGCGGCAAAACTCGCGCAGTCCGAGGAAAAAGAGAAACGCAAAGAGGCAAAGAAACACGCGACTCGCGTCTCTCAAACGAATAGCAAAACAGAATTAGACGAACAAGAACGAGAAATTAACAACATTAAAATTAGCGAACGATTAGTGCGAGCGAGCGAATGTTTCCTCGCTGGCAGCGAATTATAGATTTAATAATACAGAGTTCTATCTATAACTACTAGAAAATCTTCGCACTCGTCCAATTCTCCTCCCAAAAGTCAACCATTCCTTCATCTTCGATTTCGTCTAATAAGCTATTCTTCGCATCTCTATCTTCTAATTGATACTTCTTCTTCGTAAGAGGCGGAGGAGGACGCGCGGAGGGTACTTTTCTTCTCCCTTTCGCAGTGGTAGAAGAAGAAGAAGATGATGATGGAGAAGAGAATACCTCATCCAACCGATCTCTGGTCACCCCGGCTTCCAATCGATTCAACGCTTCCGTACCGTTATCGTTCCCGTCCCAACCTTCCAACAAAGATATCAACGCGTCGCACAACTCTTCGCTCGTATCAAACGTCAATCCATTCACGCCTTTCTGAACTAATTCGTCGCGCAAACACTCGTATCTTCTCGCTAAAACTGGAATACCCACGCCAAACATGTCTACGATTTTCATCGGCAAATCGAGTTTCGAAGAGCTTTGGTGTAAGCACAAACCTACGTCGGACATGGACAAGCGTTCCGGGTACTCGTGGATAGGTAACCACGCGTACGAAAAACTGACGTGTTTCAATTTCGCCTCTTTCGCTCTCGTCTCAAACGATTCTCGCAAATCTCCTCTGCCTGTGATCAAAATGTTCAAATGCGGCAGTCGTTGTTTCGTCTTCTTCTTTTTCTTCGTCGCCGTTCGAGCGCCGCCGCTCGCTTCTTTCGCCTTCTCGTCGTACAACACCGCCGCGTTTAACAAAACGTCAAAGTCTTCGTCCGGCGTCCACGAGGTGCTCGAAACAACGTTCACAACATCGCTCGTCTTTTTCCGGAATCCTTTTTTCTTTTCTCTCGTGGCGTTGGTGTTTAATCGTAAAAATTGCTCCCCCGGCGCGTCCTTCACCACGGAAATTTGTGTCGCGTCCACTCTCCACTCGCGAACCAAAAAATCCTTCATCTTCTCCGTCACCGTCAAATGATGATCAAAATACCTCAAAAAGTACTTCTCGTACGCCTTCATAACTCTCACCAACATATCTTTCCCTCCTCGTTTCCTTTGCATGCTGAAAATCGAGTACCCGAGATTGTGCCAATCAATCGTAAACTTCACTTTTTCTTTCATCAACCGTTTCGCAACCGCGCACGCGAGAAACGTCGGCAAACACGGTGGATTTTGCACCAACACATTTGTCACTTTCACTTTCCCAGTTTCAAAGAACAAACACAACAGCACTTGTAAAAACTGCAAGAGGACTCTCAGCGCGAAATATGCGATCGATGGCACGAATGATGGAATCTTCGTCTTCTTCTTCAGTCGTAAAAAGTTCAAGCGAGAGATACCTACGAACCGAAATCCATCATTTTCCCTCAACTTTTCCTTCATCATCGATCCGTTTTTATACGCGATCACGGTGACTTCGTATCCTTTGTTCAGTAGCGAAATTGCGTGGTTTTGCATCCTCGGCGAGTGCCCGAAATCGCCCAAAACGAGAACGACTGCATGGTGTCTTTGTTTCTTCGCGTCATCTTCAATTTCCCCTAAAACGCCTACCAATTCTTCTTCTTCTTTGTCTTCTTCTTTCACGCGTTTTTGCACCACGTTAGTATTAGTAGTATTGAGAGAAGAAGGCGACGGAGGTTTCTTCTGTTTCTTCAACGGTGGATCTGGTTTCTTTTTCTTTTTTGTCTTCTTACTGGAAGCCGCATGAGCATTGGAAAGCGCCATGATGATTTGCAACTTGTCTGTTTTGTGTGTCTCCCCTTCTGTCTGTGGTTTTTGTCGATTTTTGAATTTTTAGGCAAAAAAGTGTGCACGCCACAAAGTTGGCACAAACCCACGAGAGAGTTCTTAAAACCACTGAGTGAAACCCTCGCCAAGAAAACAAAAAACAAAAAAAAAACAGAAATCACAGAAAAATTATTGATGCATTCGTGAAAATTTTAAAGAAGAGTCTCTCTCTGGTACCTCTATTCGACAATGCATTATGTAATCGTTTTGTTCTACTGTTGTACTTCTGCGAGCTTCCTCGCGACATATCTCGCGTATTGTTCGTCCGTTGGTTCTGGAGACCCTTTTTCGAGCAAGTAGTTTACGCAGTCGTGGTGCTCGTAATACCGAGCGCAAGCGATGTATTGCCAGTAGTGAAGAGGCGTTTTCGCCTCTTCGACTAAGTAGTTGAGACAATCGAGGCGGCCGTACCTTGCAGTGTTTCTCACGCAATAGGACTTCAAATCATCCCGTATCTTTCTTTCTTCAACGAGATATTTCAAGATGTTTATGCGACCATATCCTGCTGCCTGTTGTGCCGCTTCTTCTTCCGTCTCTCGCGAAGGTTTCACTTTGTCGACAAGAAATCGAAGACAGTCGAGGTGTCCTCCAATCGCAGCTTGAACGCACGACTCTTTTTTATCACACGGGCAACCATTAGAGAAGCAGTACTTGAGTATCTCGAGATTACCTATATCTGCTGCCGCATTAATCGTCCATTTATCTCACTCGCACTGTTTCACTTCTCTCGCCCACTTGAGAAACTCGAGTTTGTTCGTTAGAGCAACTTGCCAACAAAACCAGGTTTGATCCATCACTATTCCGCTTTTACATTTCTTTCCCCAGGCTATGTGCTTCCACGCCCATTCCAACGTCGAAATAGATGTACATTCCCAAACAGCCCAATTTAATTTCGATACGTTTACCCCGGCATACTTAAGCACATCTTGACTCTCACTATTCACCTTTGAAAAGAAATACCGATCTGTCCTATTCAATTTCGACAAGACATGCGATACAAAAATATCTTTATGATGCACCACCAATCCCGTCCATATCTTCGTCGGACCAAGCTTCAGCCGCTCCATTTCCGCGGCGAGCTCTTCTTTCTCCCTCTTCTTCTTCCTCTTCTGCGCGCCGGAGAGTTGTTTCTTCTTCCCCATTCTTATTCTTAGTATTATTATAAAGAAAAGAGAAGGCGTTTTTCTTTTCTTTCAGGGGAATTTTTTCGGCGGCGTCACAACTGTTTTTTCTTTGACGGAAGCAGCGAGACACATCATCTTCTGACGGAGCGGGTTGACACCCACGCTTTGAGTTAGAATAAAAGAACAGTAGTACTAATAATGCACATACCGCTTTCGCCGAAATCTCGTCGCAAAGCGGCAGCCGCCGCTCGAGAGAAAGAAGAGGAAGAAGACGACACAACATTGGACGTTTTGGAAACCGTCTCGCAAGTTCGAGCGAAAGTGTACGAGAAGCGACACACGGAACTGAAAACCATCGCTTTCGTACCAACCATGGGAGGATTACACCAAGGACACGTGTCTTTAATCCAACTGGCGTTGAAAATATACGATTTTGTCGTCGTGAGCGTCTACGTGAACCCGATGCAGTTCGCACCGAACGAAGACTTTGACCTGTATCCGAGAACGTTGGAGGAAGATTTGGAAAAGATAAAAAATTTAAGAGAAAACGCGCGAATGTGCGTCTTCGCGCCGAAGGAATCTCTGTTTGGAAAAGGCGCGGACCCTTCGGAGTGCGCACACGTGACGGTCCCGAACGTGGGTCAGGGGTTATGCGCGACCACGCGACTGCATTTTTTTGGCGGCGTGGCGACGGTGGTTTTGAAACTCTTGAACATCGTCAAACCGGACGCGGCGGTGTTCGGGAGGAAAGATTATCAGCAGTTGAAAGTTATCGAGAAGATGGTGAGAGATTTCGATTTGGACGTGGAGATTTTGAGCGGAGAGATCGTGCGCGAACCGGTGAACGGAGACGCGTCGGACGCGGACTCTTGCCCGGGATTGGCGATGAGTTCCAGGAATACGTATTTAACGGAAAAAGCGAGGAAACAAGCGGAGGCGATATCGGTGGCGTTGAAAGATGTCGCGGATGGTATTTCCGGACGCTCGGACGAGTTTACGCCGGCTATGGGGGCGAACATGGCGCAGGGATGGGTTGGGTTTATTAAAAGGTGCATAGAACTGAGCGGAGGTAAAGTCGATTACGTGGAGATTCGCCAACGAGAGACGTTGGAAGGGCCGGTGGAAAAGTTAGTCAAAGGGGAGAAATACGTGGTGTTAGCGTGCGCGTATTTCGGTGGCGTTCGGTTGCTGGATAACGTGGAAGTGGATAAAGCGTAAAATATAGAATAGCGAAAAGTAGTAGTAACCGAAAATATATTATTTAATGAAGCAATCCTTCAAGGAGCTAGAACACGCGCCCGCGCTCGTCATCGCCTTCTTCCCGTCGTAGCACGCCACCCCGTCCGCGTCAGTTTTCAATTTTGGCAACACCTTATCCAGCTGTTTTTTCTTCGGGTTCAACACCTTCTCCGGTTCGCCTTCGAAGCCTTCAAAGGTGACGCGTTCGCCGATTTTCGCGCCGCTCGGAGGCTTGACGAAATCGACTTTCGTGTGCGCCTCGTTTGATGTGCACAACACCATCGCCTCGGAATTCAAACCTCGCATCTTGTTCGGTTTCATGTTGCAAATGACTAAAACCTCCGCGTTGGTCATATCTTCTAAAGTTTTAAACTCGAGCAAACCGGAGCACACTTGCAACGGCTTCTCTAATCCCACGTCGATTTCTTCCGCCCATAATTTATCCGCCTCCGGATGTTCCCACGCCTTGACAATTTTACCCACTCTGATGTCAACGACGGAAACGTCGACTTCTTTTTCTGCCGTCGGCGCCGCTTTTCCCGCCGATGCATCGCCACCTATTTTTTCTCCTGCTTCCGCCGCCGACGATTGTCTCGCTGCCTTTGCCGCCGCTTTCTCCGCCGCTTTCGCCTCCTTCTTCGCTATGGCTTTCAATCGCTTCTCCTCCGCCACCGGATCGTCCAACGGATGCGACCCGCCTTGCG
>Ga0209090_10001325_pt1 | contig 15858 bp, 10 predicted proteins | sample ArcticOcean_MG_C_9_FD_187432 | JGI IMG/M metagenome (GOLD analysis project Ga0209090, IMG submission 187432) | Marine microbial communities from western Arctic Ocean - ArcticOcean_MG_CB2_152 (SPAdes) (version 2) | ecosystem: Environmental > Aquatic > Marine > Oceanic | place: Arctic Ocean... | reverse complement strand
GTATATAATCTAGCAGCGCATATTATTGCAGAAAAAGAAGAGAAGAACGATTTTTTTTAAAGTACTCCACTGTACCGCGCGATGTGTTATACGTTTATAATATTCTTGTTGTATTGTTGTTGTTTGTGTTGTTTCGCGAATTTCAAAGCTATATATAAAAATGATAGTAGTCCTTCTCTTTCTCTCTCTCTCTCTCTCTTGTTCTCTCTTTCTCTCTCTCAAGAGATGATGTTTACTTCACCGGTCTCATGCCAATGCCTTTGCCTTTCATCACGGCGGCTTCGTTCGTCAACTTCTTTCCCATCTTCTTCGACTCGTCGTAGTACGATTGCGAGAAACCACCGGAAACGTTGCCTTCCGCCGTGGATTTCACGTACAAGATGACCAAAAAGGACACCGGGATAATAATGAACAACGCGACGGCGATGACGCCCAAAATGTTCACGTTCGCCAAAGCGACGTCAGAGATGGACTCGTTCGCGCTCGCAAAGGCTTCACGAGGCGCGGCGGCGAAAGACAACGCAGAAGTCGTCGCCGCGGCGACGGATTTAGACAATTGCTCGCTTTTTTGGGCAACGAATTGTTTCGTTTTGGAAGAAGCCTGTATATGTGATTGGTGTTTGACGTAAGAAGTAAGAAAAACGTTCTTGTCAGCAAACAATAACAAGGAGAAAAACACAGAAAAAGAGACTTTGAAAAAAAATTAACCCTAAATAGCCGCATCTCCCCCATTGAAAAGATACGATTATCTCCTCCTTTTCCTTGTCCCTTTTACGTTGTTTGTTGTGTTTTGTGGGAGGAACTTTTCTCTCGTTTTCTCCTCTCGTAGTAAAAGGAGGTCTCACCCAAACACACATCAACATCCAAAACTCTTTCTTTCTCTCTTTCTTTCTCTCTTTTAACTCTCAAAGATGATATATACAAATATATATGTCGGAGAACAACAACACGCCAAAACCCTCCTGCGCGCGCACGTTGCGCGCGCACCTCGCGAAAGTTACGTTTAAAAGAGGAACACAAAATTGGATCCCAAAGAGACGAGACCCCCAAGAGATAGAGAGAAAAAAGAAAAAAATCTCTTCTCTCATCTCTCTCTTTAAAACACAATACACTACACAAAACACCGTACCTTGACGCAAACGGAGTTCGATTGTCTTCTGGAGCTTCTGACTACTTGTTGTTTGAGCGGGATTAAACCCGAAGCGGATAAGGTGCAGGCCATATTTTTATTATAGTATGATGATCGGGGAGTGCTGATATGAGGGATGATGTGCTCGTTCGATCTCTCTTTTTTCCTCTGAGTTAGAGTAAAACACAAGAAAGCAGCGATCTCGAAAACGACAAAATCTTGTCGTTTTCGCCTCTGATAAAAAGAACACGTTTTTTTGCTTGATTTTGAATTCAGAGCAAACAAGAGCAGAAAGGAAACAGAAGCGCAATTTTGTTTGTTTGATCCGAAAAAAAAAATCAAAAAAAAACAGCAGAAAAACAGAAGCAAACAGAAAAAAGTAAGAAGTCCGTTGGGGAACTCACACGTGTTGTACTGATTTTAACCGCTTACTTATCAAATGTTCTCGCCTTCGAGGTCTCCTTCTTCGCAAAAAGGCACGCGGGGACGAGGCTTTTTTAGAGGAGGAGGAGACAGTGGTACTCTCGCTGCTGAGTCAGACGTTTTAAAAATGATGTCGAGCGATGTGTGCGCCATCGCAGTCATCGCCGGTCGCTCGTTACACGAACGCGAACATCTGAAAACGAGAGTTCGGTGCGCCTTGCTCGCGCCTGGCTTGGTGGACTCAGTCGCCGTGACCGACGGTGCGTTCGGTTCAGATCCAGTTTTTAGAGCGGAGATTCATCTACCTTTGACGTTACACGTGAACACGTACACGCATTTATCGGTGGAGTTGTTAGACGAAGAGATGACCAAAGTGGTTGGATTCGGAACCATGGATTTCCAGGCGTTCGCAATTGGAAATAAAGGGAAAGTGCCGGGGAAATGGATCGCGATGTGGGACGATTTGAGGGAGACTATCGTCGGTCACGTGTGCGTGAGAGTGACGCTAGAAGGCGTGAATTTCGGGAAAGAGAAAGCGAGGAATCTTGTCGCGAATAACGACGGCGCCGAGAAGACGCCCGAGAAACAATCAAGCGGCGGCGGCGGTGTGTTCGAAATCGGGAAACACCAGATTTCGGAAGGACGGAAGCAACTTCTCAATCGATTCTCTCGAACGCCTGCGTTTAAGAAACCGGAAGAGGTGACGCGAGAGGCGCAAGAAACGGTGACGTTGAAATCGAAAGAGTTGGAAGAGGAGAAGAAACGGCGAGAGGCTTTAGAGAAGCAGTTGGAGGAGATGAAACGAGCCCAAAAGGAAAGGGAAAAAAGAGAGAGAGCGGGAGGTGTGATGAATCCGGTATCGACGGGCGCGACGGTTTCGGAAATCGCGCACGATTTTGAAAACCTGAATAATAATTTTAGTTACAACAATAATAATAGCACGACGACGATAAATAGAACGCGAGAAGAAGGAGAAGAGGAAAGTAGCATGGACAACTCGAGTGTTAGTCGGTCTTTCTTATTGGAAACGTCGAAAGTTTCCGTCGGTCCGCCGTTATCGCCGGTGAGGTCGTCCATGAACACCTCCGTCGCGAATAGAAGTTTTCGAGACGAACAAACGAATCAACAACAAACGAAAGAGCAAGCGTTGAGGAGTTTACGGCGAAGAGGCATTTTTTTAACTGACATTTCTATGCAAGCGAGGGAGCGAGCGAGTCGAAATTTCATTCGCAAACCCATCGGTTTAGTCTCAAGAATAGCTGATAGGTCCAGACGAACGGTTTTAAAAAAGTTTACGACTTTGCGATCGATCGTACAAACGATCGATCCGAACGTTTTAGTCGGCGCCGCGATTGGTTTGTTCTTGGTTGGATTCCGCAGTTCGAGAAGCGCGGACGAGAGAGATTTACGGTTCGTCTCCATCGAAGACGTGGACGTGTCTGAACAACATCAGAAATTAGAGCAGCAGCAGCAGCAAAGCGGTAACAACATAGATTACTTTTACCCGGACGACCCTAGAGGTCCGTTACGCAGAGGTGAGTACGAGGTGAAACCCGGGGATTCCTTGTGCGCGGCCACCGGCTGCGTTTTGCCGGAAAAAGTAGAAGTGAGAGACGCGAACGGGAACTTGGTCAAATACCCAGACGTCATCTATCCCGGCGATAGAATCACTCTGTTTCATTAACTGCACCACTATATTATTACATTGATATGCTCTAAAATTATTTCTTATCATACATGACTAATACTATAACTGTTCGGGATCCAACACCGCTCTCTTGATCTTCTTCCCGTTGTTGGCAACGTAAACCACGTGAATCATGGCATCGTTCGCCACGTGAATCACTGGATCCCTCGTGTAACTACTACTACCACTACCACTACTACTACTACTACCACTACCACCACTGCTTTCGTCTTCATCGTCACCGTCTTCAATCACAAACGCCTCTCGAAACGTTTCGCCGTCGTCTCTCGAGATTTTTACGCTCACGCCTTTCTTACCTGGGTCGTTCATAACTAACACGACGCGTCCGTCGGTTAACTTTTCCACGTCGAATCCTCGACCAAATACCGTTGGTAAAGGTAAATCCGCGATTTCCTTAAATGCCGACCACTGCGCGTTCGATTCGTCTTTCAATTCAGCTTTTAACATTTTCGGAAAATATCTCGAGGACTGTTTCGATCGTCCTCCGGCGTGCACGACGCCGGATAAACTTTTCGGAAACCGTTCGGTCGTTTTTGCCGGTCGAGCGAGAACGACTAAAGTTCCATCGTCTTTATAAAATATCGCGGGTTCTATGCCTCCGTAATCTCTCGCTTCCTCTTCGGCCGCTTTATCGCCCATTCTTCCTCCGCCGTATCGTTCCTGTAAACCTTTCTTCTCCATGCGAATCGGACCGCTTTTCACGGTCCAATCTCTCCCTTCTCTTTCCGCTCTCTCGATCCACGAGCACGCGCTCGACCGCGTCCACCTCTCGCTCGCGCTTAGAATCGATTCGTCTTCGCTGTTTCTCAAAACCTTATTCTTCGACGGGCCTAAAATTCCAGGCGGTAACTTCTCCTCCTCTAACCACGTCTTCCCGCCATCCAACGAGCGTTTCAAAAAACCTTCCCACGTCTCTCGACTCGCTCCTCGCTTATAAAACAACAAAACCTCGTGCGTTTGTGGCACCACAAACAACTGGGGACGCCAACACTTATCGCTCGAAGACGTTCCTTTCACCGCCATCTTTGGCGCGTGCCATTGCTCCTTCGGCGCGACATCCGATCCCGGCTGTATCGGTAACACCCGTCCTCGACTGACGTAACAGTGCCCGCCTCGAGATTCGTTGATGTCCTCTATTTTCCTCTGATCCAACTCCCTGTTCGTCAGCGATTTCGGAACGCCCCATTCCCAATTGCCTTCAAAGGCGACTAAAAACGTGCGCTTCGAGTCCCCAACTTCCGCCAAAGACGGGTAGCTCATCGATTTGAATCCAGACGTTAACGTTGGACTGTCCACGGCTAACGCGGATCCCAACAAGGCGGTTTCTAAGCTCGGTTTTTCGTCTGAATCGTCTGAATCGTCGTTCTTTCTACTTTTTTCGTCTTTACCAAAGTCCCCGTAGTCTTCTTCGTGTGATAATTCTTCCCGATTAGTATTCTTCTTTAAAACAGTCGCTGCGTATCTCCTCCCAGAGGACATCAATCTCGCCTCGGAATCTCTCGAAAACACCATCAGATTCACGAACGATATAAAGACGATTGAAGCGACGAGACAGATTTTCGTCTTGTTTTTCGTCGCTCTTTTAATAATAATTGTCGTGATACTGTTGTTGTTGCTTCTTTTTGTTCGTCTCTGATGATGATGATGATATGAAGACGACGGTCTGTTGTTGTTGTTGTTCGAATTCGAAGAATTCCCCAAAGCGAATCTTTGCCTAGTGTTAGGGTTGTTAATCATCACGGAGGGCCCTCCCGCGACGTCGTCGTCGCTTACGTCGTCGGCGTTTTGAAACATCATCCTGGGTATTTCAAAAGTGAAGAAGACTTGAGGGCGATATGTGAGAGTATTTGTTGCACAATAATAATGAGGATGGTTTTCTCTCTAAATTTAAGTAGTTTTTTACAACCAAATACAACAAATATTTAATCAAAAAGCGGATCCAGTAGCTTTAGCTTTAGAACATCTCGCCATGGTCGCGCTCGCTCTCGTGATCGCGTCGGTCATGTAGAAGTTCTCGACATTCGTCGTTAACGGTTCGGAGGCGAAAACAGTCGCACCGCTGGTTTTTTTACCTGCTCCGCCTTTTGCGACGTTGGGCGTCCCTCCGGCTAAATGCGCGTACGAGGCGCCGTTTAACCATAAACTCGGTTCGACTTCATCGATGGCGTTGAAGGTTGGGGAGACTTCCGCCAATCTCTCTCTGCACTGCTCGATGGTGTTATATTTCAAAGGAACCATGGCGAATTCGGAAACCGCTCGTAAGATTTTCCAATCCGCTCTCGCTAATCCCGGAGGCGCCACGCAGGCTAAGGCCCTTTGCGCTCTTCCTTCGGTGTTGACGTACGTGGCGTCTTTTTCCGTGTACGCCGCGCCAGGGAGGACAACGTCGGCACCAGCCGCGCCGACGTCGCCGTGGTGGCCTTGGTAGATGACGAATTTCTTCCCCGGTTCGGAGTCGTACGAGGAGATGGTCTCCGAGCCTAAGTTGTAGACGACTTTCAAGCCGTCGTTTTCGCTAATGTGTTTGTTCTTCGAGGAGACAAAGCCGAGGTCTAACGCGCCGGTGGTACCTCCAGACGCTTGCAGAACGTTAAATCCGTTCCAGTCGTTGGTAACGACACCGAATTGGTCCGACAATTGGTGTAAACTCTTCAATAACTGCGCGCAATCCGGTCTGTTTAACACCGCGGAACCGACGATGACGCACGGGTTTTTCGCGTTTTTCAACGTTTCGCTTAACGCGTGTTTTCCGGAAAGCAAGTCGTTGATGATGGACGCTTCCGTGCCTAAGTTTTCAACTGGGTACGTCAAGTCGCCGTGATGTCCTAACGTGGCCATTTTCACGCCACCCGCGACGTTCGCGCGGCGTAATCTGGCGTTCAAAACGGGCGCTTCTAAGCGAACGTCCGCGCCGACCATCAAGACGACGTCGGCGTCTTCCACGCCTACGATGTTCGAGTTCATGATGTAGTTCGATCTCGAATCAACATTCACCGCGTCTGCGTTTACGCCTTCCACTTCAAAGTTCACGCATCCTAACGACGTCATGAGATCTTTCAAAGCGACGATACTCTCGCAATCCGCGAGCTTACCGGCTACCGCTCTCAAATTTCTCGGGTCCGCCTTGCTCAACTGTTCGCCGACAATTTCCAACGCGGTTTCCCAGGTGACTTTTTCCAATTTGTTCGTTTTCGGGTTCTTCGCGTACGGGGCATCTAATCTTTGCCTTTTCAACCCATCGTAGGAAAATCTCGCTTTGTCCGAAATCCATTCCTCGTTTACGCCTTCGTGCAACCTGGGCGTGATTCTCATGACTTCCGTACCTTTCGAGTCCACGCGGATGGAACTTCCTAACCCGTCCAACACGTCGATCGTCTCGGTTGGTTTCAACTCCCAACTTCTCGCGGTAAACGCGAACGGTTTCGAGGTCAACGCGCCAACCGGGCACAAATCAATCACGTTACCGCTCAACTCGGAACTCAACAACTTACTCACGTACGTTCCGATTTCCGCTTGACCTCCTCTTCCCGTCACCCCTAACTCTTGCACGCCGGCGACTTCCGTGGCGAATCTCACGCACCTCGTGCAGTGAATGCACCTCGTCATCACCGTCTTCACGAGCGGCCCTAACTCTTTATCTTCCACCGCTCTTTTCCCTTCGGTAAACCGACTTCTATCCGAGCCAAAAATCATCGATTGGTCTTGCAACTCGCACTCGCCGCCTTGGTCGCAAATCGGGCAATCCAGCGGGTGGTTGATTAACAAAAACTCCATCACGCCTTCCCTCGCTTTCTTCACCAAATCCGTCGTCGTTTTGATGTTCATGTTCGGCATCACTGGCATGGCGCACGAGGCGACTGGTTTTTGAGATTTTTCCACCTCTACGAGGCACATTCTGCAATTGCCCGCGATGGACAGGCGCGGATGGTAACAAAACCGTGGGACGTGCACACCGGCTTGTTCGCAGGCTTGGAGCACAGTCACTCCTTTTTGTACGTGCACTTCTCTGCCGTCGACGAAAACTGGGACTAAATTATCATCAACAGCGTTAGCGTTGGTTGAAAACGATGCTTTCGTTTCGACGGAAGTTTGCGCAGAGGAGGCGCTTCTTCCTGCTACGCTTTTCCGCAGGAAATTGATCTCATCCGAAGACCGTTTCGAGTGCGAAATCAACGCGCAAAATCTTCGCATGATTTAAAAGAGAATATAATAATACTCCTCCAACGCGCGTTCGTTCCAAATCTCAACACAAACGCAGGTTATTCAAAAAAGAACAATATCTCTTCGTTCGATCGCACGGTTCGATCGATCTCGGTAATTTCGCAAGAGACGAGAGATTACTTTTAAGAATATTATTCAGCGCACTTTTTGTGAGGGAAATGTGCTTAAAATGCGACAGTTCTTTGTGAGGGAAATGAAGGCAAAATCTACTCTTACAGGGAGTTTAACATTAGAGTAACGCTCCAAAAATGAGGACGATTATTCCTTTGAATAGAACGAGACAAAGGCGTTGTTTTTTCGTCCTCGTTTTTATCGTTTGTGCTGCCGCTTTCCTCGTGTCCACCCCTGTCAGCGCAAATGTTTCTTTAGACACCCCCGGGGAAGATTCTGATGATTTTGGAGCGCAACAACAACAACAAGAACAACAACAGACGAGAGGAAGACGAAGAAGGAGAGTAACTACAGACGATGAAAACGAAGAAGACTTTGCCGCGGTGTCGTCGTCTGTATCGTCGTCATCAAATCACGAGAATAGTAAAAGTAGTAAAATGAAAGCAGTGTTGAACGTGTTACTGGAACGGTATGCGAGCAGGCACGACGTAAACGACGTCGAAGACAAAGGAGAGCTTTTGACGAACGCAGAGGTGAAAAGACTAATGTTTCCTACTTCACATTTGAACAACAAAATGGAAAACGGAGGAGATGTGGGAGAACAATCTTTTGATGATTTAGACGCGATGATGTTAGGAGGGAGCGGCGATAGCGCCGCCGGTACTACGACGACGACTACGAGTAACTCCGTCGATGTCGTCTCGAGCGAAGAGCGATACATCGATCATCAGGCGTCGATCGAAGCGACGGCGATGAACCACGACGGAGAAACGGACGACGCGAGTCATTTGCAGAAGGAGAAGGAGAGAGACGAGAAGGAGTTGAAGAGTACGCAAGAGCTGAAGAACACGGCGGCGACGACGACTTCTTCGATGACGACGACGAGTGATGCTGTCAACGCAACCTCGGTGAAAAAGAGAGCGTATAGTTACTGGCTCGATCGAGAATTGGATCCGGCGTTAGGCCAAATCGCTTGGAGAGCGATGCCGAGAGACGCTTTCATTCTCCGCGCGCAAAAACGAGCGAAAGAGAACCCGTCCAACTTGAACTTTCAAGAGGAGTTTACCAAAGCGATGGAAATTGACTTCCCGGACGTGGCGAGGAAAGCCATGTTGCCTCTCTGCGACTCTCCTCCGGATAAATTCGACGAAAGCGCTTTACCGAAAACTATGACATCGGGCAACGCTGTTTGTAAACCGCGCGATTTACACGCCACGCCGCACTGTTTCGATTGCGATTTAAACTCGGATCTGTCCGTGTCCGCGACTTGTATATCGCACGCTTGGGTGCAAAAATCCTCCGAAGAAATGAAGTACATGCACATGGCGTCCATAGTGAGTTTAAAAAACGGCGACTTGCTCGCCTCTTGGCAACAAGCGAAAGAGAGAGAAGGCGACGGGGATCAACACATCGCGTTGTCGTTATCCAAGGACGCCGGGATCACGTGGTCAGCACCGACTCGATTGTTTGATCTTCGATCTGACTCGGCGCGCGCCGGCGGCGACGGTCCCATGTGGGGTCCAACCATGATGAAGGACGAAGATGGCGTCATTTTCTTATTCTATTCGCAATCGAGCAAATGTCGCGTAAATCCAGAGTTAAGAGAGGATGGATGGAACCCTGGAGGAGATATTCTGATGACCCAATCGGAAGACGGCGAGGATTGGTCCTACCCAGCTGTGCTCTCGAGCCAAGGCGAAGGTTGGCCGTTAGTCACCGCGAACCCACCGGTCGTCATGCGATCCGGATCGGGAGGTACGAATTGGGCCATCCCGGTTTGGAGAGAAAGCCCGCGAAAATCCACGTGCGATCCGCAAGCGCAAATGCGAGCGATGAAAGAGCTGAACCCGTTAGTTAACGACGCTTTATCCGCGGGCGTTTTACGAGGCGACGTGTCGTGCACGGAGGATAAAAACAGAGCCAGGCGTCTGTGCAAAGCGTGTAAACACGAATTGTCGCAAAAAGGCTTCGATACGTGTTTATCCTTAAAATGCCCAAACGTGGCGAAACAAAATCGCAAGTGCGAAGATCGTTCGTGGACGGAACAGCTGACGTTATCGAGCAACAATACGTGGCTCATTGAAGGTACCATCGTGCGGTACAAAGAACGCGAACTCGTTCAATTCTTCCGAACGGCTACGGGTAAAATCTACCGCTCGGAATCAGACGACGGCGGCATTAGCTGGACCTCCGCGGCGCCTATTGAACTCCCGAATCCAAACTCGAAAATCAACGCCATCGTTCTCTCCGACGGCCAAACCGCCATCGCCTACAACTCGCACGACCGACAATACGGATTAAAACAAATGCGCGTCAACTTAACCGTGGCGGTTTCTCCCGATAGAGGTAAAAATTGGGCCGTTTTGGCGCAAATCGAAGAAGTCCCCGGCTCGCGCGCCTATTACGCCTCGGCTCCAATAAACAGGCCATTAATCCATTACCCGACCATGTTGCAGCGAGGTTGCCATTTATACGTCGCTTACTCCGTCGCCTTCAAAGAGTGGGAGAAAAAGGAGAAATCAGAAGCTGGAATACGCGTCGCGCGGTTGGATTTGAACTTCTCGAGGCGACGGTGTCAACATTCTCGATGCGTCAAGGAACGCGCCAAGAAAGATCAGGAAATCGAAAAGTCATCATCATCTGTTATGGCGTCGTCTTTCTCCTCATCCTCGTCCTCCTCCTCGTCCTTTGAACCAGGAGAATAATGAGAGGGAGTTTTAGCAGTAGTAATAGTAGTAGTAGTAAAAGTAGTAAAATTCCTCAGAATTTCCTCTCTGTTGACTCGACATTCCACTCTTTTGCGCGCAAAACTTTTCTCTCTCGAACACGATAAACGTTTTGCTTCTTTGCTAAAAACCACGGAAAAATGATGGAGAGCAACGCGACCGACGACAGTGCCGCCGCGTTCTGGTTTCAAAGACGTCAACAACAGAGTGAGACGCTTAAGAAAAGAGACGAAGGAAAAACAAGCGTTACGAAGACTAAAATTAGACCACAACGACGGAGAAAAACGGACGACGAGAGTGCGAACGAAAACGTCGATGTCGTCGAGAAAAGGAGCAGTAAAAGTAGTAAAAGGAGTAGTAATAAAGGAGGGAAAAAAACGACAGCATTTGCGAAACAAACGACGACGAAAGACGGGATCGAAGTCTGGACTCGGGAAAATCAGAACACCAGTAAGGAAGACAGTTGTGTCAACCCAATCAAAGAAATCAGAGCGACGGTGACGTACGAGGACGTCTCTCCGATAAATTTTTGGAGAGCGGTGGCGGATTTGGACGAGTACGCGCAGTTCGTACCGTACGTGGGGAAACATAAGGTTTTGAAAACGCGAGGGAAACTCGCGGACGGGTCGGCGACGTTTTACGTGTACGGCGTCGTGACCGCGCCGGTGGTGAAGAATCGAGACTATACCATTCGCATCGAGACGAAGAATAATCGCAAGAAAGGGTTCGAGAGCAGGTGGACGTTGGATACGAAAAATGTGGGACCGAAACCGAAGAAAGGCGTGGTGAGGTTGTTGGCGAACGACGGAGGGTGGACGATTCAACCGTCCAAGAAAAATCGAGAGGGTTCGTTGACCGCAAACGGCGTTACGGTGACGTACGAAATTTTAACCGATCCGGGGAGTAACATCCCCGGGTGGTTGATAGATAAGGTGAATCGAGCGAGCGTGCCGGACGTGTTGAGGGCGATGCGGAAAAGAGCGCTGAGCGGCGAAAGCAGCCACATTTTACCGGATAGAGAGGAGAAGAGAAAGTTAGTGATGGGCGGAAGATTTCACTTGCCGCACTTTGGATTTTTAGACGTCGGCCAATTGAGAGACCACAAACGGATGGACTCTTTCGCGGACGTGGTGTACAAAACGTCGAAAAAAGTGAACGAGTTGTTCAGCGAAATGAACGCGCGCCAAATTTTGCAGCAAAGGTAAAGCGTGGTTGAGCGTGGTTGAGCGTGTGTATAACAAATAATCATACAGCGGCGCATTGCACGTCGTGTATTTAAATACCCCGTCGTTTAATAAGAAAAGATCACGTCTCCCACCACGGCTTCTCTCGACGCATCACGAACACGTTCTTGGAAATCTCTTCCTTCGTTCTGCCCGCTCGCACGATCCTCCACTCGTCGTCTTGAAACGTCGTTAACCACTCTCTCGTGGTCCCTTTCGGAAACGCCTTTACGAAAACCGGCTCTTTCTTCTCGAAAAGCTCCACCTGAATAGATATAAAAGTCACCGTCCATCGAGTTTTATTCGTATTCTCCAAAATCTCGTACGTCGCTTTCAATCTCAGCGTGAGCCAATTCCCGAGCGCTAACACGTTCTCGTACGTCTTCTCCTCCTTATCGATGGATTGAAACGCCGTCCCGACAATCGGCCCGAACAATTGTCCATTCGACGGCGGCGGCGCCGTGGAATATATCACTCGCCAACATCCGTTCGCCAGATCTTCCATCGTTTTATTCGTCGATGATGATTGATAATACTTCTCGACGTTTTTCACGCGCTCGTCCACCTCGTCTTTCTCTCGCTTCGAAATATCGATTCCTTTGTTCATTTGGACGCAGAAAACTTCGAGCTCATCTTTCGCGTTCTCTAAGGGAGACGATCGGTTGTTGTTCGTTTTCAGGTACGGGGACTTCTCTGAGGACTTTGAGGAGTGTATTTTTTGCCTCCATCCTCTCTTGCCCCCGCTCGTGAGAGAAGTCTTCGTCGAAATCTGCATCGTCTTGAACTGCGAAAGCGCAGTCGTTTTCTCCATTTCTCGCGCGTTTATGTCTCTTACGATTAAATCAAAGCAATCATCTGCACGTGCACACCAACCACATTCTCGTGTACCACGGCAACAACTCACGCGCTTTTTTTTCCGCGTCCGCTTTGGCCTCTTTCGCCGCGTCCATGTTTAAGTTGTGTTTATATTTATATGTTATGGTGTTGGTGTTGTTGTGAGGAAAGCCACACGTGGGTTCGTTCAGTCGGCGGCGTCCGCCCGCCGTTGATTGATATACTGTTGATGATAGTGTCGTTTTTATGTGATGCTAATGATACAAAGATATTGAATTACACACGAGGGAAGACTAAGCTTTTATTATATTATTTTATAAACGTTGTTGTTGTTGTTGTTGTTGTTGTTGTTTGCCTCCCCGTCGATGAAGATGTTGATGAAACTCTTCCTGTTGTTGTTGCGATTGTAATTGTTCGGCGATCCACCAGGGCAACCCCTCGCCGTCGCTCTCGTCCACGGAGGTGAGCTGGGACTGCTCGTACTCGACCAGCTTTAAAGACGTTTCCGATTTCCAAAACGGCTCTAAGCAGACGTCCAAGGAGCTCTTGGAGACGCCGCCGTTGTCCTCTCGTAAACCGGATTCGAAGAGGCGAACCATGGATTCAGCCTCTAAGCGAGGGGATTTTGAGTCCGTGTAATCGAGCAAAGCTTTTTCGACGTCCGAGGCGGAGAGTAAGCCGTCCTCGTCGTAGTCTAAGTTTTCAAAGCTCACGCATTTATGTTGGAGTTCGCGCCAGCGCCAGCGACAGAGATGGCGGATGATGAGCGTTTTGAACGGCGTGCCTTCGTGGAAGAATCCCGAGGTCATGAGTTCATCGTAATCGATCAAGGCGTCTTCTCCGAAATGTTCTCGAGCCATTCGTTCGCCGGCGCGTTGAAATTGGGGGATACCGTCCGTGCCTTCTAACAAACCACCCCAAGTGACAACCGTATACATTTTGTTCATGTCTATGGGTTCTTTGGCGATGTGCGTGACTTCGCATCGGCCGGTGGATGGATTTATGACGGTTTGACACCCGATGTCCCACTGTAAATAGCCTCCCCAACTCGCGTGTTCCGATTTCGAGCGCTCGCTGAACGCGACCGCGCTCGCAAATTCGCGACCGGTCATTTCGAGCTTGACGATGGAGTTTTCAAACGGCACCTCGGCGACTAAATCGCCGTACGTAAACGCTTGTCGTTTCAAATCGTACGTCGCGTTCGCGCGCATGCCTCCCGAGTTGTACAAACACGCGTTCGCCGCGTGTTCGTCTCTCAACATCGTCGCGAATAACGTCCCTAAGGTGCACTGTTGCTGCCTCGCATCTTTTGACGACAACGGGTGCAACGCCAACCGCTCGGCGTGGATGTGCACGGGCAAGATGAACTCGTGCAACTCTCTCAAGACTTTCGACCGCTCGTAAATATCCGCGTCGATTTCCGGATCCGTGTGCGGATACTCCGTCAAATCGATCAGCTCGGCGGTGATTTGCAAGTTTGCAGCCGATGATGATGACGACGACGACGACGACAACCCGGTGGTAGATCTTTCCACGGTGACGAACGTCTCGTTCGGCACCGCGTCCCAGCCTGGGTAGTCGTCCGAAATCGGATCGGAAATCGCGTCGATTTCCCATTTCAACGATTGACACTCCTCGTCGCACTCTTTATCTTCTTCTATTTTTGATGATACATACGTAGTACCGTTCGAGATGCTACCGTTATTTTTATTCTTGTTGTTACTACTGCTGCTGCTGTCTTCTTCGTCTTCTTTTTTTTTCAATACTTTCCCGTCCCACTCGCCTGCGCTGGTGGACATCGCTCGGGCCACGCCGCTGAAACTCTTCCTCGACCCTGGACCACTGAAAGTATTCACCCCCACGTTATTATTATTATTTCCTGTTTTCTTTTTACTTCTTTTAATCGTAACCACGACCACGTTCTCGGCGTCCATCCCGGCTTTGACGCACAACACGCCCTTCTTGGCGTCTTTACTCACGTCTTCGTCATCGCCGACTAACCCGATGAACGGCTGGTGTTCGTGCCCGCCTAAGATCAAGTCCAGTTTATCTTCGCCTACTTTGCGGATGTACTCGTCGTCCTCGGACAAGGTTTGGTGCGTCAACGCAATCGTAACGTCGATTGGGTCGTCTTTTTTCTCTTTTTTATTTAATCGATCGATTTCCTCTAGAGTCGCCAACGTCTTCTCCGCGCAGTTTGCAAAGTGCACGCCTTGCGGCTTCTTCGCGGCAGACAGCGGCGTCGTCGTCGTGCACAACCCGAGTAAAGCGATTTTCAATCCACCAATCGTTATCACTTCGAATTTTGGCGTTTCCGAAATAAACTGCGCGACGCCGCCGTCGAATTCGCACTCCTCTTTATCCTCGCCTTCTGCTGCGTTTTCGCACGTTTTCACTTCCACGTTCGTGTTCAAACACACAGAATTGAGCTCGGATAACCTCGCCCCTAACGCCGCGGTCCCGTGATCAAACTCGTGGTTCCCTAAACACACGTAATCCACGGGAACTTTATTCATCACCGACACCGCCGCGCGACCGGAATCCAGCGAAGACAACAGCGAAGGCGACAAGAAATCGCCGCACAGAACCACCACGTGCGGATCTTTCAACCGGTTCGTGTTGTTATACACGAACGCCTTCAGCTTCGAGACATTGGCGAGCTCGTACACGTCGTTTACGCTAAAAATCTTAATCTCATCGAATTCCTCTTCTTCCTCCGAAAAGTCCATTTTTGCCATCGAAGAAGAAGAAGAAGAGGAAGCCGCGACGCTCGTCATCCGCCTCGACACGTTCAGCGCGTTCCCTTTAATCATCGCGCCGCCGCCCGATCCTCGATTCCTTTTTAAAAGCGTTCTTCGTTTCAAAGTCTCACTCTTTCGTCGTCGTTGTTCTCGTCGCTGAACATCGAAAGCGCTGCTGCTTAATTCGTTCTTCTTCTTCGCGTCGTCGTTGTTAGTAGCGTTGTCCTTCTTTTTCTCCTCTTCTCGAGAGATCTTTGCGCTCGTTGTTGTTCTTAATCTTCTTCTCCTTCTCGAGCGCTCCTCCGCGACGGGAAGCATCGACGACCACCCAAAACCCGAAGACGAGATCACAGACGAGGAGGAAAGGAAGGACATTATAGTATTTCTTTATTCTCTCGCCTTATTTCTTGCGCTTAAATCTAAAATGATTTTGATTTGAAAGATCGTTCGTTAGAGAGACAAACGGAGGAGTCGTTTGAACTCCAAATCTTTGAATGGCCTCTTCTTCGACTCGCCGATCGCCCTCGAACGCGCAACAAAAAGCGTTTTTGTGAAGTTTCTGAGATGATTCGCAAAAAGTTTGATGCGTTTCTTTAACGACGAACGCCTCTCCTCGTTCTCGTTGCTTGCTCACCTTTCTTTCTTTGGGCAAAGTTTTTGTGTGCGGTGACGTTTCGAATGAAATGATTTTTATATCTCCCCAGCTGGAAAATCTTTCTCTAACGAGAAGTAGTATTAATTG
>Ga0209090_10001324_pt1 | contig 15859 bp, 11 predicted proteins | sample ArcticOcean_MG_C_9_FD_187432 | JGI IMG/M metagenome (GOLD analysis project Ga0209090, IMG submission 187432) | Marine microbial communities from western Arctic Ocean - ArcticOcean_MG_CB2_152 (SPAdes) (version 2) | ecosystem: Environmental > Aquatic > Marine > Oceanic | place: Arctic Ocean... | reverse complement strand
TCCCATTCCTGGAATGATAACCCATTCACCCGAAGTAGATTTAATGGGCAATAAATCCATGATGACAGAACGTAATTTGTTCAATGTATCTTTAGGTCCGCCTTCAATTACATAGGTTTTCGAGATATCAAGGGATGTAACAGATGCCTTAAAATCCGCACCAGAAGATGATTTTGATTCATAGTTAAGAAATGTTTGACCAATACCTGCATTCGAGAGTACTGATGGCCAAAACCCCCAATCCTTCATTGTAAAAAGATATGAAATGTTACTTAAATTATAATTTGATCCTTCATAATTATGAACAAAACCTCTAATACGGAATTTAGCATCTTGTTTTTCAAAATCAGTAGACTGATCTTCACATTGATTTACTAATATATCCCCATAATCCTGACATATTTTATTTCTTTGATCTTTGAGTGACCGATAAAGTGCCATGAGCATGGCTTCTTGTAATCCATCAGCACTTTGCTGCTTAGAGTTACCATAAGCATTCAGATCCGGACCAGAAAACGTTATTATAATAGTATCATCTTTAACCTTGGGATATACCTTATACAAACATTCATTACTGAGTAATATTTGCTCAATTTTTGTATCAAATTCTTTTTTTTCTTCGGTCGTAGTTGAATCATATATTTTCTCAAACTTTGATTTTTCAAAATACTTCACATCCACCAAATACTGAGAAATTAGACTTGTAGCGATTTCGGCTACTAGTTTCTTATCTGTAACTTCAGTTTTATTCTCCATATCGGCGCTGATCTCAAGCCAGCATTCGTTTTTTTCAATCTCAGCCTCAGCCAGCAGTAAGGCACATTCTTTATTCAAGACCGAACCACGGTTATCGCAGATCTCTTTTCTTTTATCCTCAAGAGACCTGAAAAGTGCACTCAGAATGGATTCCTTAATTCCATCGACCCCTGTTTTCTTGCTTTCTCCGTTGGCATTAAGATTCTTGCCGGTAATAGTGGTGATCATGGTATCTTCGGCATTGTTTACCTGCACATCGTAAATGCAGGCATCGTTCGAAAGACCTGCCGGAGGAATGGCGATGACTTCCGCAAAATAACGGGAAATGAGCGAAATGGCGATTTCAGTAGTCAGCAATGGATCCAAAGGTCCCTGGTCTGTTTTTTTAAGAAATTGCCCCTTATCGAATTTAGTGGGATTATTGAAAAATTTCTTATAGCGATCCCAATTTTCATTATTCTTATGGACCTCAATCATCTTTTTGACATTACTGTAACCCAACTCCTTTGCGATGCTATTCCAATTTTTTTGAATATTGCTCTGGTATCTCATGTTAATTTCGACTTCAACCAGTTTTTCTTCACTCGATTGAGAGACTTTTTTTTGTTTTTCTTTTATATAAACAGTTACATAACAACTTGCTTCTTCTGCATGGACTTGGAAGAATCCTGCAAATAAAAAAGGGAAAAATAAAATAAATAATTTTCTTAGAATTATCATAAATGGAATTATTCGATTCTTTTTGCGATGATTATAACAAAGAAACGATCCGCGCTAGTCAGACTTGATGTATAATTAATTTAAAAGTATAAATTATTTTGGTGAACATGACAAAATAGGAGGTGCTCAGTATTTCCAATGTAGAATGCATCATCTCTTTTGTATTCTTGGAATACTAGCCAAAAGGGCAACCAAGAAAATCTGCAGTAGTTCTAACTAAAACTGCAAATCCCACTTTTTTACAACACAATCAAAGCGATAATATCAGTTACATTGTCGTAAATAGTAAAAATATCATATCTAAAATTAATTTACAACCTACGTGAAAATTTTATACATGATCAAGATAATACTAATGGTACTGGTAAGGTAGCCCAAACGGTGCCTGAAACAACCACAATATCTAAAATCTGGAGAGGTGTCTGTCATTATCACTTTCATAAATTTTCTGACAGAGGTAGTCCTTTATTTACTGTATAACAGTTGTCTCTAACAGGGCGGTGGTTCCTTCTGAATTTTCTTCCGGAAATGGTAATACATCTTTAAACAAAAGAGTTCGTTGAACAATTTCTTTGAAAATAGGTGCAGCAATAGTTCCACCATAAATTGAAGTTCGCGGTTGTTCAACGACAACGAGTACTGTTACCAAAGGGTCAGAAGCAGGAGCGAATCCTACAAATGAAGCTATGTAGCGTGTTTGGGAATATCGTCCAAGCTGTTGATCATAGATTTGGCTCGTACCTGTTTTTCCTGCAACTTGGTAACCCAAGATTGCAGCTTTTTGAGCAGTACCTCCTTTTTGTGTCACAGAAATTAGATACTTTTTGACCAGTTCCGCAACAGAGCCTTCGACCACAGGACTGCGGACTCCTAAACCAAACTTGTGACTCACTTTACCTCCTACATCTTTTATTTCCTGTAATTTATTTCCGTTTTTATCAACGGCATACTCCACAATGAAAGGTGGTACCCATTCTCCTTCGTTTGCAAAAACATTTGCTGCACTCACCATTTGCAAAGGTGAAACAAGAATAGCTTGTCCAAAAGAAATATTTGCATGATCGATTGTCTGCCATTTTTTTGGAGAAATAACTCTTCCGGTAGCCTCTGCTGCAATGCCGGAGTTTGGACGACGACCAAAACCGAAGCGCATGATGTATTCATGAAAACGTGTTGGTGGCATACTCATACCAATTTTTGCTGCACATATATTTGAAGATTTTTTTAATACCTGCTGAAGTGTCATTACACCATGCGGTGACGTGTCACGGATCATGTTAGTTCCTATTTTGTATTCACCATTTTCACAGAAAAATTCTTGATCAGGTGATATAAGCCCCTCACTCAGGCCTGCAGCAATTGTAATCATCTTAAAAGTGGAACCGGGCTCATATCCCAAAGTAACAGCTTGATTCAGATGATGTGCTCGGCTGTAGTCCTGATAACGGTTTGGATCAAACTCTGGATAAGATGCCATAGCCAGAATGGCTCCAGTTTTGGAATGAAGTGCCACGACAGTTCCCCGATCGGCTTGTGATTTTACCACTCCTTCCCGCAGGGCTTTTTCTGCAAAATGCTGAATAGCACTATCTATTGTCAGTTGAATAGAATATTGATTTGGTATTTTTTTTGGAATGTTGGAAAGTGGTACTGTACGGAACATACCTTCTTTTTCCACAACATATACCGCCGGTTTTCCGGCAAGTAAAGGTTCGTATTTGCTCTCAATACCTTCCAAACCCTGTGTATCAATTCCGGAGTATCCTATAAGTTGTCCGGCAAAATTTTTATTAGGATAAAATCGACGGAACTCCTCAATAAAACCAATTCCATTCAAACTAAGCTTTTGTACCAGTTTAGCCTGTTCCGGAGGTAGTTTGCGTTTGATCCAGATAAAATTACGTTTAGATTTAAGATTATTCAGTAGTTTATGATAAGGAATTTTTAGAATGGGAGTAAGAAGTCTGGCAGCTTGTGCAGGTGATTCTATCTGTCTGGGTTTTGCAAAAAGCGATTTTAGTTGAATTGAAACTGCTAATATACGCCCGTTTTTGTCCAATATTCTGCCACGATGTGGTTCCAGTGTTACCGTACGCTCATGTTGTGACTTTGCTTTTTGAATATAATAATCTGCTTTTAGAATCTGCAAATAAAAGACTCTGCCTAAAACTGCAAGAAAACAAATACCAAAAAACACAAGTACTGTGAGGAGACGTGTTTTGAAACTGTAGAGCTGAAAATGCGGAGAATGATTCATATTAATATTATTCAGCGCTGCTGCTTACATCAACCCATGAAAGTTGATACTGTATTGTGTCCGGAGAGGCCATAAGCATTGTTTTTTCAGCCAGAGCTTCCAGCCGCTGTGGTCGAGTAAGATAGCTGATTTCCACTTCAAGTAATTCCAACTTGGAAACTAAAATTGAACGCTGAGTTTCCAGTGAGTCAACCCTGTGTCCCACCTGCCGGTAATTCATCCATTGTGTAAGGTAAAAAATACACCCAATTGTTACCAGACCCCAAACCAGTAAAGTAATGTGAAAAGACTGCACAGACCTCCAAATAAAACGTGGCACCAGCTTCCAGCGAAATTGGTGTTTTAAAGAGTGTGGTTTGCGCCGGGCAGAATCTATGATTGATCTAAGTGACATTGAAAATATTAGCTGAAAGAAAGAGTAAATATTTGTTTATCTCGAAGTTATAAACTTCTTTGTGTCTATAAAATAAGCACTCTATTACAAATTGCACAAAGTGTCCCAAATTACTTATTATCTTTAATACTCTGTGAAGCATCTGCAGATATTTGTATATCAGCATTCATTATTGCTTGATACAGGATTTGGCTTTCCTCTCTACTAAAATTAGGGTATTTTATAATAAAGTTTACAAGGTTCAAAAGAACTGTTAAATCATCACCACATCTTTTAAATTTAAAAAATATTATGAGCAGTACAGAGCTAACTCTTGATCTGCGTGACATTAGTTTTGCCATGAAGGAATGGCTGCCTATTGGAAAACTCAGTGAGTCAGAAAAATTTTCAGAGTTTGATGTAGATACTCTTGATATGATGGTTCAGGAAGGAATCCGTTTTGCAATTGACGTTGTTTCTCCAACACGAACCGAGAGTGACCGTGAAGGTTGCCGTATTGAAGACGGGCGTGTAAAAGTAGCAGAATGCCTGCATGAACCTTATAAACAAGCTTATGATTTGGGATGGGCGACTATGAGAGTCTCTCAGGAATATGGTGGTATGGGAGCGCCTGCAACACTAGGATTGATAATCAATGAAGCCTTGAATGGAGCAAATCTTGGTTTGAGCATGTTTTTCGGATTGACCTCCGGTGCAGCGGAATTGATTGACACCTTTGGTTCAACTACATTGAAACAAAAGTACGCAGCTAAAATGTTCCAGGGGCAGTACACGGGAACCATGTGTCTGAGTGAGCCTCAGGCTGGTTCAGATGTTGGTGCAGGGACAACCAGCGCAGTACTGGTAGAGGAGGGTGTTTACAAAATAAAAGGTTCAAAGTGTTGGATTTCTTCCGGAGATAATGATTTAGGTGAAAATGTGATTCACGCTGTTCTGGCGAGGGTCAAAGGTGCTCCGGACGGTACCAAAGGTTTAAGTCTGTTTGTGGTTCCGTATACACGGGTGAATGACGACGGAACTCTCGGAGACGGGAACGATATCACTGTTGTTTCAATTGAAGATAAACTGGGTATCCATGCCAGCCCCACCGCGGTTTTGAATTTCGGAGAAAATGATGATTGCCTGGGGTGGATTATAGGAGAAGAAGGCCGGGGGATTTCTTCGATGTTCCTGATGATGAATGGTGCCAGAATTTATACCGGACTGATCGGTCTGGCTCTGGGAGGAGCAGCCTACGAAAATGCAAAAACTTATGCTCAGGAACGTGTGCAGGGTACGCATATTTCCAAAATCCGTGATCCTGAAGCACCAAAGGTTTCGATTATAAATCATCCGGCGGTAAGGCTTAATCTGATCAACATGAAAGCCAAAGTTGAAGCCATGCGCGCATTGCTTTATTTTACCTCTTTTCAATTTGATCTTGAACAAATTGCAAAAACGGATGAGGAAAAGCAAAGTGCGCAAAACATGGTGGATATACTTACGCCGATGTGCAAAGGCTGGTGTACAGAGGTTGGTCTTGATGTGGTTCGGGCAGGAATTCAGGTACTAGGCGGTGTTGGTTACACCAAAGATTTTCCGCTGGAACAACTCTTTCGTGATGCCAGAATTGCTCCGATTTACGAAGGGACCACAGATATACAGGCCTTGGATTTAGTAGGTCGTAAAATGCTTCAGCAGGGTGGAATGTTATTTCAGAATTTGATGGAACGGTTCAGTCAATTGATTGGAAAACACAGTGAACATCCGGAACTGGGAGGAGTATTCAAAACATTTGAAGCGTACTGTGAAACACTTTACGAAACATCTATGGGTTCTCAGGAAGTCATAAAAACACGTGGTATGGAAGGTATCGCACTTTATGCTACTCCTTTTTTGATGTTTTTTTCCTCAGTAACCGCGGGTTCGTTATTGCTGGAGCAGGCAGTTATAGCCGCAGAAAAACTAGCTCAAATAAAAGCAGAAAAAGGAATCGGTGAACTTGAGCTTTCAGCGTATCTGGAGGAGAATGAAGATGCCCTTTTTTATGCAAACAAAATAAAAACTACTTGCTACTTTGTAGATGGCATAATTCCGCAATTTGAGGCTTTGCTTGCAGGAGGTAAAAAGCAAAACTTTGATGCGCTGGAAATTACTTTTTAAACTTTTTACTACAAGCAGAATTTATGGAATACAAAGGTCAGGCAATACAGTGCCGTAATCTGGACAATAATATTGTTGAATTAATCTTTGATTCACAGAGTGAGTCAGTCAATAAATTTGATCAAAATTCTCTTGGAGAACTTCGGGAATTAGTGACTCTGTTGGCAGCAGATAAATCAATCAGAGGTCTGTTGGTTACGAGTGCTAAAGTGGTGTTCATTGTAGGTGCAGACATTACTGAGTTTCTTAAAGGATTTCAGATGCCTCAAGAGGAATTGGTGCAATGGGTCAAGGATGCGCAAAAAGTATTTTCAGATCTTGAAAATTTGGAATTCCCAAGTGTTTGTGCCATTAACGGTTATGCGCTTGGTGGAGGTTTTGAGTTTGGGCTGGCCTGTACTTATCGGGTAGCTTCAAGTAAAGCAAAAGTTGGACTGCCTGAAGTAAAGCTCGGTTTGCTTCCAGGTTTCGGAGGAACATCACGTCTACCGAGACTTGTTGGTGCAGACAGTGCCCTGGAATGGATTGCCGGAGGAACAGAAAATTCTCCGGAAGAAGCGCAGAAAATAGGTGCAGTAGATGCGGTTGTTGAACACGAAATTTTGCGGGATGCAGCTCTGGATCTGCTGAACAAAGCGGTTAGCGCGGAGTTGGACTGGCAGGCAAAGCGTGAGGAAAAACAGCAACCCTTAATGCTGAATGAAAATGAGTCAATGATGGCTTTTGAAACTGCAAGAGCTTTCATAGCCGGAAAAGCCGGTCCAAATTATCCTGCACCGTTAACAATTGTCGGTGTTATGCAGGCCAGCGCGAGGTTCACTCTTGATGGAGCACTGGAGATTGAGGCAGAAGGATTTGCGGAACTAGCAAAGTCTCAGGAAGCTACAGCTTTGATCGGATTGTTTTTAGGCGATCAACTTCTCAAGAAAAAAGCAAAAAATTCTACAAAAATTGCTGCCCCTGTTAATCGTGCGGCAGTTCTTGGTGCAGGCATAATGGGTGGAGGAGTTGCTTATCAGTCTTCATACAAAGGAATTCCAATCGCCATGAAAGACATTGTCCAGTCTCAACTCGATTTGGGGATGAATGAAGCAACGAAAATCATGCAGAAACGTGTGGAACGTGGACGCATGAAAGCGGATAAAATGGCACAGGTTTTAACTGGAATCACTCCAACACTTTCTTATGAAAATCTTGCTGATGCAGACTTGATCGTTGAAGCAGTGGTGGAAAAGGAAAGTGTGAAGAAAGTCGTGCTTGCAGAAACTGAGTCAATGATCGATGAAAAATCGATTTTGGTGTCCAACACTTCCACGATTTCAATTAGCAAACTGGCTCAAGTTTTGAAACGTCCGGAACAGTTTTGCGGAATGCACTTTTTTAATCCGGTTCACCGTATGCCCTTGGTTGAGGTGATTCGTGGAGAAAAAAGCAGTGAATCCACAATTGCCGCCACCGTAGCTTATGCCTCCGCAATGGGAAAAAGTCCTATTGTGGTCAATGATTGCCCCGGATTCCTCGTAAATCGAGTGCTGTTTCCGTATTTCGCAGGTTTTGCAGGTTTGGTAAATGACGGAGTAGATTTCAAGAAAATTGATAAAGTGATGGAAAAATTTGGTTGGCCAATGGGACCGGCCTTTTTGTTGGACGTTGTTGGTATTGACACTGCATTTCATGCAGGTGGAGTAATGGCTGATGGATTTCCCGAACGGATGAGACAGGATGTCCCGACTATTATCTCGAAAATGTATGAGAATGAATGGTACGGGCAAAAAAACGATAAAGGTTTTTATATCCACAGCAAAGATAAAAAAGGTAAACCCAAAAAAGAGGTGAATCCTGGCGTTGCTGCTTTTCTCAAGGAATTGGGTGTTGGTATCGGTGAAGGTATCAGTGATGCTAATATAATCGACCGCATGATGCTTCCAATGTTGATGGAAAGCTCACGATGTTTGGAAGATAACATCGTAGAAACGCCAACTGAAGTTGACATGGGCCTGGTTTACGGAATTGGTTTTCCACCTTTCCGAGGCGGAATTTTTCGCTGGGCGGATACAGTTGGTTTGAATGAATTACTTCAGCGAGCTGAAAAGCACAAAGCACTTGGTAAAGTTTATGAACCTACTGAGCAAATTATGAAGATGGCAAAGGATGGGAAACTATTCCATCCGCTTGAGTGATTAGTGTTTTTAGCCTTTTCGTATACGGATTATGAGAGAATAACAAAATTGATGAACCTGTGAAAAGGCCTTAAAATTTGTCATTTCAGCAAAGCAAAAAATTATGCAAAAGTTGTTATGCTAATCTTGTTAAGATTTTTGTTTACGGTCGATATGACAATATGGAGATTTCAGACTTTTAGGAAGTCATCAATAATGGTGGAAGATTTACTGTATCATTCAAACATGATGTGCAGATAAATGACATCACCTAACTTTAACAAATTGAATGAGGTATTATGGAAGAAGCTGTATTTGTAGATGCTGTTAGAACTCCAATGGGTCGCTCAAGAGGCGGAATGTTCCGGAATGTACGTGCCGAAAATTTATCGGCTGCACTGATTAACGAATTACTAAACCGCTATCCTGAACTGAATCCTGAGGATGTCGAGGATGTCATTTGGGGCTGTGTTAATCAGACCAAAGAACAAGGGTTTAATATTGCCCGCTTTATTTCGTTGATGACACTTTTGCCTCACACTTGTTCTGCACAGACCGTTAATCGCCTGTGCGGCTCATCGATGACTGCGGTTCACACGGCTGCAATGTCGATTATGTGTGGACAGGGTGATGCTTTTTTATGCGGTGGTGTAGAACACATGGGACACGTACCAATGGATCTAGGACTTGATCCTAATCCTAATACAAGTAAGTATTCGGCAAAAGCTTCAGGCATGATGGGTTTGACCGCAGAAATGTTGTCAATACAATATAAACTGACACGGGAAGAGCAGGATTCATTCGCATTACGTTCCCATAAAAATGCGTCTAAAGCCACAAAAAACAAACGTTTCGCAAAAGAAATTGTCTCGATAGAGGGGCATGACGAAGAAGGTAAGTTGATGCTCTGCACGGAAGATGAAGTAATCCGACATGACGCAAGTATGGAAGGACTTGCTGCACTGCGACCAGTCTTTAATCCAGTTTCCGGTACAGTGACTGCAGGCAATTCCTCTGCAATATCTGATGGTGCTTCTGCTGTCTTAATGATGTCTGCCCAGAAAGCAAAGGATCTTGGTTTGAAACCTTTTGCAAAAGTCAAAGCTATGGCTACTGCCGGTGTAGACCCTGCGATTATGGGTTATGGCCCTGTTCCAGCAGTAAAAAAAGCGCTGAAGCGGGGTGGCCTGGTAATTGGAGACATTGATTTGTTTGAATTGAATGAAGCGTTTGCTGCACAGTCTTTGCCCGTCTTACGGGATCTGAAAATCGACAGTATGATGGATGAAAAAGTTAATTTAAATGGTGGAGCAATTGCGCTGGGCCATCCTCTCGGCTGTTCAGGCACCCGCATTCTTGGAACTCTTCTGCACGAAATGCGTGAACAGGATTCGACATTGGGAGTTGCAACAATGTGTATTGGTCTCGGGCAAGGAATTGCGACAGTTGTCGAGCGGGTTTAACAATTCAGTATGAGAAACATTCAATTGATTACTCGTACAGGACAAGTCATCTAAAATTTATTTTCTTAAGGCAGATGCCGTATTTGAATTGCATCGATTTTTCCTGAGCCTGCAAGTACATCAGAAATTACTACCACTTTTTCTTCAGACTGAAAACCTTCCCTCTCCTTTAGTACGTTAAAAGCAGTTTGCAGAGTTTTCTCCGGGTCCTGACTGAAGGCTATCCTGAAAGGTCGTATTCCACGTCCCATCATCATTGTTCTACGTGCTTGGCTAACGTTTGTGAAGGCATAAATGTCACTATAAATCGGACGGCAATTACAAACTAAATCGGCCATCACACCACGTCGTGTAATCACAACTATGCAGCGAGCATCTAAAGATTGAGCTAACTCCACTGCAGCCAGCGACAATTTCTGTTTATCACTGTCAGTATTAAGTTTGTCAACAAAACGCAAACCCGGATGTTTTTCCACGTGCTCAGCAATGTTAACTAGTTGGTCGATACAACGAAGAGGATATTTTCCAACAGTAGTTTCTCCTGATAACATAACCGCATCCACTTCTTCAAAAACCGCATTTGCCACATCAGTCACTTCAGCCCGTGTAGGAAGCGGATTTGTGATCATTGATTCGAGTAAATGCGTAGCTACAATCACCCTTTTACCCTGTTCTGCACAGGAACGGATAATTCGGCGTTGTACCGTTGGTACAGTATGGATTGGAATTTCAACACCTAAATCACCGCGGGCAACCATTACTCCGTCAACTTGCTCAATGATTTCATTGACATTCTTAACACCTTCCTCATCTTCTATTTTAGCGATAATCTTGATCTTACCTACTTTATTGCCAAGTAATTCTTTTAACTGCAAAATATCTGCAGCTTCCCTGACAAATGAAAGTGCGATATAATCAACGTCACTTGCAATTCCAAATTTAATATCACGGCGGTCCTTTTTGGTGATTGCCGGCAGATTGACACGTACTCCTGGAAGATTGACATGTCTTTTACTCTTCAGTACGCCGCCGTCAAGTACACGACAACGCATCATGCGCTCATGCTTTTCTAAAACCTCCAAGTTTATCAAACCACTATCAACAGTAATTTTATCACCTGCCTGCACAGTTCTGATCAAGTCATCATAATCAATATGGATTGATGTTTCCTCTGGATCACTTTCCCCCCTGACCACGATCGAAATTACTGAACCTTTTTTTAAATCCAGATCAGATGCGAGGTGTCCTGTACGAATTTCCGGACCTTGTGTATCAAGCATGATCGCGACAGGAAACTTTATTTTGCGGTTTAGTGTTCTGATGTGTTTGATTACACGTTGATGCCAATCGTGATCACCGTGAGACATATTGAGCCGCGCAATATTCATCCCTGCACCAGCCATCCTCTGTTGCATTTCAAACGATTCAGTCTCAGGACCAATCGTGCAGATTATTTTTGTTTTTATTCGTCTGTCGTACATGAGATTAAAAAATAAAACTTAAAGTTTAAATAATATGATTAGTATCTTGTTCCGAAACTGCCTGATTAATGTCAAGTGCAGTTTAGGAGAAAAATATATACTATTGTTAAAAAACAACAAGCTTTACACTGAATTTATCCACTTTAGCAGAAAATCAAAAATCATAATGATGATTAATATTGTCGAGATTGATTTGAAAAATGTTAGTAAGTGTGTTCAGATAATTGTTTGAAATTGTCGATAATGCACTATTAAAAACAATTTAAAAAATATTTATGACAACACTACCTCAAACCCTCCGCTGGAGTGCAGGAGAACTTTATTTGCTCGATCAAACCAAGTTGCCGCTCGAAGTTATTGAAGAAAAACAAGAATCGGTTGAGCAAGTATGGGACTCAATAAAACAATTAAAAGTACGAGGTGCACCTGCGATAGGAGTAGCTGGAGCATATGGTCTGCTGGTAGCGATTCGTGAGAAGACAGCGATGAATTTAAAGGATTATTCACAGGAAGTTGAAAAAAAAGCTGCATATCTGGACACTGCACGTCCTACGGCGGTTAATTTAAAATGGGCGCTGAACCGTATGCTGAATAGCACTAAAACTTTTTCCGGAAATGGTTCAAGAGGTTTGTACAAGCATTTAGAAGAAGAGGCGATTCGCATTCATGAAGAGGATGTTCAACTGTGTTTGAAGATGGGTATTAACGCAGTGTTACTGATCAAAGAAGGCATGGGAGTTTTAACTCACTGTAATGCCGGAGCACTTGCTACTACCGGAATTGGAACTGCCACGGCTCCAATGTATCTGGCACACCAGAATGGTGTTCAGTTTCGTGTTTACGCTGACGAAACACGACCATTGCTTCAAGGTGCACGTCTGACAAGTTGGGAGTTAAATAAGGCGGGACTGGACGTGACTTTACTAACTGATAACATGGCCGCTCATATAATGTCACAAGGCTTAATTGATATGGTGATTACCGGAACTGACCGTGTTGCGGCTAATGGTGATGTGGCAAATAAAATTGGGACGCATGGACTGGCGATCCTGGCAAAACACTTCGGCATTCCGTTTTATGTAGCTTGTCCGTATTCCACGATTGACTTAAACACTGCTGAAGGCAGTGAAATTGTGATTGAAGAAAGAAAGGCTGAAGAGGTTACTCACTTTGGTTTGCGAAGAACTGCTCCAGAAGAAATAAAAGTCTGCAATCCTGCTTTTGATGTTACTCCGAATGAACTGGTAACAGGTTTGATAACAGAAAAAGGAATTATACTTGCGCCTTTTGGTGAGAATTTGAGAAAAGAATATCTTTGATCAGAGAAATAAAATACCAATGAAAAATTTGTGGGATCCAAAAGAAGCTTCTCAATTTGAAGAAAACTCACTCCAAATGAGAGTCTATTCCTCACGTTTGCTGGGGAACAATTCGGATCTGGTACTGCACGGTGGTGGAAATACTTCGGTCAAATTCCAGGAAACCAATTTGTTTGGCGAAGTAGAAGAGATTTTGTACGTCAAAGGCAGCGGCTGTAATTTGGCTACGATTGAAAAGAATGGCTTTACGCCGCTTCGTTTGAAAACATTACGTAAATTGGTGGAGGTGGAAAATCTCAGCGATGCAGAAATGGTGCGTCAGCAGCAAATGGCCATGACCAATCCTGATGCACCCAGTCCGTCCGTGGAAGCTCTGCTGCATGCAGTTATTCCTTTCAAGTGGATTGATCATACACACGCAGATGCAGTTGTAACCATCACCAATACACCCAGTGGAAAGGAGTTGATTCAGGAAATATACGGTGAACGTCTGTTCATCATTCCTTATGTGATGCCCGGATTTAAATTGGTACATAAAGTCAATGAGCTGGCCCGGAATGTTGATTGGAATCAATACGAAGGTATGGTACTGCTAAATCATGGTATATTTTCGTTTGCTGAAAGTGTTCTTGAAAGTTACACGCGGATGATTGATTTAGTGTCGCTGGCAGAAAAGTATCTGGAAAAGAATTCGAACATTAGCAGTCCGTTAACCCAGGACTCCGTTTCGGGGAAAGCGTCTTTTACGGAACATCCGACACTTCAAACTCTTGCCCGTATTCGCCGTAAGGTTTCTGAAATTCGTGGGTCCGCAATGTTGGCTCAATTGAATTATGGTCCAGAAGCCCGCAGTTTTTCAAACCTGCCAAACGTCAAAGAAATTGCGACCCGCGGTACATTCACTTCTGACCACTTGATCCGCACCAAACCGGTCCCAGCTGTCCTCGATCCGGAAAATATGGAGAAAAGCCTTGAAAATTTTGCCTCCGGATACAAAGCTTATTTTGACCGACAGACTAACGGACAACAAACCTGTTTGGATTGTGCACCACGCTGGGGTGTCTGGCCGGGAAAGGGTACGGTCGCATTCGGAAGAAATATAACAGAATCCGGAATTATTTCTGATATTGTAGAACATACTGTAAAAGCCATTCAGCACGCAGAAGCAATTGGAGGTTGGAAACCGGTTACAGAAGAACATTTGTTTGAGGCAGAATATTGGGTACTACAGCAGGCAAAACTCAAACCACGGAACGATGTAAGGGGCGTGAAAAATGATACTCAGGAATTTGAAGGAAAAATTGCACTCGTTTCCGGAGCTGCAAGCGGAATTGGATTGGCTTGTGCGAGAGAACTTTTCGAGCAAGGTGCGGTTGTTGTGGGTTTGGATTTAAATCCGGATATCTCCAACATATTGTCTGAACCGGGTATGCTGGGTATCGAGTGCGATGTGACCGATCAAAAAGCAGTCAGTGAAGCAGTGTTAGTAATTGTACGTAAATTTGGAGGGTTGGACGTTCTGGTTTTGAATGCTGGGACTTTTCCGGCAGGACAGACGATAGAGGAAATGGATGAGCAAACTTGGTCCAAAAGTCTGGCGATCAATTTAACAGCTCCTCAGCAGTTGCTTCAGTCCTGTGTCCCCTTTTTAAAAGAAGGAATTGATCCGGCAGTAATCTTTATGGCCTCCCGGAATGTTCCTGCTCCAGGACCCGGAGCTTCTGCTTATTCGGTTCCAAAAGCAGGTCAAACTCAAATGGCCAGAATTGCGGCTTTGGAGCTGGGTAAATTCGGAATACGTGTCAATATCCTTCATCCGGATTGTGTTTATGATACAGGACTTTGGACTCCGGAAGTCTTGGAGCGCTCTGCAAACCGCTATGGTTTAACCGTTGAAGAATACAAAGGACGAAATGTTTTGAAAAAGGATGTTAAAACCAAAGAAGTCGCACGGATGGTCTGCGCTATGTCCGGTTCGGTTTTTGCTAAAACAACAGGTGCGCAAATTCCGATTGACGGCGGAAATGAACGGGTGATTTGAAACACTCAAAAACTCTATAATTTAAAAGGAAAAAGTAATGGCTGATTTAGACGCGGTACAAGATACGAAAGAATATTATTTGGACATTCCTCAAAAGTCAGAGGCGTTTTATCTGAAAGGTTCGAATGCACTTGGTTGGGGAATGCAAAACCGGCTGGCACGAATTTTCAATCCAAAAACAGGACGTACAGTAATGTTAGCATTTGACCACGGATATTTTCAGGGTGCGACCACCGGGCTTGAGAGGATTGATGTTAACATAATGCCGCTGGCTCCGTATGCAGATACACTGATGTTGACGCGTGGTATTTTACGAAGCGTTGTTCCGCCTTCAATGACTCAAGCCATCGTGATGCGTGCATCCGGAGGAACGAGCATGCTCAAGGAACTCTCAAATGAGGAAATCGCTGTTGACATCGAGGACTCAATCCGGATGAACGTAGCCGCGATGGCAGTCCAGGTTTTTATTGGCGGAGAGCATGAAAAGCAGTCAATTATCAACATGACAAAACTCGTTGATCAGGGAACGCGTTACGGAATTCCAACTTTAGCCGTAACTGCAGTAGGCAAAGAAATGGTGCGTGACGCGCGTTATTTTAGACTGGCCACCAGGATTTGCGCTGAACTGGGTGCACAATATGTTAAAACCTATTATGTCGAAAAAGATTTCGAAACCGTAACTGCCAGTTGCCCGGTACCGATTGTGATTGCCGGAGGTAAGAAACTTCCGGAGCTGGATGCCTTGAAAATGGCTTACAACGCGATTCAACAAGGTGCTGCAGGTGTGGATATGGGCCGCAATATCTTTCAGTCTGATGCCCCTGTCTCAATGATCCAGGCTGTTAGAGCCGTGGTTCATGACAATGAATCTCCTGAGAAAGCATTTGAGCTTTACGAAACCCTAAAAGTTGAAGGTTGATTTATACTCAAAATAGAGACTCAAAATTATTGGATGCTATTCCAATTATCTTTTGATCCTCTTTTTCTCCTTTTTCTTCTTTTGTGGAAGCACCATTACTCTCCGGGCCAGGCAGTTAACGTTTTCTTTTTCAACTTCAGGTAATGCTGAAAGGGCGGGAAGTCCTGAAGTACCCGGATCCATGATTTCAATATGAGCACAGGCATAA
>Ga0209090_10001321_pt1 | contig 15890 bp, 10 predicted proteins | sample ArcticOcean_MG_C_9_FD_187432 | JGI IMG/M metagenome (GOLD analysis project Ga0209090, IMG submission 187432) | Marine microbial communities from western Arctic Ocean - ArcticOcean_MG_CB2_152 (SPAdes) (version 2) | ecosystem: Environmental > Aquatic > Marine > Oceanic | place: Arctic Ocean... | reverse complement strand
TGCCGAACCGTCTGCTCCCGCTACGGAGGAGGCCGCGCCAGCGCCAGTTGCGGAATCGCCTGCGCCAGCGGCAGATGCCGAGCCGCAAGCGCCCGCAGCGGAGGAGGCAGCGCCTGCGCCGGCAGTTGAAGCAGCAGAGCCACCGCCCCCTGCGGCCGATGCCGGTCCTCCGGCGCCTGCCACAGAGGAGACCGCGCCGGCCCCCGCCGTCGGTGCCGAGCCGCCCGCGCCCGCAGCAGAAGAGACGGCGCCCCCAGCCGATGCCGAGCCGCCCGCGCCGGCAGCGGAAACGCCCGCGGCCGATGCCGAACCGCCAGCGCCCGCCGCGGAGGAAGCTGCACCCGCGCCAGCCGCAGAACCTACTGTCGATGCGGAACCGCCTGCGCCGGCGGCCGAAGCAGCAGAGCAACCAGTGCCTGCTGCAGAGGAAGCTGCGCCGGCGCCGGTCGTAGAGCCACCGGCGCCAGCTGCGGATGCCGAATCGCCTGCGCCGGCAGCGGATGCCGAACCGCCCGCGCCCGCCGCGGAAACACCCGCGGCCGCGGCCGATGCCGAACCGCCGGCGCCTGCAGCGGATGCCGCTGCGCCGGCACCCGCCGCGGAGGAGGCCGCGCTGGCACCCGCGGCCGAGCAACCCGCAGCCGACGCTGCTGCTGCGGAGCCACCTGCGCCGGCGGCAGATGCTCAATTGCCGGCGCCCGCCGTCGACGCCGAGCCGTCCGCGCCTGCGGACGAGGCCGCGCCGGCGCAAGCTGCCGACCAACCTGCAGCCGATGCCGAGCCTTATGCTGCTGCGGAGCCACCAGCGCCAACGGCAGATGCCGAGGTAGATGCGGAACCGCCCGCACCTGCCGTCGACGCGCCTGCCGCAGACGAGGCCGCGCCGGCGCCAGCAACAGAGCTTGTCACGGCAGAAACGGCGCCGACATCAGCAGCCGAGCCGCCGGCGCCGGCAGCCGACGCAGCAGAGCCGCCGGCGGCTGCCGCGGAACCGCCTGCGCCAGTTGCGGAGGAGGCCGCGCCGGCGCCGGCGGCCGAGCCACCCGCGGCCGCCGCGGACCCACCGGCGGCTACCGCGGAGCCCCCCGCGCCGGCAGCAGACGCACAGGCGCCAGCACCCGCAGCAGATGCAGCGCCTACGGCTGAGGCGGCGCCGACGGCCCCCGCTGCGGAAGCGGTGGAACCTAGCGCTGAGCCTGCCGACGCTGCTGCCGAGCCGGCCGTCGAGCTGGCCGTCGAGCTGGCCGCCGAGCCGGCCGCCGAAAGGGACACGCCTTCTGCCGCCACGGCTGGCGCCGAGGCGATCGTCGCGGCGGTGGACGGAGACGGGGACGGCAAGGTGACCAGGGAGGAGCTCGTCGACGCCGGCAAGAGCGCGGCGGTGGCCGACGTCGTCGTCGAGACGCTCGACACGGACGGCGACGGCAAGGTGGACGCTGGGGAGCTCGCCGCGCACATCGAGACGGGCGCGCCGTGCCCCGCCGAGGAAGTTGAGCGGGCCGAGGATGCGGCGGCGGAATCAGCCGCCGCCGCCGAGCCGGCTGCCGCCGCCTCCGCGCTAGCTGCCGAGGCGTCTGCGGTGCCAGAGCCGAGCGCCGAGCCTCCAGCGGAACCGGCGGCCGACGAGAGCCCCGCGGCGCCGACCCCGGACACCGCCCCCGCCGATGAGGCCGTGGCGGAGACTCCGGCGGCACTTGCGGCCGAGGAAGTCGCGGCTGCGCCGCCCGCGGAAACGGACGAGCCTGCCGCCCCGCCGGCGCAGACGGAGGTCATACCTACTGCTGAGGAGCCTTCCGCCGAGCCGACGTCGGTGGCCATCGACGACGCGCCCGCGCCTGCCGCCGACCCGCCTAGCGAGCCCGCAGCGGAGCCGACTCCCGAGCCCGCAGTGGAGCCGACTCCCGAGCCCGCGGAAGCGACTCCCGAGCCGGCGGCGCCGGCGACCGCCGAGGACGGCGGCACGGCGCTCTCCGACGCGGCAATACCACCAGACGCCGATGCGGCCGCGACGGCGCTGCAGGCAAGAGTAAGAGGACGGAACGCGCGGTCGACGGAGCGCGTGCTGATTGGGAGCGAACCCAAGGGCCGGCGCGTGCGGACGCTGGGCAAGCGCTTCGACGAACGCTTGATGCTGTGCGCCGTCGTGGCGCGGGCCGACGGCAGCGTGGACGTGGAGGCGACGTCCCTCGGGTCGGCCCGGAAGAGCGTCGCCAACGTCAAGGACGACGCGCTCACGGCCCTTGCGTGCAGGGGCGCGGACGCGGGGTTAACTGATGCGGACGCCGACGAGCTTAGCAAGCTCGTGTGCGAGCTGGTGGACCCCGCAGCCTTCGCGCCGGCGCCCGCGCCGCGCCAGCGGGCCCCGGGGCCTCCGCGCACCTTTAGGGGCGACATCGACGAGGACGACGCCAACCTGGGCATTTATGAAGACGACGGGGCCTTGCCGCCGCCCCCGTTTACCCCCTCGGATCAATTCATGGAGAGCGGGATGCCGTTCTCGCCGGAGGAACTGGAGGAGTTGCGGGCGCTCTTACGGTCGGGCGCGGGACGGTTGGGAAGTTCCCTGAAACCCTTGTCACCTCGATCGAACGAGGAAGCCGGGCAGCTCGCTTTAGTACTGCACAAGAATGGCTTGAGGAAGGCGCGGGAGTGCGCCGAGAGATTAGTGCGGGAAGATTTAGGCTGGGAGTTCTTGGTGCAAGTCGTGGCCAGCGAGCAGGAACCCACGGTCTTCCAGTTATTGGAAGGCCTGGTGCCTAGAGGGGCTGCTGCTAAAATTCACGCTGCCGTGGTGGAGGAGATCGATTTCGAGAGATCGCTCGTGGCCCAGGCCACTACTCGGACGCCCGGAAGCAACAATCTAGAGCGGCCATGGAGGCCTGGGAGGACACCATCACCTTCCACGAAGAAGAGCCGGAAAGACCACCGTCTAGAAACACGGTGCGGTTCGGCGTGGCGGACGGCGAGGCCGTGTTCCCCGACGGGAATTATGTAGATCGCGACGAAGAGGAATTAAGGAAGGAAGTGGACGAACTGCGGGAAACGCGGTCAAGAGAAGGGCCCCGGGCGCGCTTCGCGGATCCCACTCCTATAAAAGGGGCACCTATGTCCTCAGCAATAGTATTTGACGACGACGATGATGAGGACTCCATGTCCGCTTCGTACGACGGTGCTGCGTGTACACTACAAGCGAGGTATAGAGGCCACCAGGAGCGCGCGCACCCGACGCCTCGACCTCTCGAGGCCAAGATGGCTACAAAACTCCAGGCCTCGGAACGCGGTCGCCAGGGGCGGATCATGGTGGGCAAGTCCGCGCGGAAGCCCCGGTCGCGTGAAGAGCCGGCCGTGCTCGCCGACGGCGCGGACGCGTTAATCGAGACGGCCATGCGACCGCTCAGTCCGGAGACGGACGACGACGACATAAGTGGAATCGTGGAGCAGCGCGTGGACGAACTCGTCGAGAAGCACCGGGGCTCCTTCGACGATGTCGTTCCGGCCACGCCGCCACGGAGTCCGCTGCGCCAGCAGGCCGCCTTGCTCTCGCCGGCGGTGGAACAAGTCGTGGTGGAGGCAGAGGCCATGGAGGCCGAGGCAAGCGCCAAGGAATTGTTAGCTGAGAAGCTGAAGGTGAACCTGGAGGAGCTGGCACGGCGGGCCGCGGAGGGCGAGGAGCTGCGGGCCTTATCGTCGTCGCGGCGGCACGTCGCGGAGGACCAACTGGAGGAGTTGCGGGGGGAGACGATTGAGCTCGAGAGGGAGCTGGCGGCGCGGCGGGAACGGCGGCGGAGCCTGCAGGCGCAGTCGCCCTGATGAGTGGGGTTTTAAGTATGGTTAAGATAGACTCGCAGTCGAGTAGGCTCCTTTCTCTGTCAGAGTTATCAGGCCAGCTGCTCTAGCCAGCTGCTTGCTCAGAGGACCGTCGACGTTCACGTTCGACGCGGCTCCTGTTCGTTTTCAAGCAAAGAAATTGCACTCTGGTGCTAATACACGCACGGGCGGTGCCGTGTAGCGTGCTTCTCGGCGAAATGAGCCTGGTTGATGTTGCGCTATTGCACGGGTTTCCACATCTGACTCAAGTACAACTAAGACCTGAACAAACTGATCTGTACTAGGTCAGACAGCACAATGCGCGTCTACGCTTTCGCAGCGCTAGGCTGCGCTAATGCGCTCGTCAGGACGACGTTTGATCCGCTCGGGCTGGCCGCGCGCGACGGCAGCTCCTTGAGCAGGTTCAGCCCTGCAACACTGCCCTCGACACTCGCCCAGCAGCCGCGGCGCGAGACGGCCGCGATCGTGGCCGCCGCCGCCACCGCGGCGACCTTTTTGCCGGACGCCGCGATGGCAAAGGGCGGCGAGTACGGCCTGGCCGAGGGCCGCATCATCTCATTAGCGCACCCGGTCGCCATGGGCGGCTGCTTCCTCGCGACCCTGTACGCGGGCTACACGGGCCTGCAGTGGCGCCAGCTGCGGGAGCTCGGCGTGGAGCTCAAGGGCGCGAGAAGCGCCGCGAAGGACGCCGAGGCGAAGTTAGAGGCGCACGCAGGTTCGGACGCGGCGAGCGACGTCCCGCCGCCCCAGGCCTTGGTCCAGGCCGCGGCCGCCACGGAGGCCGTGGTGACCTCCATTACGGAGAAGCGGACCCAAATCCAGGCGGGCAACTTCCGGGACCGGCACTACCAGCTGGGGACCATCCTGCTGGGGTTCGGCATCCCCATGGCGCTCGAGGGCCCCGTGAACACCTACATGCGCGCGGGCAAGCTCTTCCCGGGGGAGCACGTGTACGCCGGCGTCGGGGTGGTCGCGTTGTGGGCCTTCGCGGCGTCCCTCGTGCCGGAGATGCAGAAGGGCAAGGAGTGGGCGCGCTACGGGCACATGGGCGCGAACGCCGTGACCTTCGGCCTCTTCGCCTACTACCAGATCCCGACGGGCCTGGGCATCGCGGCCAAGGTCATCGAGAAGACCAAGTTCCCCTGAGGTCGTCGTAATTAGTATTGTTCGGTATGATTCTTAGACCACTCGGCGGCGGTCCCAATCAGTGTATTCATTTTATTCCCCCGTCCTGCGGAGGCTCCCCGAAACGAGCGCTACTTCGCGGCCCAGCCGGACGTTGGGGCCGGCAGGTTCGAGATGAAGTACAGCGCCGCGGCCATCACGGAAATGGCGGCGCCCTGCACGACGAGCTTCCCGTCGACGCCGCCGCCCGTGTCGGCGGCCGCGGCCGGCGGCGGCGGTGCCGCAGCGACGGCGTCGTCGGCGTCGTCGACGTCGGACGCGAGCGAGTGTTTGCCGCGGTGTTGGAATAGGCTCGACGGGTGGTACACGAGGGCGGAACTGGCTCCGACACACAGGAGGACCAGGCGGAAGGGCGACATTGTGGCTGTGCTAAAACTGCAGCTTTGTTTCTGGGCTGTATGTGCAGGCTGCTTGCTTTGCCGCGGTCGCTGCTTTGCCCGTTATTCGAGGTGTTCACCCAACTGTGTATTCTGCTATCTGATGTGCTCGCAGCTCTCTTGTTCGCGCGTACGGACGGCAGGAGCACTTCGATGTCACAGCTTAGCTCTGCCTCATTTGGCTGCAACTTTTACGTATGGCTCTTAGTATGCGTAGAGGCGTCGCCAGAGGTGTCCCTGGTGCGATTGGACTCTGATTTGGACGCTTCTCTCGCGCTCGATTCAACAAGTCATCCGGATGAAGCTCTCCGGCATCAAAGACCCTCTGCACGCCCACCCAGTGCACCGCCAGACACTCTCATCAGCGCCAGAGACAGCGGACATCACCAGCAAGCTACGGTTGCAAGCGCAGCCGCTGCGAAGGACCTCACGCAATCTTACAGCTCCCTAAATCCCTGCATCAAAGATGTACAAGCTAGTCACGCTCCTCGCTCTAACGCCGGCGCTGGCCATCCACAAGTTCACCGCGCTCGGCGCGGCGCTCAAGGTCCGGGGCGGGACCTTTGGCTTCGACGCGCGCGAGACGGGAGAGGCGTGCGGCATCAATGAGCCTGAGAAGGTGGTCGTCAAAACAATTAAGGGCGCCGTGACGTACCCCCTCAAAGTGCTGGGGATCCGGGGCGGCGCGCTCCTCGACGTCTCGGCGCGCGAGACGGGCGAGCTCTGCGACATCGAGGAGCCCGAGCGGGAGGTCGTGAAGACGATCAAGCGGGCGCTCGGGATTCGGGGCGGCGCGTTCGACATCGCCGCCCGCGAGACGGCGGAGCAGTGCGACATCGAGGACTGCGAGCACCTGGTCGTGAAGACGATCAAGCGCGCCTTCGGCGTCACCGCGGCGCGAGTGTTGGCGAGCGGCGTCGTGCCCGAAGAACTGGCGCACTAGCGGCGACCAACTCGCCCGCGAGTCAAACCCCTGTAATTTTTCTCCCAAACTACTTCTTCGTCTGCTCGGGTTGTCTACTCGGGTTGCTAGGGAGCCGCCTTCGCGCGTCGATGGCGTACTGGTGGGTCTATTCGCTTCAGTACGAGTACATACATATTTTACTGCCGCGCCCCCTTCGGCGGCGGCGTCGCCCCGAAGATCTTCGTCCGCCACGTCTCCCGCGACTCACCGGTCTCGCGGCTCAACACGTCAAGGGACCGGCATATCTCGCGCGCCACCGCCATATCATCCAATTGCGGCGGCTCTCGCGCCTGCCGTCCGCGGCGCCTGCCGTCCTCGGCCTTGGCCGGCGCCCCCTCCTCCCGCGGCCGCGGCAGGCGGACGTCGATTTTCGGAATGGGGGCCGTCCGCGGCCGCGGCGGCTCGCGTTGGAGCCGCTCGCCCTCGGCGAGTCTGGCTGCCCCTTTCTTCAGGTAGGCCTCAACCTGGTGCCGCCTCGATTCGCGAGTCTCGTAAGTTTTCTCTGTGGATGCGCGGCGCGAGGCCCGCTGGCGCCAGGCCGGTTCGTCTGGCTTCGGCGAGAGCGCGACCGCCGTCTCGTCCACGAGCCGCTCAACGGCCTCCAGGCGCTTCGCCAGGCCGGGCAGGCGCGGGTCCGCGTCCACGACCGCGATCGGTTCGGGGTGCATCGCCGCCTCCAAACGTTTAGCATTGCGCGCTTCCCGGTCCTCGCGTTCCCGCAGCAACTGCTCGCGCCGATCCAACTCTTCGACCCGCGCATCCAACTGACGGTCTCGCGCTTCGACGGCCTCTTCGCGCCGCGTCACCGCCTCGAGCGCCCGCATCACGAGCGCCTCGCGTCGATCGACGGCGCTCTTGCGCTTGGCATCCAGACTCAGTTTCTGGCGCAGCGCCTTCGCGGCCGCGGCGTCGATCTCGTGCTGAATCGGCAACGCTTCGAAGACGCGCGGCGTCTGCTGCGGCCAGGGCCGCGCGGGCGCCGGCGGGGCGGGCGCCTCGGCCAGAACGCGGGCCATACTGATGTGGGTGGCCTTTCTCGGGGCTGCCCGCTATTAAAATAGCGCGTCGACGGCGTCGGTGCAGGCTGCTTGTGACGCTGCTTAGTGTGCTGCCGTCAACAGTGTGCAAAGCGCTGTGACAGCGCTGTCCGAGCGCATGCGCGCTTCCAGATGTGGCGAGCGAGAGGGATACAGGAGGCCTGTAAGGCCCTCTCTAGACCCACAGAGGCTTGTACAAACCACTGCAAACGGTGCGGGTCTTTGCATGGTCTCCATTAATTTTTTTGCCAGCCATATAGATCATAAATTGGACGCGATCAGGGCAGCCAACGGCGCATCACGCACGCGTCGAGACCAGTGCGAAAGCCAACGGCAGCTCTCGGTCCCTGCACACCAGCGACGACCACTCAATATTTAGGCAGCCTTGACAGCCGACAACAAGAGAGCAGCACAGCGGTGACGCCGCCGCCGCGCGGGCATTTAAACAGCTACAACTGCGATCACCGCGCAACACCAAAGACCAGGCTAGCATCCATGGCAGCCGAGGAGAAGGCGACGGACGAGGACCGCGGCGGCCTCGTGGCCGCGATGACGGACCTGCCGGCCCAGGCCTGGCGGTCCGTGGTGGATTCCTTGGACGAGCGCACGGGCCTGCCCAAGTACCCCATCTTACGGTACGTGTCCGACGGCGCCGAGGCGTCGCCGCCGCTCGCATACATTCCGGAAACGCCCGTCGGCTTCGCGCCCGTCTCTTCATCAGTAGACGACGCCCCGCCCCGATCCTACGAGGACGCCGTCGCGATGACGGAGTTCGTGTGCGAGTTCGTGGATCTGCTTTCTAAAAAGGGTCTGCGCGTGCGCCACCGCGACAGAGCGCGCGTCCTGCGGCTCTGGCGGAACTGCCGGGACGTCTCCTGGGGCGACGAGTTGTATGCTTTAGCGGACGCCTCCGTCAGACCCGACGCGTCGTCCGAAAATGCGTTTGTGCTCGCGTTCGGCAGGCGGGAATTTGTCTTTGAGACGTACGACGCGGCGACACGGGAACTGGTCGTGGGCGGCCTGCGCCTGCTCGTGGAACGGGCCGTCTCGGCGTTCTTCACGTCGGACGAGTTCCGCGTGCGCGGGGCGCGGCGGCGGAGTAGTGGTAATACAACACGTTAACTAGGACTCCAGGCGCCGTGCAGGCCCCACGGTATAAACGGCGCTTCCGCGGGCAGAGCGAGCTCGCACAGCGGCCCGGCGGAGAGGTCGCCGCAGTCGAGGACCACCATCGTCGTACGCTGCGTTGCGGCGTTGAAGACCGGAGCGATCAGGTACGCGTCGGTCTCCTCGTCACCTATTGCCACGAGGACCGCGTCGTCCACGAAGCGCCGCTCGCCGCAAAACCACGCGTCGACGACGGCGTCCGCGTTAACGTCGACGCGGACAAACGCCTGGGGCGGCTGCGGCGACGCGTAGGTCGGGTCCTCCACATCGTTGAACGCGACGGCGGCGCCGGCGGACGCGTAGACGAATCGGCTTTTGAGACCGCCGGTGGCTGGGTGCACCTTACAATGATCCAAGTGTGCACCTCTACACAGTATGCGAGCCGTCGCGCTGCCGTCGCGCGAGCCCTTAAAGCGCACAAGCTGCGTGACGGCGGCTCCCGAAAAGTCCCCATTTAAAAGTGGAACCCAGTCCCCCAAAATGTCTCGCTTGCCGTCGGCCCTTGCGTTAATGACGTTCGGCGGCCAGCACGCCGCTATCATGCGCGGGCCTGATGATCCGTCGTACGCGCAGGCTACGTGGACCGGGTGGTAGGCCACGGGGCACACGTACCGCTCCGCTTTTCCACCACTTGTGCGGTCAAGCGCATGTAACGTCGTGCCCTCGCCGGCGCGTATTCGTTTTTTGTCAAAAAAGACTCCTTGGGCGGGACCTCGAAAGCCCAATACGTAGCCTAGCACCTCGACGACCGCCGGCGCCGCGAGGAAGCAGGCTTTGGTGGGCGTCGCACCGATGTCGTGCGGCGCAAAGGATACACCTTCGAGCACGCCGTCGACGCCGCCGACGGCGCGGCCGCTGACGTCGTCGAGCTCGTGGAGCTTTACAAAGAGATCACCTCCTACTGCCGGCCGTCGCCACGACCATGCCACTGATCGGTTCGTAGTCGCGCACGCGGCGTAGTGCGCACTCACGGCGTCGCCGGTGAAGGGGAGCGGCAGATCTAGCGGAAGGGCGCCTGGTGAGCGTGTCTCGACGCGGCCGTCGATCGTGTCGCATCCAATAGTCTCTAGTGTGTGCGCGTCGAGTGCATGCGGCGCGCCAGCCTCCCACAACGCCAGGACGCGATTACGGCCCGGAATTGGTAATATATTGGTATTCGCCGGATTCTTGAGTTTGAGGTCAAACGCGTTCGCGAGGGGACCGCCCCGTCGCTGCGTGCCAAAGGTCGTGCGCCACGTGATCTGTTCTTGCTCCTCGAGATAGCCGGCCGTCTGCACGAAGCGCGACACGTACGATGCGCCGCCGTCAGAGAAATCCAGCGCGAACACGTAGCCGTCGCCGTCGAGCCAGTGCGCGTACTCCTCGCCGCCGACGCCGAAGCGGCCCGGACCGACTTTATAGGCCGTGCCGCGCAGTGCTGCTGGTATCGCACCATGCACAACTTCGAGCGGCGTACGCTTTGGACATTCGCTCGCGGTTTGAAACATGGTGCGCCAGTCGGTTTTGCTCCATGTTAGTGCATCGGCTCTGAGTAGGAGCAGCGCTGGAAATAGCGCGTGCATCTGTTAGAAGGGATCAATTCAGTTGATTTTGCAGCGTTTTGCCATCCGTGCGATGCAGGCGGCGCAGCTGCGGTCTTTTTGCACAGCAGCTCTGAAACCCGTTTTAAGTCCGTGAAAGGTGAAAGGCCAGGTTCTCCGACGCACGTATCCAAGTCATTGCATGGTCTCATCGACCCCGGACCTGCAGCTTTGAGCCGCGACTCAGGCTTTCTTGAGCACCGCGGCACCACCGCCGCCGCACCGCGGCTGCGGAACGTATGGCTATGCGCGACCCCGCGAGATGTCCAGATACGGCGTATTGCCGCCTTGCCGCAGTCTGGATCAACTTCGACACGCGGAACGCGCCTTGGCGATGGATTTATTAGATTTTTAGCCAAAAGAAAGCTCCAGAGCTCGAGTACACGAGTCCAGCAGAGCATGAACAACCAGGTACGTCGTACGCGTCGCGCGCGCGTTTCCCAGCCCACACAACTCATACGCGCGTTCAACCACACTATTGCAGCACGCCTGCGAGCTGGCGTGACGTGCGCGCCGGCTCTGCGCACTGGCCTCGGAGCTCCAGACACCATTTTGGTTCCTCCGCGGCACGACGGCGCGCAAGGCTGCACACAGCAATCACAACACATTCATCGTAGAAACTATTGCAGCCTGTACGCGCGCGGCTCGACGAGACGGTCGCGCGTATGTAATCCCTCCGTAGGCATCCTTTCGGCCCAGCAGCAAGCTAAACGAAAGCGTAAAAAGAGAAAACAGCACTGACACGATGGCCAGCAACAAGAACATCAAGACCATGGACACGGCGCACGGCGTCGTCGTCAAAGCCGACGGCCGCACATTGCTCACGAAGCTCGTGTTCGAAGGGAAGATTCACCTCGCGGAGTGCGACCTCGGCATGGAGGACTTGCGGGACGCCTTCAAGACCGCCCACGGCGAGCAGGCCGCGAAGGGCGCGCTCAAGTACCACCTCAACGAGGGCGACGCGGACGAGCTGCAGCTCGTGAACGACGCGGACCTCGCGCTGGCCAAGAAGTTCGGCACGGAGCCCCTCAAGATCACGTCCGCGACCGTGGACGAGAAGTCCGTCTTCGAGCACGCGGCGGCGGAGCTCGCCAAGCACGGCCTCGACGCGCCCCCGACGGAGCTCAAGAAGCTGCTGGACGTGCTCCAGTTCAAGCCGCGGCGCCTCGTCAAGTGCGGCCTCGCGCCGCCGAAGGCGCTCAAGTTCACGCCGGCCGGCGACGAGGAGGAGGACGTCGAGGACATCCAGCTCGTCGAGGCCTTGTCTCTCGAGGACACGGAGGCCGACGCGGCCAAGGCGTGCTGCAACAAGGGACATGATCATAAGTTCTTCTACCACAAGGAAGAAGACACTGATGCGGCCCTGGCGGCGAAGCTGCAGGCCGAGGAGTACGGCCAGGCGGACTTCGTGTTGGAGGCGGTGACGGCCCAGGGCGTTCAGTTGGACGGCAAGTGCCTCCACGCCTTACTGCGCATGCTCCACTGCCGCCCGGCCCGCTTCGTCAAGTTGGGCCTGGTGGAGGACGTCAAGGCCGCGCGCCAGGCCTACAAGTCGGGCGGCAAGGCCTGCGCCAAGGAGTGGTTCCGCAACAAGGGCGGCAAGGGCGGCGGCAAGGGCTGGGGCCGCGGCATGCACGGCCACGGGTCCCACGGTCGCGGCCGCGGTGCCGGCTGGGCCTTCGAGGATTCGTGGGCCGAGGAGTCCCGCTGGGGCCGCCGCGGCGGCAAGGGCTGCCACGGCAAGGGCCGCGAGTCGCGCGGCGGCCACGGTTGCCACGGCAAGGGCCGCTCGGAGTCGCGCGGCGGCCGCGGCTGCCACGGCCGCTCGTGGGGCCCGCCGCCGCCGCCCGCCGACCCGCGCGGGTGCGGCCGCTGGTAGAGCGGCGCGCTCTTCCGTCCTTGAACCCTAAGTCCCCAATTCCCGCTCGCGGCGCGTCGGCACCTTGATGAGAACCGAACGCGCCGTTTGATCGGTCGTCGCCTCCGTGGGAGGTCGTGAAGTAAAAATTTTAAAAGAACCCGTAGTACTAGTATAAAAGAGGTAGCGCCCCGGGGTGGCGTCCGCACCAATGGGGATGCACAATTGGATGCACCGCGAAGGACCAGCTGCCATGGGGTGCTGAGATATCTACTTAGTTCCCGCTCCGGAGCCGCGGCTTGAGTCTCAGCGAGTCTCCGCCCCACGCGCCACCGGCGGCCGCCAGGTAACTCATGGCAAGGCATAGCGCAGACGCCATCAGACACGCCGCTTCCGTGGCAGCCACTATTACTTGATGTTCAAGGAACCGGCGCCGCTTCCGTCGGATCGCGCCGGCCTCGTTGTGCAAGACCTCGCGCCGATGAAGGTGCTCCTCGCGCTCGAGGTCGCCGTCCAGGTAATCGACGTCGTACGACTCCCCGCGGTCCCTATAAATGGTTGCGGGCCGGCCCCGCGCCTCCACGGCATCCCCTTCCTCAGGTTTGTAGAACAAACGGACGTCGTTGGTCCACGGGCAGTCGCCGCGCGCGACCCAGACGCCGTTGGCCGCGGCCTCCTCTTGGCAGTGCGCCCAGTTGCGTTGCACGGACTTGTACTGGTGGCGGATCTTCGTGGACCGCTCCGAGGCCGCCGCCATGAGACATAATGATGTGATCAACGCGAGGACGACGGCCTGCCACAGGTACTTGCGGTCGTAGTACCAGTGCTGGGGATTCCGCTTCTGGGCCGCCTCGCCGGCCACTCGTAGCACGCGGATGCGCCGCGCGGAGTCCGTCGCGACGAGCACGTAGGGCACCACGAAAAAGCCGCACACGAACAACGCCCAGATCAGGCCGCGCGCCGCGTAGGACTCCTCCAGGATGGCCGGGTCGTTCTGCTTGTCGTCGTAGTGGACGATGCACTGGTTGTCGACCAGGCATAGCCCGAAAAAGCCGCTAAAACACGTAATGAACGCGAGCATCGCAAACACGGACGCGCCGTCGGCCCACCTCAAAATGGTCGGCCGCCGGACCATTTTGGTGCCGTCGCCGTCTTTATGCGGATCGTCGTCCAATAGACCCTGGTCCGGTTGTGGCTTCGCTTGTTCTTCTTCCTCGCCGTCGGACTTGGCCTCGTTTTGGGCCTGGGCCTCCCGCAACCTCCGCCGCTCCATGACCCGCCGCCTCGCTTTCTCTCTGGCAGATAAGCCCGTCTCCTCGTCCACGGGCGACTTGGGCGTCGCATCCGCGTCCGCCGCGCGCTGCACGATGGCCTCGCGCTCCCTTGCTCTTTCCCGCCCGTTGCCCCGCACCGTGGGATCGCGCGGCTTCTCGCCAGTCATCTCGACGTCGCCGTCCGAGTCATTTTTCGCCCGGCGCCGCGCTAACACCCGCTCCCGGGCCAGCTCGCGCGCCGTGAGGCCCTTGTCCAAGCCGTCCTTCTCGGCGTCCAACCGCTCGCGCGCGTCCGCGCCCGCCCGCTTCTGCCGGGCCTCGTCGGAGTCGGAGTCCGAGCTGCTCTCGGCGGCCGCGCGCCGCGCGGCCAGGCGCTCCCGCATGTCGTCGCGGCGCCGCCCTGGTTGGTCCTCCTCATCGGAGCTTTTGCGCCGGCTCGGGGGCGCCCTGCGGGCCGGCGCGGCGTCCGAGTCGCTGCTGTCGTCGCGTGGCATGCTTTTCTGGCAGCCCGGTTGCCGCCGGTGCGTTTGTGCGTGCAAGCGTCGCTGCCCGCGGGCCGGTTTGCCTGCTGGTTGTTTTTTTGTAAGCCCGCGCTTCGATCAAGAGCGGTACGAGGAGCCGTCAGGGGCCTGCCATATCAACCGAGTAGTGATGCATCACAGCAAAAAAACACAGCGCTACGCTACGGGTTTTACGCGCGCAACCGTAGCGACGCTGCCCAAATCGGACTGCAGCGTACTAAACGCGCGCGGGAGGCCCACGGCACGGTACTCAAAGTCATGCTGGCTGTAGATTGCGCTGACACAACCTTCCGGCCGCCCCCCAGGACCACGATGGACAACGACACCGAGCTCAGCTCCATCCGGGTCATCGTACGGGTGCGCCCCGCGGCGGACGAGGAGGCGCCGGTCGCGGTGACCTGCGGCGAGGAATTGGATGTGGACTGCGGCGGGGGGAAGCGCTTCGCGGGCGCCTTCGCCGACATCCTGGGCCCCTCGGCCTCCCAGGCCGACGTCTACGGAAAGATCGAGGATGTGGTCCTCCAGACGACGGACGGCATCAACGCCTGCGTCCTGGCGTACGGCCAAACGGGCGCCGGGAAGACGCACACCATGCTGAGCGGGGGTGGCGAGGACGGCATCGTGCCGCGCGCGCTGCGCTCCTTGTTCGCCAAGCTCGGGGAGGCGGAGCCGCCGACGCCGGGCGGGGCGACGCCGGCGCCGCGCGCGGCCAAAGTCTCCTTGTCGCTCCTCCAGATCCTGGGCGAGCAGCTAGACGATTTACTTGCGCCCCACTCCGAAGTTCCACTAAGGGTCCGCCTCGCGTCGCACGGGAGCGACGAGCTCTACGTGTCGGGCCTGTCGTCCGTCGTGGTCGATGACGCCGACGCGGCGTTGAACATCGTGAGGCGGGGGCTGCGGGGGCGGCGCGAGCGCGCGACGCAGCGGAACGACGCGTCCTCGAGAAGTCACGCTGTGTTAAGGGTCGACATCGAGAAGCGGGACGACCTGGAAGTGGTCAAGTCGCGACTCTACCTCGTGGACCTCGCCGGGAGCGAGCGGGCCTCGGCGCTCGACGACGACGACGGCAACCCGTCGGAAACGCAGCGCTTCCGGGAGCACGTCGACATCAACCAGAGCCTCAGCGCCTTAGGTAATGTCGTCGCGGCGCTCTCCGACGGGCCGACGAAGCGGCCCCACGTGCCCTACCGCGATTCGACCCTGACGCGGTTGCTCCAGGACTCGTTGGGGGGCAACACGCGCACGGCCATCGTCGCCTGCTGCGCGCCGGAGACCGCGTACGCCGACGAGACGGTCTCCACGCTCAAGTTCGCGGACCGCGCGCAGCGCGTCCTCGCGCGCGTCTACGCCAACCGGGACGTGGCGCCGGCGTCCGACTCAGCGCTCGTGACGGCCCTCAAGCGCGCCAAGGAGGAAATACGGCGCTTGAAGGAGGCGTTGTTGGAGAAGCGCGAGGCGCCCCCGTCGAGCGCCGGGTCGTTCGTGAAGGAGATGCAGCTCGTCGACGTGACGAAGAGTCTGCAGGCGGAGGTCGTGGCGCTGCGGGCGGAGAACGCGGAGCTGCGGAAGCTCTTGGATCCCGAGGCAGCGGCGGCCGTCGAAGGGACGCCGGTCATGTCGCGGACGGCGGCGAAGAAAAGGCGGAAGCAGCGGCCGCCGAGACCGTCGTCCCAGCCGGAGGCCGTGGGTATTTTTCACTTCCAGCAACGCCTCGAGAAGCTGGACACGGTCGTGGGCCCGCGGCCGGCCTCGGCCACGCGGGCCTCGGACCTCGGCAATACCGTGGCGTCCCTAGAGGGGAGCGCGGCTTCCAAGATGCTCGCGGAGCGCCAGGCGTCCATCGAGGAGGAGCTATCGCGCGACGAGGCCACGCTCGAGCGGATAAGGAAGGAGCGCGAGGAGGCCGAGTGGCTTCTGGCGGATCTCGAGGGCGCAAATGCGGCCGTGGACACGCCGCCGCCGACGAGAACGCCGCCCCGGCGCCGGCGCCGGCGCAAGAAACCAGTCAAGGAGGTCGCGCCGGTCGCGCCGCCGTCGCCGGAGGAACCGGCCGGGACCTTGTACGGCGACGCGCGGGACGTCGGCGCGCGCGTAGAGAT
>Ga0209090_10001320_pt1 | contig 15897 bp, 17 predicted proteins | sample ArcticOcean_MG_C_9_FD_187432 | JGI IMG/M metagenome (GOLD analysis project Ga0209090, IMG submission 187432) | Marine microbial communities from western Arctic Ocean - ArcticOcean_MG_CB2_152 (SPAdes) (version 2) | ecosystem: Environmental > Aquatic > Marine > Oceanic | place: Arctic Ocean... | reverse complement strand
TTGCAAAAACAAAAGAATGAAAAAGCTGCTAAGAAGATGGCCACACCCTATCGGTCTGCTGCCAGGAGTTTAGGAAAAAAAATACTTAAAATTACACGAAAGAAGTAGCTCTTCAATCATCACGATAGAAGTCTTGTTCAGGTAGTGCAAAAAAATATTTACTAAAAATAAGAAGATGCCGTCTTCAAACAGAGTATATCGTAATTTTCCAGGAATCAACCAATTTCGGAGTATGGATTTGAATGCACCTGGATGGCAAGAAATAGGTGAATATATATTCGAGACACAAAACAACATGAACACAGAAGACTTTAGAGACTGGATTTCAAGTGGAAATACTAATTTCACACCCAGGCATGACAACCGTGGTTTCGAACTTACCCAGATTGGTTGGTTTAAATATCCAACAAGTAGACAACAATTACAAAATTATCTCAGATATGTCCAACTAACTCAGAATAGGCGAAATTCAAATTGGGCACGGAATCAGGGTTTCCCAAACTCAAATAACAACTCGAATAACAATTATAATGCAGGAATGGCTAGAATTAGCAGTTTTCTCGAAAAACCAAATAACAACTCAAATGACAACTCGAGGATCAAATGGGATAAAAAGTTCGTCAAGAATATGCCCACGAATGAAGCGGGAAGCCTTGACAATTTTAAAAATGGAAATAAGGTTATCCAATACAAGGTGGGGAAGTACAATAAGTATATTTCACCATACACGTTCCAAAAACTGGCTAAGATGTCCCCGACCAGTGCGTATAATAAACCCAAAACCCAGATTATATTTAAGAACCCGTTCACACGTGCTAATGTGAAACGCGAAGAAATAAAGTTTATGGTCCTCAAAGATGCCGCAACGAAGATTCAGTCTGCTGTCAGGGGTAAAATTGCACGAAAGAAGTAGCTCTTCAATCATCGCGATAGAAGTCCTCCTCGGGGAGAACTTCAATCTCACACACAACTGGTGGTAGTTCCTTTTTCACACGGGTTTTCTTGACCCTTGGTGGGGGAAGCTCATCTAAGTGTTCCCTAAAATAGACAACCTTATCCCAAAATTCCCTCATAATTGGGAGATTGGTTTTCCACCATTCGGGGTCTCTCTTAACATTAACGACGTCAAATTCTTCAGGTTTAGGCCAATTGGTAAGGGCAGGTTTATACTGTATAAAGTCTGCTTCGTCTAGGTCTAAAATTTCCATACACAATTGTAATTGGGGCATGTAATGGATGGGCACTTCACCGGGTATAATTTGGCGCATCGGGGGGCATTTAATCTCGACCAACTTCCCAGATTCGGATACACCGTCTGGACTGCCACCCAACCAGGTGTGCACTGGATGGGGGCAGAGACCGAGTTCGTGGACAACCTCCCCATGTCGCTCTTCATATAGAATCCGTGCTTCATCTTCATATTTCTCGCCGTGGCGGGTGGCCGCGTTACCGGTAAACTTTTCACCGAGACCACATTTTTTTAGTAGGAGTTCAGCCGGTGTTTCATATTTATTCACACCGATGGCTGTAGCTGCATCTGAAGCAGTGAGCATATTACCACGGAGGGCGAGCCACTCATCTGACTTCTGGGCGGCATACTCCCTCCCCAGCGCTGCTTTCACGTTTGGGTGCATATTAAATTACAAGGGTTTCTATTGTTTAAGTAAAGTCGTAGTTCGAATATGTACTTAGGGCTTCAAAATAACTGCGCGCTCCATTTTGTTCAGCCTGCTTTTTACTTTTCGCGATACCCCTCGCGAAGAACGCATCTTGAACGTATATATCGATGTAAAAGACTCCCTCGTGGTGCCCAGAAACCCTATATTCAGGTAATTCCCAGTTATTCACTTGGCAGTGACGCATCAGATGATCCTTGTAATTGTCATCTATCATTATCATATTCATATCGATGATGGCAGGGTCTTGGTAAATCCGAAGAATAAATTCCTTCGCGTGAATGAGACCGATATCCATGTAGATGGCACCTATTAGGGCCTCAAAAACATCTTCCAAGATTTTGGTGTTAGTGTTCCACGAATTTCTCATCCCTTTTTCATCCATTATGACGTATTTATTGAGCTTCAAATAACCAGCGATGTGAGCCAATGTTTCACCACGAACGAGCTTTGTCCGAGCCTTCGTGAGGAAACCTTCTTGTTTATTTTCATACCGATCAAATAGATATTTAGTAATAACAAATCCCAAAACAGAATCACCTATAAATTCTAGGGTCTCAAAAGACTCTGTCAGATTTTCATACTCTTTTAGGGCAGACTTGTGTGTAAAAGCTTTTTGGTACAAACCTAGGTTTTTTATTTTTGTACCAACAACTTGTTCGACTTGAGACTTATCAATTAAGCTCACCATGTTGTTATTATTAGTATGTTTTTCTTTTTTAAGCCTTCTTGATGTAATGAGGAGACAGATACTTCTGAAGGTTTAGGTAGGTCACGACGACACCTTCGGGAGGGGCGAGGAGGTCGCGAAGCTTATCGTCAAGGACAATTTGACGACCGTTCTCAGGGTGCTTGAGACCCTTCTCAGTGATATACTTGTTGATAAATTTAGTCACCTCAGAACGAGAGATTAGATCATCTTCAGGAATCGCAAGAAATTCGCGCAACTTAGGTGTAATTTCCTGCTTACGATTGAATCCGTTGTTCTCAGCGCGCTTCTTGGCCTTCTCGCCATCTGGATCTTCCTGAGTGTTCTTCACCTTACGAACAAGCTTGGCTAGGTTTTTAACGTCACTACGAAGAGCAGAGAGTTCGGTGTGGATAGCTTCGAGTTTTTGGTCGCAAGTTTGGGTAGCTTCGAGGGACATTATATCTTTCTTAGACCCCTAATCTTTAAGTCTATGATTATGATGATACAGAAAACGATAAAGATCCATAATATGTGGTTGTAAGCCTGAACAGGGTCTGGGCCTTTCGCACTAACCGTGTCACTGAAGTCGATAATCCTGAAGGGTTCCCTAGAACCATCCGACACACAACCACCGAAGCAGCAGTCATCTGGACATCTCACAACTCTCTCACCGCGGCGCACCCCACAGAATTGATTTATGTTGCCCTTCAGTTGGTAACATCTACATTCATCGATGACGTTGCAGACCATATTATTATATCCCAATATAATAATGGACGATCACATTTATTCAAAACCCACTAGGGATAAGTTCCTGAATGAAAATTTACTTTTTAGGGATCCAAAATTGAAAAAGTACTTCGATCGTAATCTTCAGAGAGATTTAGACAAGTTCAGAACACAAGTCCGGACGAAGCACTCATCCAAAAGTTTTGATAAACTCATGTATGTGTTGGTCACTGACAGTATACGTGACATAATTCTCCAAACTGTAAGTGAAATCACAGAACATATGAAAAGTATGGGTGATCTAGTAATAAGTGGTGGTGAAGCGTTCAATCTTTACACAGATTACGAGAACAGAATAGTCACGAGTGACATAGATGCAAAATTCGTCCCCCGTATGTCCGTAAACCCCGAATTTTTTGGCAAACTCCAAGCCGTCAAACTTATTTTGTGGGATAAACTCGGTCAAGTTGCACAAAAGCTCAATTTACGAATTAAGAAGAGAATCATGGCAATGCGAAAACAATATCCCAAAATTTTTAAATTTTTGGGGATAAACTTCAATACGAAGGGTCCTTACGTAACTAGGAGGTATTTACTCATTAAGAAAAAGAAAATGAGAGTGGATAATAAACCAAACAAGGGTGACGTCTTCATAGACGTGGAACTCTTCGCTTTGGACCTAAATATCAAATATTTATCAGCAAAAACTGGTAAAATTGAAGACACCATCATAGGGGGTATTTTGGATATTCCTTTTATGCGTCCCAGTGAGTTTGGTTATGAAGTCGTTCTATCTAGGCAAAGAGGTGTAACGTATCGCAATTTAGATACTGGTAAACTGGTAAATGATAAGAAGATATTCATCGCCAGTAAAGAATTCCTCATAGAAGACATCTATCTAATGCAAAAACTAAAACTACGTCCAGAAAAGAAAGATAAAGATCGTCAAAGGTTATTGAAGTTGTCGTCACTTTTTATCAAAAATTTAAAAGCATCTGATTCTATTGAAACTATATTTAAACGTGTTCATAGTAAAATTGTGAGGAGAAAGCCTGCTACAAAAAAGGATGGTCGCGTCTCCATGAATAGGGCTTCAAAGATAAATCCTTATAAATATAAAAACTACACCACAAAACCGTCAGAAGAGCGATTATCCAAGCAATTGGTTCATGGTTTGAAGACTTCTACGAATAATGTCAAGATTAACGGTTATGAAAATAGCTCAGGGAATAAGCGTTTCAACCTTACAAACCTGAAGTGGAAAAACGTGACTAACAACTCATATGTAAAAAATGAGATGAATCTGAGGGTGAAGAACACTAAAAAATTACCAAAGAAAATTGATGTGGGTAAAACATTGTATGGCCACAAACCCAGGAGAAACAAATGGGTCCCAAAACCAGTTCTAGACAAGGCAGCGGCTATACCGTTTGTTGGGTTAAAGAAATAGACCCCATGTATAATATAAATGATTTTTGATACTCTCTCCAAAGGTGACGACGGCCTGCGATTTGTTAAGGTTCGCAACGATGATAAGCGTAAAGTTTTTATTCAGTTGAATGGTGTCAAGATTTCTGACGTGTCTGACGAGACTGTCCTTGATCTAGTGTCTGATTTGAACATCGATAAGATTAACACGATTGATGCCAAGAATGTCGAAGCTGCCCAAGCAAATTCAGCAGACTGGTTCGGTAAGAAATTGTCAGAGGGTGTTATCAGGGGGGCGTATACACCCAGCACAACTGATAATCATATGACATGTGAACGAATCGAAGTCACGAAGGTTTTCAATTCTCAGCAGGAGGCAGTTGATTTTGAAACTCTCCAGAAGGACAAGGTATGTGATGTCATCCTCGAATTTTCAGGACTTTGGTTCGCGAAGAAAAATTTCGCTTGCACTTGGAATCTTGTCCAGGTCAGGGTTCACCCAGAGCCAATTATCGACACTTACCCAGAGGAGTATGCTTTTGTGGATGACGACGAGCAGTAAAAAAAATTTGTTAATAGTATATAAACGATGTTGAAAGGTCGTAACCAAAACATTATCATGTTGGTCGCCGTAGCTGTCCTTATCTTCCTTCTATTCAACTTGAACTCTAAATCTTCTTACACCATCACTGAACGTGAGTATGCGCCCGTCGGTGTTGGACCAGTTGCCGCTGGCCCCGCCGCGGGTCCATCCAAAGCACGCTCTGGTGGTATGAACAGGGGTAGTGGTCTCGCCTCCTCTCTTCTCCCCCGTGAGATCGCGTCAGAGGAAGACTTCGGTCAGTTCGCACCACAGGATGTCCTCGCCGGTCAGAACTTCCTTGATCCTCGTCAGCAAATTGGTATGCCCGAAACCATTGGTGGCACTCTCCGTAACGCCAATCAGCAGATTCGCAAGGATCCCCCCAACCCCAAAAATCCTTTCGTTTGGAACAATTCCACTATCGTCCCCGACCTCATGCAGCGTGGGTTGTGTGCTTAAAGATTAGGATATACATATAAATAATAATGAGTGGTGTTTCTAACGAACTGTCTGAAACTGTCTCAAAACTTGTAGATCTTTCAAAACAACTGTCTGATGCGAAATCTGATATCAAAATCCTCAACCAGGAAGAGAAGAGACTCAAAGAAAATGTGAAGAAACACATGGTTGATCAGGGCATTGATACCATTAACCTCAGGAAAGGTAAAATTAACTTGCGCAAGACTGTGCGCACGTCTGGAATTAATAAGGATGCCATCCAAGTTGGTCTTTTATCCTTCTTCTCTGGTGACGAAGCCAAAGTCGAGGGAGCTTTAAATGCCATCAAGGATAATCTCAAAACAAAAGAATCAACTTCAATCTCATTAACAGGTATAAAAGATAAACCCCCCAAAGAAGTAAGTAACTAATCACAATGGTTTGGAGTCAATACGTATACGAAGCGACAGTTGGATATGACCCCGATGCCAGTGATGATGAAGAAATTAATGATAACGCTCCTCTGAATATTGAAGACTGGGAAGTCGAATACTCAGATGAACTACATATGATGTGGAACACAGCGCAGACATTGTTGTATGACGCGCACATCGAACACTCAGGACAATTCATCGACTTTGTTGAATTCTGTTTCGTGGAACATGACCCTATTATTGAAAAAGTGTCATCTCACTATGAAGACCACCTCTTTCACGTCTGGGAGAACCTTGGACGTATCTTACATCAAAATGGACTTCGAGGAGAAATAATGAGGGGTGCCGGTTTCAACGACTTTTTGGCTTTCGCTGAAAATTATATGGGTGTATATTAAGATGTTATCCAACCTTACTGCTCAACGAGTGGCCATTCCAGCGGCGCTTTTTTTAACTTTGAGTCCCGGTGTGCTATTAACCACAGACGGGAAGAAGGTTTCATTCACAAACCAAAAAACAAACAAAACTGCCACATTCTTCCACGCTCTCGTGTTCTTTATCGTCTACAGTCTCATAGCCAAGGCGATGGGTTTGGTGTTGACCAAGGCGGATCTCCTAGTGAGCACATCCCTATTCCTACTTCTGAGCCCAGGTCTTCTCCTCACCCTACCATCAGGGAGCAAGGGTGTGTTCCAATCAGGGCAGACGAGTATAACCGCCGTGTTAGTGCATTCGATCGTGTTCGCGATTGTCTTTGCGATATTGCGGCGTCAATTTCCTCAGTTCTATTAGATAGGAAGAAGATGAGGTATCTCGTTTTGGGACCAGCCTCTATGGGTATATATTCTCTGATTGGTTGTCTCAAAGCTAGGGAATCCAAACTCGTGGATATCAAGGAGATATCGGGTTCTTCTGCTGGTGCCATTCTGGCATTGTTTTTGGCTATGGGAATGTCCATGGATGAAATACTGGAAACGGCTATATCACTCAACATTTCCAATTTTGTCAAGATCAAGTTGGGTTCATTCTTTACTAAATTTGGTTTCGTTGATATCAACCCAATAAGGAAGAAACTGGTTGATATTTGTGGTTCGGACCCTACATTTAGTGAGATAGATATGAAAATATATATAGCGGCATTTTGTTTGAATACTTCAGAAACTGTGTATTTTTCTAAAGATTCACATCCCGATATGAAGGTCATAGATGCAGTGTGTATGAGTATGGCGGTTCCGTTTATATTTTCATGTGGAAAATACATGAATAATACTTATGTAGATGGTGGGATGAAAGAAGAATATCCATTGACACCATTCTTAGATAAACGGCCGTATGAAGTTACATGTATGAAAATAGTAGCCAGTCGGATCTACCAGGAAGATATAAACACACCAAGACAGTTTGTAGAAACTCTGATCCGTTCTGCGTTATCTAATAGGGAAAAATACGACCAACCAATAGAGGAAATAGAAATAAACATAGGAGATACGAATATATTTGATTTTAATATGAGTTATGAAGAAAAAGTGAAATTATTTAACATCGGATATACATTTTAAATTAATACTTTTTTGTCAGTCTAATATATATGATAGATGCATGTGACCCAGACGCGGATCTAAGCACCCTTCGGAAGCTAATAAAGCTGAATACTGGGGAGAATATTAAACTGACAAAAACAGAAATTTGTCAAGTCTACAAAAATATACAGGATGAAAAATTACCGTTACCACCGTTGGTTTTGAACAGACAGAAGACGTATATGATAGATAGGAAGTCACCCTTATCTGTTAGGGATTATGAACTTCTTTTCCATTCCTCAACGAAGCTCGGTGAAATAAAGAAACTTGCTCGTAAGGTGAAATTGGGGGATATCGATAAGAAAACCAAAGCAGATTTGATTACAGCAATTGGGAAGAGATTGAGACACTTGAAAGTTTCTGAACCCATCAAGTTATCTTCCACGCGTCCCACTACTAGGAAAGCTAAGCTGTCGAATGACAGGAATGATATAAACTCTGCCATGAATGTGAATGAAGTAAGAAACACCAACGAGAGTCTCAACAATGGGAACAACTCCAACGAGAGTCTCAACAATGGGAACAAGTCCATCGAGAGTCTCAACAATGGGAACAAGTCCAACGAGAGGAGGAACAACTCCAACGAGAGGAGGAACAATGGCAATGAAGGGAATAACAGTCTCAACAATTGGAACAACTCCAACGAGAGGAGGAACAACTCTAATGAGAGTCTCAACAATGGTATCAAATTTCCAAAGGAGAGTATTTTTAAGAGTCAACCCAAACCAGACTTTCTTAAAAAGAGTGGTTCGAGTTCCAATTCGAGACAGCCCAAATTTGGTAATATTTTTGAGAGAAATAAACCAAAGTTTCTCAAGGGAAAAGGTCCACTTGGTGATGATACCAATTTTATTGAAGCTAATACATTTAATAAAAGGAAAATTCCAGATGGTTTCGCATTCAAAACTGGTAACAAGGGTTTGGGATATTATAAGAACGAGGGTTCACGTGTCCCATTCCCCGGAGGACAAGGAACCCTTCCCAAACCCCTTCCCTTGAAGCCAGTGACTCCTATAGCCCCTGTGAAGCCCAACAACACTGTGAAGCCCAACAACACTGTGAAGCCCAACAACACTGTGAAGCCCAACAACAACGTGGTCAATAACGTGGTCAACAACTTAGTCAATAACGCAGTCAACACTAACAATCAACCTCGACGAAATGAGGAAAATCGTAAGAAGGCTGAGAAGGAAGAGATGGAAGCTAAAAAGCGTGAGGAAGCTCAAGAAAATATAAGGGTGCGTCAAGAAGAACTTAAACGAGTTGCGAACATTGAGAGAAATTTACTAAAATTACCCAATGTAGACCGAAAATATCTCACAGCTTTCAAAGGAAACAAGTCTATTAATAATGTCAATAAGAATGCCCTTCTCAACAAGGTTGCGAAAGACAAGATTATCAGTAATCTCCGCAATGAAGTTAACCCCCAGTTCATGGGTAAGAGGAGTATTGCATTTGTAAATCCAGCGAATTACAATGCCACGAAAAAGGAACTTGAAAACAAGCGTACGAAAAAGATGGCTGATGAAGCAAATTCAAAACTATTGAAAGAGCTTTCTACAAACGACATTTCTCAAGAATATGTAAAGGCTTTTGCTAACGGTAAAGCTCTGAATACTATCAATAAACAAGCATTCGCGAATAAAGTGCGGCAAGACCGAAACGTTCGCAACATTCTCGCAAAGGTCAAGCCTTCTATGTTTGGTAAGCCAAAAGTCAAATACATTAGACCAGAGAATTATCAAGCAGAACTGAACAAGGCACAAAAAGCTTTGGTTGAGAAAAATTTACTCACGATTCCTGATGTAGATAAGACATACCTTCTTGCATTTGCAGCTGGTGAACCACCAAACACTGTCAATAAACAGGCACTAATGAATAAGGTCACTAAAGATCGAAAAGTTAGAAACACCCTTGAACAAGGCAAACCTTCCAGGTTTGTGAAGCGTAAGGTAGTGTATATCAAACCAGAAAACTACAACGCGATATTGGAGAATGCTCAAAAAATTGTACAAGGCAAGCTAAACCTAAAGCGTATGAAAGAAGAGTCTAATGAGGAGGAAACACGTCAGAATACAGTCCCTAAAAACAATGTTCCCAAGGGTTCTAGGGGCTTTATGAATAAATTCAAGAAAATACGACAGGATACGAAAACCCCAAATTCCAACTCAAACGCTGTGAAGGTCAACAACACCGTGACGACAAACAACAACAAGGTACCCAACACTGTTACGACAAACATTGTGAAGCCAAACAACAACAAGGTACCCAACAACAAAAAGGTACCCAACACTGTTACGACAAACAATGTGAAGCCAAACAACAACAAGGTACCCAACAACAAAAAGGCACCCAACAACAGTAAGGTACCCAACACTGTTACGACAAACAATGTGAAGCCAAACAACAATTTGTCTGAAAAATTTAGATTGTTGAAGAAACAGGGTGTCTTAAAACTTCACCCAAACAGGAAGGGTGGAAATCAAGCGTTGTTTGTAGAATTTAAGAACGTTTACGAGAGCAATACAACCTCAAAAGAGACACAAATCCAAAAGATGGAAAATATTATCAAGAAATTTGAAGCCAGGTCAGATGTGTCTAACAAATCAAATGTACTCGAATTACCTAACAAACCAAATGTGTCTAACAAATCAAATGTACTCGAATTACCTAACAAACCAAATGTATCTAATAAATTTGAACCAGTTTACAATAACAAAGCACTCGGGAGACCATTACGTCCTTGGCGATCCCAACCAAAAATGAACAAGATAAATCAGAATCCCAACGAAGAGAAAAAGGCTGTGAATGAAAACACCAAGAAGAAGTTCCGCCGTGATAATGTGAAACGTCAAATCGAGAGGGTCAAGGGTCTCACAAAAAATGATGTTGACGAGCTCATGAACAAGTGGAATAAGAGTAAGAACCAATCTGATATAGGGGTTTGGGAAATTATAAATCAAGCCTCTGAAAGGGTTCAAAGGAAAGAAAACAAGGACAGGAAAAAGGCTGTGGGTAAAATCGGCACTTTGGCGTCTTTAAAAAAGACGGGTGCGAATATTAGACGAATAAATAATCTTAAGAAAAAATTGATTGGTGCAAAACCAATTTACAACAACTCCAACTCAAACACCGAAAATAACATCAAACCCAAGAAGACAGTTATCAATAACGAATTCAAAGTTATCAACAATCCCGAATTTGAGAAAAAACCATTCAACGCTTCTGAAGAACTAAACAAACAGCCGAACATCAAGGCAAACACAAAGAAGAAGGGTCTCCTCAATAATGCTATAGATAAAGCGATGCTTAAGAAGAAGTTGACGAAGCTTACACCCCTTGGTGGTAGAGCAGCTGAGACACCTAAACCCCCTAACACACCCAAGCCCAACAAGCCTTCATTTAGAGGTCTCGTCCAAAAAAATAAGGAGAAACGGGTCATGAATGCAGTGAAAATAGCGTCCCAAAAAGTGGCAATTAGTCAAGCCACGGGTGCGGAACGTGTAAAATTGTCTAGGAAATTCGCACCAAAGACGCAAAATAACGTAAACAAATTGAGTGGTTTTGGTAAGCTACTCACGAAAAATACGATTGGAAACACCCGACCACGGTCTGAACGCCGTGTCGATAACAAAGAAAGGTTAAAAGAATTGAAAAAGGTAGTAAAGAAGAAGAATCCACGACTTAGCCCATCGAAAATAAACACGGAAGCTAGAAAAATGTTAAAGAATGAAAAGGGAACCTAAGTAAACCCCAAAAAGGTAAAAATGTATCTAAAAATGAATCATCCCGACGACGACTGCACCGTGATTACCGACATGCCTCTCAGCGACGAGGTTGTCGATTTCATCGAAAAGGGTCTTCATAGAGACATGACAGAAAAGGATCTGGAGGAGTGGTGTGGTGACAACCTAGATGATCTCGCGTCTATATATGAAAAGTATCGGGATACATACTTGTCATATGGTCAAGCTGAAATGACAATGTTTTTTATTCAAAGTATTCATGGTAGGGATGACATGTTAGATATTGTGGGTAGTTTTGTGGATAAGTTTTAATCCATTTCATCTATGACCGGTCCATCATTTTTTTCGGATTTGGCCTCTTCTGCGTATAACGGGACACATACACCCATAAATTCACTAGACTTTTCCTCTATTTCGTCACATTCTGCAGTTTTATTGTTATCTATCCAAGATATCATTTCCTCAGCCTTTTCCTTAATTTTAGTCTTATCCACCTCACTCAGAGTGCACGTCTCATCCTCAACCCTAGACCGAGCGCTATACACCGTAGCCTCAAATTGGTTCAAAGATTGCACCTTTTTTAAATACGCTTCATCCTCCTCCTTGTATTTATCAGCATCGTTGCACATGCGTTCAATATCATCCTTGGACAATCTACCCTTATCATTCGTGATTACAATCTTTTCTGATTTTCCAGAAGCTTTATCTTCTGCGGACACATTTAGAATACCATCCGCATCGATATCAAATGTAACAGAAATCTGGGGAGCCCCCCTCGGTGCGGGAGGTATACCATTCAAATCAAACTTACCAAGTAAGTTGTTATCTTGGGCCTTGGCCCTTTCACCTTCATATACCTGAATACTCACTGTGGTTTGATTATCGGAATACGTTGAAAATACTTGTTCCTTCTTAGTGGGAATAGTAGTGTTCCGTTCAACAATTTTGGTCATGATTCCACCCGCAGTCTCGAGACCTAGAGAAACAGGTGCCACATCCAACAAGAGTAGATCTTGAACGTTACCCCCCTCTTCCCCAGACAGAATAGCAGCTTGGACTGCGGCGCCGTATGCAACAGCTTCATCGGGGTTAATAGTTTTGTTCAACTCTTTGCCGTTGAAAAAATTCGAAAGCATTTGCTGAATTTTTGGGATTCTCGTGGAACCACCAACCAATACAACTTCATCGACAGATGCTTTGTCTATCTTTGAATCCCTCAGAACTTTCTCCACTGGTTCCATACACTTTCTGAACAGGTCTACATTGAGTTCCTCGAACCGAGCACGTGTGATGGACGTGTAAAAATCAACACCTTCATACAGTGAGTCGATTTCCACAGTGGTCTGAGTGGTTGACGACAGAGTGCGCTTAGCTCTCTCACACGCGGTTCGCAGTCTTCGTAAAGCGCGTGGATTTTCACTGATATCTTTTTTGGTTTTGCGCTTGAATTCTTGGATGAAGTGTCTGACGAGGCGAGTGTCAAAATCCTCACCACCCAAATGAGTATCACCAGCGGTCGCTTTCACCTCGAAGATTCCTTCTTCGATGTTTAGAAGTGACACATCAAATGTCCCACCACCGAGATCGAAGATGAGAACCGTCATTTCTTTGGACTTATCCTTATCCAAACCGTAGGCAATGGCAGCTGCCGTAGGTTCATTGATGATACGTAGACAGTTTAGACCAGCGATAGAAGCAGCGTCCTTGGTCGCTTGTCGTTGCGCGTCATTGAAATACGCGGGAACCGTAACGACTGCGTCTGTTACTTTTTTACCCGTGAAAGATTCAGCAACTTCTTTCATCTTAGTGAGCACCATAGAGGAAATCTCCTCTGGTTCGAAACGTTTCGTTTCCCCTTTGAACTCAATTTCAATCGTAGCCTTACCAGCTTTACCAGATACAACCTTGTAGGACAAGTCTTTCATATCCTCTTGAATGATCTCATCGGAGAACTTACGACCGATTAATCGTTTCGCATCAAAGACTGTGTTCGTTGGGTTCACAGCTGTCTGATTTTTAGCGGCATCCCCGACTAATCGTTCATTATCAGTGAACGCGACATATGAAGGTGTAGTTCTATTACCTTGATCATTGGGTAAAATTTCTACGCGGTCATTTTGCCATATACCAACACACGAATACGTGGTGCCCAAATCGATCCCAATAGCGGGGGGCATTGTATATTATCTTCAAATTATTTCTCTAAATAATTTAAAGAGTTGAACTCCGTTTAAGTTAGATGGATGATTGTCAAGTGTGTTGTGAAAAATTCAACAAATTGAAAAACAAAAAGGTTGAGTGTTTATACTGTGACTATACTGTTTGTAAAAACTGTTGCCAAATCTACATCATGTCATCTGTTAAAGATCCACATTGTATGAATTGTAATACAAAATGGAACCGTGAATTTGTAGATTCATTTTGCACAAGATACTTCAGGAGTACAAAATATAGAAAACATCGTGAAAATGCATTATTTGAGCGTGAAAAACTATTAATGCCCGAAACGCAACCCGAAGTAGAGCGAATATTGAGCATGAGAAGATTGAATAAAATGTTACAATCCCAAAAACAGAGACTCATCGAACTACACACCATACATTTTAGATCACAGGAGAATATCATAAATTTACGTGATCACCCAGAAATACTATCAATTTACAGGAGCATGGAGAATATATATAGACACCTAGAAATATTACGACAGGGGGCTCAATCATCTACTATTGAAGCCAGAAAGTTTGTCCACAAATGCCCGACTGATAACTGTAAAGGATTCTTGAGTGAAAATTGGTATTGTGGATTGTGTACGAATTACTTTTGTGAAGAATGTAACGATGTGAAACATGACGACCACGTATGTGATCCTGATACTGTCAAGACTATGGAGTTGATTAAAAGAGATAGTAAACCATGTCCCAAATGTGGAATTTTAATTCATAGAACAGATGGATGCGCACAAATGTGGTGCACATCTTGTCACTGTGTATTTGATTGGAGAACTGGTGAAATGGACACTGGGAGGATTCACAATCCTCACTTCATACAGTTCAAACGTAATGCCCATACATCTAGGGAGCACGGTGATATCCCATGTGGTGGGATACCCTCCTTTAGAGAACTTAGAGAAAAACTCGCATCAACCAAAATACTACAGTACGCGATGATCATCTTTGAAACTGATAGGTTAATAACATACATGGATACACGACCCCCAGATAATATGCATTTTAGAATAGGATACATGCTTAACGAAATGTCTGAAGAAGACTTTAAAAACGTCCTACAGCGACAAGAAAAGTTTGCAGATAAAGTCGGGGATATCGTTAATATATATGAAATGATCGTTCACACGGGGGGTGATGTGTTGAGGCAGTATATAATCGATCCAAGTAAAAATGATTCCCATGAAGCAATCTTACAGGGAATTATGGACTACAGCAACGAGGTGCTTTCAGATATTAGAAAACGATACAATTGTAAATTACCAAAGAATATAAATATATAGGATTACAATAGCATGATAGTGTTACTGGTTTTGATACTATTGGTATTGTATTTATTACCAGTGTACAGAAGCCCTAAAGTTTTCGAAGGCTTTCTATCACCTGAGGAACGACAACATATCATCAAAGAGGCGAGTGGGAGGTTATCAGACTCACTCGTCGATACAAATGGTATTGTAAATAAAGAGGTCCGTCAAAGCCAGACAGCGTGGCTTCAGAAGACAGATCCAATTGTTAGGTCCGTGATGGAGCGATGCGTCGGGCATGTTAACAAAACTATCGATCATTGTGAACAGTTGCAAGTTCTTCGTTACGTGGAGGGTGGTCATTACAAGCCTCACCAAGATGCTTTTATAGGGGATGAGAATAGTAGGCTCTACACATTCATATTGGCTCTCACAGATGATTACGAGGGTGGTGAAACTGAGTTCCCGAATGTAAGAAAATCGTATAAATTAAATGCTGGTGATGCGCTATTTTTTCACACGCTCGATAGTTACGGGTTGGATACATCCAAGGCTTTACACGGTGGGAAACCTGTAAAGTCTGGTGAAAAATGGATTTGTAATTTGTGGATTAGACAATTAATATATAACCCGAAATGAACGAATCACCTTTTCGATTGCATATTTTTGTCTATCCGTGATAGCAGGATGGTTTGAATAGTTGTGTGCATTATGGTAAAAATCCAGGATACCTTGAAATACACTATCATTAAATTTTGGTTTTGAAGAAGCCCAAGATACAATTGCCTTACACATTTTGATATATTCTTGGTCACTCTTCATCGTTGTTTATACAACCACTGTAACCTTTATACCTACAGTTGATCCCTAACCTTCTCCCGGTTGGCCATGTGAAGTCCCTCAACCTCGGATTTGTTTTGCGCACCGTATGGCACCGCGTAGTGATTATCAACCAACCACTTGTTCACATTAGTCCACACGTCATCTTCACAGATCCAAACCTCTGCGAGGACACGACCAAACTTACCCCTAGAATCCGCCTCCGGGCATCTGAGTTCGATCTCGATATCATCCTTCTCAGATGCGACCGCCTTTAGGCACCATTCCTTGAGCTTCTTCT
>Ga0209090_10001317_pt1 | contig 15908 bp, 8 predicted proteins | sample ArcticOcean_MG_C_9_FD_187432 | JGI IMG/M metagenome (GOLD analysis project Ga0209090, IMG submission 187432) | Marine microbial communities from western Arctic Ocean - ArcticOcean_MG_CB2_152 (SPAdes) (version 2) | ecosystem: Environmental > Aquatic > Marine > Oceanic | place: Arctic Ocean... | reverse complement strand
TAATTCGATCAAGATGGAAGTCGGGATCGAGGATTGTTTGCACATTGAGTTTGAATATAGCAAGGCGAAGTATCACTTGAGAGACGCGATCATCGGGAAAATATTCTTCTTGTTAGTTCGAGTGAAGATTAAACGGATGGAGATTGAAATTCGAAGAAGAGAGATTTGCGGGTTAGGCGCGAACGCGCACGGAGAGAACGAGGTGATTGCGAAGTTTGAAGTCATGGAAGGCGCTCCGGTGCGAGGGGAGTGCATTCCGGTGCGGTTGTTTTTGTCTCCGTACGATTTGACGCCGACGTATAAGAGCGTAAACAATAAGTTTTCGGTGAAGTATTACTTGAACTTGGTGTTGATCGACGACGAAGATAGGCGGTATTTCAAGCAACAGGAGATTATTCTGTACAGATCCGAGTTGCTATAATAGGTTAGAATAAATAGTAGAATAGTAAAGTACGGCAGATATGCGTTTTGTATTTCAATTCATTCCAGTTAGTTCTTCTTTTCCGTTTGCCTTCATGACCGCAAACGTTGGCTCGTTGTTCTCCAACAAGTATAACGTCAACAGCCAAAGGTACCCTAACGTGTTCCCTAATCCGTGCATACCTTGTTTATACCCGTTTTCTGCGTCGAATCCTAAATTCTCCAGCGCTTTCTCCCCCGTCGGTCCGGGCGCGAACTTCAAGCCGGTGAACTCGTTGCAACACAAACACTGGAACCCTTCTCGAATTAACGAGCACTTGTTTATCCATCGAAAACACAACGGCACGGTTTCCACGTTTACGTAGTACCCGCCAAAAACGATGAAAAGAACCATGATGCCCGGCCCCATAGCGATGGCGGCTTCCGTGCTCGGCGCGACGGAGGAGATGGCTAAACCCATCGCGGACGCGCAAAAGGATTCCATAATAATCGCCGAGGAGAATTTCAAGAATTTAGGCACGGTGGGTTGTAATCGAGTCATCGGATAGACGACGCATCCAAAAGCGAGCGGAAACAAAGCGCTGACGGGCAACTCGGCAAAAATCTTCGCCGCGAAGAACGGCAAGATGCCGTAGCTATTGTTTGCGCGTTCGCGAGTGACGATGGTTTTCTCCTTTGTAAACGCAGTCAACGTCTTCATTAAAGCTGCCATGGCGGCGTTGATGGTACTGACTTGGAGCAAACCGAACCTGTTTTGCATCGACGCCGGGTCCATTTTGAGCTTCCAGAATATAGATCCGAAAACGAGCGCCGAGTTGAGGTTTGCGGTCAATCGAATCCTGTTCGTCGTCTTGTCTCTCGCGACCTGTTTAAACGCTCGATGGAAGAGAAGCGGAAATTGACCCCAGAATTCTAGGATTGGATTTTTATTCTTACTTTTTGTTTGTTCTTCGACTGCTCCCTCCGCCGATATTACTGCGGGCGGCGAGATAGCATCAGCAGTGTCACCACCACCACCAAAACTGGCGGCTCCATCATTCTCCCGAGAGGCATGCTTCGCCACCTCTGCGATTAACTTTTCGCTCTCCAACATCGTCTCCGGCGTGCTCGCGTCGACGCTGATCAAATCAATCACAAACTCGAGAATGTTGTGCCCTCTCGGGCACTTCTGGCCTAACTTGTTCTCAAAATGTCCTTCCAAATTGTTCATCGATCCATGATACATCAACTTCCCGGACGATAAAACGGTCACGTCGTCGAACAAATCCACAATTTTCTGCCTCGGTTGATGAATCGAACATACCACGATTGCCTTTCTCTTCTCGCACAATCTCTTCAGCGCTTGAACCACGTTCAGAGCCTGATAAGAATCCAACCCGCTCGTCGGTTCGTCAAAAAAGATCACCTTAGGATTAGACACCAAGTGACACGCCAACGACAACCTCTTCTTCTCCCCGCCACTACAACCTCTCGTTTTCGCGTCGCCGACCTTCGTCTCCGCACACTTCATCAAACCCAAATCCGTCATCAACCGAGAGCAAATCTCTTCGTCTTGTAAAACCACATCCGATTGAGCGAGTTCATTTTTCGATCTCGCCAGCTTTATCGCGAATAGGAGCGTTTCCTTGACCGTGAGTTGTGCGAAAAATGCATCCTCTTGCTCCACGTACGACATCCGTCCTTCCCTTCTCAAAAGGCCACTTAACTGTACATTCTTCCCTGGAACTCTCTCCGCGAGCGCGTTCAACAGGGACGTTTTCCCAGACCCAGATGGTCCGACAATTGCGAGCAATCTTCCGACGTGCGCTTCTCCGGAGATTTCGTGTAAGATTTGAACTGTTTTTAATGGTGTTTTGCGCGTCTTTTTGTTCATGGATAAGTGGATGTTTTTCCATTGCAACACGGGGAGTTGTTCATCAATTAATTCATTCTGCTTTGTTTTCTTCTTTGTCTTCTTATTCAGGAGGATGTTTTTCGCGACGGCAACTGATACGAGCAAAGGAAACTTTATTGTGTTCGGGAATCCGGCGTATATCGCGGTCCCCAAAAGGAAAGTAGGCCCGACGAGCATATTTTCTTTCCTTTTGTCTTTATGGGGAAATGCAGAACTCTGAAAACCTTATGAAAGACGAGCGACGAACGAAGATTTAAGCTTTAAGGAGATTTAAGAAGCGTCGAAGCTTTTGAGCATATAACTCGTCGAGCTCGATACTACCGTTTTATTTATTACTCGATGATGTAAATCTATGATACTTTATATTAAACTCTAAACGTTTTGGTTTCGCGCGTATATTTAAGACGACGAGCGCTTTAAGACAAACGCTAAGGAGTCTACTGAGGCCCCATCCCGGGTCGAAAGCCCGGCGGCGGCATCATCATCCCCGGAGGCCCACTCCCTCCAGGTTGTTGCTGCCCTAACCCCGGCGGCGGCATCATCCCCGGCATCATCATCGGTGCGCCTCTCCCCGCCGCTCTCGCGACGCCGCCGCCCGGAATACCTCCCTCGGCTCCTCGCGTATTCGACGAAATTTTCTTCACGCGAATCGGCGGCCCTTCCACGGCGACCGAGACGACTTCTTCGCCTCTCAGTAACACGAATCCGAGCACTCTTCGTACGTCTCCTCCTGCATCTTCTTCATCTTCTTTATTATCACTATTTGTTTTAGATTTTTTCTTCTTCGAGGGAAGTTTCCGAAACTCCTCCGAATCCGCCAGGACTAAGTTCATGTGCCTGTCGAAGGCGACGAATCTGCCCACGATTTGCCTCCCGTCCACGATCGTCGCTCGGATTCTGTGGTTGATGAAGGAGAGCATTTTGGTCGTTCGGTTGACTGCCACCATAGTGTTACGCTTTTTATGTTCTTCTCGTCGTAATTATTCTCGAGTCGATATCGATGTGTGTTTAGTATTATTACTCTCGTATTAAGCCGCCAACTTCAAACTCTTCGTGTGTTGTGTGATCTCTCAATTTCCAATTCTTTTCTGTATACTATATATATATATATGTAATACACGCGGACAAAACACAGAAACTTCTCGCCTAAATAATAAAAGGGTTGTTACTTCTCGTCTCCGTGAACGAAAGACTTTTCTCTCTGTGACTACAACAAGAGCTGTCTAAGTGAACGTTCTGACGACAGACAAAATCACTCTTGAAAGAGGAAAAAGAAAATATGCTTAGGGTTTCACTTTATTAGGGTTTAGAGAGGAGGATTTTGCGAGCGTTTTCTTCTCTCATTGGGTGCACCATCACACATAAAGAGTATCGGTTATTCGATTCAACCGAAGAAACTGAAGTTGAAACGTACTCTAACACTACTACCGCAGAGGTCGACAATTGTTTATAATAATAACAGCAGTATTGAAAGAGGTATTATATATTGAAAGACACTCTATATATAGAGAGAAGATTTTCTTAGGGGAAAAATTTCTCATTTGCCGGCGGATTAAAAACCTCATTCACTCCTTTAGTATTGAGAGAGAATAGAGAGACGCGAATGACTTCGACGGCGATGATTTTCGCTTCTGTGGTGCCTCCTTCGTCAGAGTCGCTTTTACGTTTTGGGAGGAGGCAGAGCTTAAAGACATGTGTGAAAGCGAACAACAGAAGGGACAATTCTTCTTTGCATCATTCGATGGATAAAATGGAAATGGAAGACAAAGAACAAGACGAGGAAAGAGCAGCGGTTGTTCATAATAAAAGAGAAGAATCATCGTTGAATACTAATTTGAACAACAACGAAAAGGAGACGGTATCGTTACAGACGACTAAAAAGAGTATTGAGAAGAAGAAAACGACCACCACAAAAAGCAACTTTCACGAGGCGGCTGGAAAGAGGAGGAGTCTAAAAGCGAATAACAACGCGCACAAGAAACGCCTGATGGCAGACAAGTACAGGAGAGATAATCATCAAAATCGTAAGAATAATAATAATAATATTTCGAATAAGAACGAAAAGGTTGTTCATAGAAACGCGGAGCTGGATTCGATGCGACCCGGCGAGCGGATCGTGAAAGCGATGGAGAATATCAGCGCTTTCGATAAGTATAGGTATTACTACGGCGGGGGCAAGAAAAAAGAAGAAGACGAAGGAGACGAAGATGAAATGGCGTCTTCGGAATACGAACCGATTAATTTTGATTTAGTGGAAGTGGACAGCACGGAAGTGGAGAGGTTGTACAAAAGTCTGGAACGAGATCCGACCGAATTATCCGCGGACGATGAGTTTAAGGATTTGTTGATGGAGGTTGATGACGCTTTTTCTTCTTCTTCTTCTTTTGAGGAGGGAGGAACTGACGACGATGAGAACAACAACAACAACAACAACAACAAAGAAGAAGACTTTGAGAGGAGTAGCGGTGAAAATAGCAGCAGCAGCAATAATAGAGGTAGTAATAGCCTTAGCGGACAACAACGCAGACGATACAACAACAACGTCATCGGCAACCACAACACCACCACCACCAGAACAACGAACGCGGACGTGTTTCATTTGAAAGACGTCGCGCGAGCGGTGATTAATCCGTCCTCGTCGTTGGCGCAACACAATCTAGACGAGATGAAAAACAGCAAGATCGAGAAAGATCCGAACCATAAGTTTGGCACGTCGACGATTAATTTCGCGATTAAAGAGTTGGGGGAGAGAAACGACTTTTCGAGGGCGTACGCGTTGTACAGGTGGATGTCCACGCAGGCGTTTAACGACGAATCAAAATACTCGCCGAACGCGTACACGTTTTGCGCTTTGGCGTCGAGCGCAAAGACGAGTCGCGAGGTGAGAATCGTCCTCGAGGTGTGGAGAGGCGAGTTGAAAATCGCAAAGCACATGTTGAATAATAATAAGAATACTAATAAAGCAACAGGAGGAAAAGACGATAAGGCGATGAATAATAATATAGATTTCGATTCCACGCAATCTTGGCTCGCGCGAAACGAGTGCGCCTCCGCCGCTATTGCCATGACGACGAAAATCGGCGATTGGCAATCCGCGTTGGAGATTTTCAACGACGTGAAGAAGATTGGGAACGTGAAGAGAAACATTTACACGTACACGGCCATTTTAACCGCGTTGAGAGATAGCGGCAAAGCGGACGAGGCTGAGCAAATTTTGTACGAAATGTTAGAGGAAAGAAACGTCCGAGTGACTTCTTTAGCGTTCAGTTTAGCCTTGGGGGCGTTTGAAGTCGCTCGAATGTGGCAAGAAGGTAACAAACTCGCGAAATCTGCGTTTAAAGTGTTCCAAATTGACTCACCGGATGCGACGTTAACGCACGCGATTATCACCATGGCCGGTCGCGCTGGAGATTTGCAATTCGCCTCGGAAACGTTCGAGAACATGAAGAATTCAACGTTAGTGGTGACGACGTATTCGTACAACGCCTTATTAGGCGGGTACGCGCGGTACGGCGACTGGGAAAGCGCCAACAGAGTGTTTAGCGATTTACGACAAGCGCATTTACAACCGGACAGGTATACGTACACCCAACTCATCTCAGCCGCCGAACGCGCGGGAGAGTACGAAGCCGCCGACGTCGTATGGCGCGAAATGTTGACAAAATCTCGACACGTCGTCCCGCACACCGTCATGTGCGGCGCGTACATTCACTGCTTGGCCAGACAAAGACGAAACTTGGAAGCTGAGGACGTGTTGGAAACGATGAAAGCGAGATGGGATGTGCCTCGGAACGCCGCGGTGTACAACGCGTTAATCGGCGCGCACGTGCGCGCCGGCGATGTGCCGAAAGCCTTACAAGTCTACGATCGCATGCAAAAAGAAGACAACATCATGGCCACGGAAATCACGTTCGCGGTATTAATCCGCGCGTGCGAGGAAGACGGCGAGTTTGTCAAAATGGCCGATCTGTTGCAACAAGCGAAAGAGTTGTTGGCGAGAGAAGGCAAATTGGTCATGGACTTAACCGGAGGAGGTGGGCGAGGAGGCTCTAATGGGTTGTTTTGATCATCGATTTTACTATTAGGATTGTTTAGTATTATGCGTTTAGTTATAGATAATATTACCGAACAACGGAGTCGTCATCGAGCGGCGGCGACTAATGGTAGCTTCTTCTTTTCTCGTTCTTCTTCTTCTTTTCCTTCTTCTTCTTCCTCTTCTTCTTCTCGCCCTCCTCGGTTTTCGGCGGCGGGTACCCGTCGCCGTTCCTTCTTCAAAGTCAAAAACGGAACCAAGGCGTCGTCCTCTTCTTCCGCTTCTTCCCTTTCGTCCTCCCTTTCATTTCCGATTATTAGTATTCGTTCCATCTCGTCTCTCGCTCGCTTCTCCGCCATTTCCAACGTCAACTTTAATCGCTCCAACGTCGTCTCTAATCTCGCGATGTCTTCTTTCCGTTTCTTCTTTTTCGCATTGTCGTTATCGTCGACGACGGTACATCGACGATACCATCCAGGATGTTTTTGTACGTTCAAAATTTTCTTCGCGGTTGTTGTTGTTGATCGTCTTCGGCTGACGGAAGAAAGCGTCGATTTCATGTACCTTTGCGGTAATATCGTTTTCAACAACAACATTTGCTCAGAAGAAGACCAAGAAGACAAAGAAGAGGAAGAAGCAGCGCTGGCGGTACATTTGCCTCCTTTTACTATTATTAATTTTTCTTTCACTCTCGGGTGTTTCAAGAGAAACCGCAATCGACGAACCGCTTTCGTCGCGTTCGTGAACGACTTTGGCTTTTCATCATCGGAAAAGCAGTTGTTGTTGTTGTTGTTGTTGTTCTCGTCGTTTACGTCGTCATCATCCTCCGACGACAACAACAAAGATGATGATTTTATTGCGTTGACCGAGATCAGATTCGTTTTTTTTTTGGAATCATCATTTTTGTTGATGTTGCAACGACGACGAGATAAAGAAGACTTCGACGCGGCGACGCGAATGAGGTCGAAGAATAACAGTGTTGAAAGAGGAGCTGTTGTCGTCGTGGTGATCATCGAAGCTTTCGCGTCGTCGTCGTCTCGAAGGGGCATTGAAGACTTTTGTGCAAAAAAGACGACATACTATTTTTGACCTTTTTAAAAAAATAGACGTTTTTGGTACAAATGAAGTAGTAGTATGGTGATATAAAAATGTTATTAAAGCGGCGCGGCGTTCTCCTTGGCCACATCTTGAAGGCCTCTTCCTCCTTTCTTGGCCGCCGCTTTTGTTGTTGTTTTATCTGTTGTTGTACTTTTATCCGCTCTTTTCTGCGCGGCTGCCCCTAACGCGCCTCCGTCCTTTTTATCTTCCTCGGTCACTTTATCTTTCAACGCCGGCGCCGTACGGGATACGGTGGATAAGCCGTCCACAAACTTGGTTCTAAAAATAACGTTCGCGTTGTTAAACATGCCTTCTTTCAAGGAGACGACGATGAACTGCGAAAACGGGAAGTGCGTGCGAATCATTCGTCCGATGTTTTGCGTGTGCGATAAATCCAACGCCGCGTCCACTTCGTCCAAGATGTAAATAGGCGCCGGTTTGAAGAGCAAAAGCGCCAATATTAAACTGAGCGCGAGTAAGGATTTTTGCCCTCCGGAGAGTTCCGATAACGATTCTTTCCACACTTCACCGAACGCGACTTTGACTTCTAAACCGTCCAAGAACGACGTGCCTTCCACCGGTTCCAATTTCGCTCTCGTTCCTGGCAATAACGTTGAAAATATGGATCCGAAATCTTTGGTCACTTTTCGCCAAACCAATTCGAGCGTCTCTCGCTTCTTCTCGTCCAACTCAAATATGACTTTTTCAATCTTCGATCGATCGTTCAAAACGATTCGTCGCTTTTCTTGCAATTGCTTAAACTCTTGTTCCGCTTTATCGAACATGGCGATGACTTTTTTGTTCACTCGTTTACCGAGTTGCTTTTGCGTCTCTTCCGCCTCTCGCAACTGCTTTTGCGCCTTCTCGACGTCTCTCTTGGAGAAGTCGTATTCCGTGCCCTCTTTGCCAAACAGCTGCCTTTCGCGTTTGGTGGCCCACGGGTGCTCTTTTTCGAGCGAATGAAATCGCGATTGCGCGTCGCTCGCGGCTTTGGCAAACTGGTCGATTTTGAAGTTTAACTTCTTCGCCTCGACGGATTCGTCCACGTGTTTCTGCTCGAGCTTCGATTTCTGTTTCCGCAACGAGGCGATGTCGTCGTCCGTCTCTCGTAACTTGGTTTGAATGACTTCCAACGCTTTGCTCTCTTCGTCGAACGCCAGTTGCGCGTGTATCACGTCTCGTTCAAACTCGATGACTTTTTTGGATACCGTTTCGATGCCTCGCTTCGCGCGCTCGATGTCCTCCTCCAAGCTCGCGATGGCTTTCATCGCCGCCTCTTTCTCCACTCGAGCGTCTAAAACGATCGTCTCTTTCTTCTTGATTCGCTCTTTGATGTCCGCGACCAACTTTTTCGTCTCTTTACACTTTTTCTCCGCGTCTTTTAATAAGTTTTGGCGCTCTTTGGCGAAGTTTTTAATCTCCGCGTCGAGTTTCTTCCGCACGCGAAGCGTGTCTTCCTTCGCTTTCGCCATCTCTCGGACGTGTCGTTCGCACGCCTCCAACTCGTGCATCAGCTTCATTCTTTTCTCTTCCAACTGAAACGCCTCGGATTCGCTGTTTTTCTCTCTTAACAAACGCAATTTGTGTTCACATTGGTCCAACTTCGTTTCCAGCTCCGTGTATTTTTTGCGCTCGATTTTTGCCTTCTCGATGTCTCGGTCACATTTTTCGATGTCGTCGCGCAACTCGCTCGCTTTCATTTCAGCTTCGGAGAACGCTTTCAACTTTTTCAACACCGATTGACCTTTATTCCTCGATCCACCGGTTAACAGTCCAGTTGGGTTCAATAAATCGCCCTCCACGGTCACGCAGTTTAACAAAACGTTCTTATCGAACGCCACTCGCTTCGCCGTCTCTTGCGTTTGACAGACGAACGCGCGACCAAAGACGTAGTTCATCACCGATTGCACCGATTGGTCTCTCGCCGTCACCAAAGAAACCGCCAACTTGGCCTCGTTGTTCGAGACTTTCTCCGCGGCTTTGACTTGCGCGTCGTGTGCTTTCCTCCCGTCGACTTTATCCAAAGGCACGATCGTGACTCGTTTTTGCAACTCTCCGCGTTCGAGCAACGCTTTACCGGTATCCGCGGAATCGACGACGACTTGGTACAACTTACCACCGGCGATGACTTCTAACGCCGTCATCGTGGATTCATCCATCACGTCGAACAGTTTCGCAATCGTTCCTTTCACTTTCTTCGCGCGATCGAACTTCATGTCTGGATTTTTGAATTTGAAATCGAGACCGGCGAGCTTTCCTTCGAGTTGGTCGCGCGCGTCTCTGGCGTCCTCGAGCGCGGATTCTAAAGAAGCCTTTTTCTCCTCCAACTGTGTACATTTGTCGTGAATGTCGTCGAATTCGGTTTCAAACGACGCCAACTCCAGTTGTGCTTTCTCCACCATCTTTACGGCTTCGGACATTTCATCTTGCATTTTCGCGCTTTCCTTCGCTTTGGTCGCCATCAACTTCTCCGTCTCTCGCATCTCCTTCTCGATGTGTTTTTGCCTCAATGCTTCCGATTTCGCCTTGGCATCGCACTCGGCGACTTTCCCGATCGCTTCCGTTAATTGCGTTTGTAACGATTTGTTCTCCGAAGTATCCCCGGCGCCGGTTTGGACGTTCATTAATAACCGTTCGCTCTTCTCCGCCTCGTCTTCCGCTGAGCGTAAATTTTCCTCCTCTCGCTGCGCCTCGAGTTCGAGATCTTTGACTTTTTCCCGTCTCGTCTCGTCCGCAGAGATTGCATCTGATTTACTCTTTTCGAGCTTCTTCAGAGACAATTCCTCGCTTTTCATCTCTTTCGAGACGTGTTCGAACGCGCTCGTTTTCTTGACCAACTCTTTCGATTTTTCTTCAACGCGCTGCTTCGAAGCGTTCAACTGGTCGCCGCACGCCTTCTCGCGGTTTTCAATCTTCACGGCGATGTCTTTATCCATCTCTTGCGACATCGCTTTCGCCTCCATCGCCTTCGAGAGATGCATTTCCACGGTTTCTTTCAACTTTTCCGACTCCTCTTCAGCTTTCTCCATCTCTTCTTCCGCTGCGCAAAACTCCACCGCGACGCAAAATCGCCTCAACCGTTCCAACGTATCGTTCGCCGACGCCCACTTCATGTACTCGCCTCGTTCTTTCCGTAACTTTTCAATCGTCGGTAAAATCTCCTCCTCTAACAGTTGATCAATCTCGGTCACTTTCAGTTCTTTCTTCGTCAAAGTTTTCGTCGCCGCTTCCTTCTTGCTCTCGTACATCCGCGTACCGGCGGCTTCCTCCAACATGCCTAAAATCTCAATCGGTTTCATGTTCAAAACCTTCGTAATCCTCCCTTGCATGATTAAAAAATGCGGATTGTTCACGTTCAATTGCACGGAGTGAAACAAATTCTGCACCCTCGTCGGTTGCGCGACCGAACCGTTGATCATGTACTTATTCTTCCCGCCAATGACGATTTGACGGGTCACCGTGACTTGATCGCAGTGTTCGTAGCCGACGGGCGAGCGAGACTTCTCCGAGTTGTTGAACGTAATCGAGACGGACGCTTTCGTAATCCCAGCTTGGCCTTGTTTGTATACGAGTTCTTGCAAAGAGGAACATCGTACCTAGAGTTTTAATGCGTTATATTTCATTATAATCATCGAGAGAGAGAGAGTAGAGAGAGGTGAGTCTTCCGCTTGCAAAAATCCACACGAAGCAGACTGAACTCCCAAAGGGGAACGAAAATTCAAAATTCCAATCTCTCATCACTTCTTTTTATACTACTACTACTCTTAGTATCCTATCGTTCCCACACGCGAAAGAAGACCTCGAAAGAAGACGCAAAGAGGATACAACGGGAACGAACCGTTTTTTTGAATAGAAGAGATACGTACCTGACTTAAATTCGTGATCCCTAGGACGAAGCAAATGGAATCCAAAATGTTTGATTTCCCGCTTCCGTTTAAACCGGTTATGGCGTTGAAATATTGGTCGAATTGAGGGACGATGGTGCGTTGGGCGTAGGATTTGAAACCGTCGATGCAGACCTCTTCGACGTACATTGTTATTAGCTTTTAAAGAGTAGCAGCAACCGCAGATAGAGTAGTATATATGCGCGCGCAAATGTGAGGAAATTCGAGACAAAATGAAGGGAAACGGCCAGAAACCCTAAACGTTTCAATTGAGACCCCTTACTACGGTGAACGTGTTTAATACGGGTATAATTTAAACCTTTACAAAAGCGTGATATTGATGATGGCGAGCGTGTTTTTGTTGTTATTGTTGTTGTTCTTCTCTCTCTCTCTCTCTCTTTTCTCGAAAGGAAGCCCACGTCTTCGTCTTCGTCTTCGAAAAACACAGCAGCAGCGTAAAGTCTGTTTTTTCCGTAATAAAACAACAACTCATATCAAATTCAGATTTTATTAACACTTGAAAGAGCTGCTTTGGATTCCTCCAGCCGCCCAGGGTTTGTTACAGTGCGCGAAGAAACTCATCATGGTCACGTTGACTTCGTCGCCGCCGTCCGTGCCGCTTTTTATTCTTTGACTTAAATCGTCGTTCGAGGCTCGATCGCCGTCGTTGATGTCGCTTCCTTCGGTTAACATTTTCATCTTGAACTTTCGGGTGAACTTTTCAAAGAGTTTCGCGTCCGCCATTAACTCCTGACCGAACGGCGCGACCGAGATGACTTTTAACGCTTCATCTAAAGAGTCAAACCGTACCTTATCTGCCTCAAAAATCACGTCCACGTTTTCAAACCCGGCTTTGATTAAATCCGTCTCTAACCTATCGATGGCGTCCACGCGCGAGGTCGATTCGAAGTCGCCGCTGTACGAAAACGGTTTCAGCAATATCGGCACCCACTCTTCTTTTTCGCACTCGATCAAACAGTCTCTCAAAACCTCGAACAACTTCTGTCCTTTCACCGGCGCCCAAACGGCGACGTTAAAATGCGCGCCCGGTTTTAAACTCTTAAAAACATTCTTAAGCGCTCGCTCTCGATCGATAAAAAACTGCGCGCCTTGATGACAATACGCTCGATCGAACTGGTCCTCCGAATCGCTGCTCGCGTTGTTGAATTCTTCCACCGCGATGACCTGGTACGTAATCGGTGCCGGTAAATCCTCGTTAGTATCGTTATTATTTGCTCTTTTCTCCGTAAAAATGTCCTCGCGTCGCTTCGCTTCCTCGACCATCCCTTCGCTGCTGTCGATGCCAACCACTTGGGAAAATCTATCCTCGTTGCCTAAAATCTCCGCGATTTCTCGACTCGTCGCTCCGGTCCCGGAGGCGACATCTAAAACTTTCTCCCCGGATAAAGGCATGGGGACGGAGTCGATGAATTTCTTCGACCAAGGTTGGAAAATGGTTCGTTCGAGGACGTTGGCGTAGTGTTTTGATTGCACCGGGGAGAATGGAAATGTTGCCGTCGACGACATTGATTTTGATGATGTTAAAGAACTTCTGCGACTGATGAAAGCGTTGTTGTTGTTGTTTACGACTGCTTCGCGCGTGCTACTCGTACTACTCGTACTACTGATGCTACTGCTGCTACTCATCAACGCGGGGCCGCCTTCCATGCGGTGGAAAAGCGCTTTAATAAAGGGTTGGTGGTGGTGACGACACCGACGCATTTTATCCAATTTTTACTGTGAGGAGACAAAGGGAAAATACTAGAGAGAATAAAATTTTCGAGAGACGAATGATACGCATCAAAAGTATAGAAACGTATCAGAGAGCGAGACACACACACACAGAAAGAAAGAGAGAGAGAATTGTTTTATTTTATACTACTACCTCTCGTTTTTCCGACTCCTAAAGAAGCGAACGAGCCCGGCGAGCGCGAAGAACGCGCCCATAATCACCGCCGCGTAAACGACAGAGTACTGGAGCCTTTTCGCTTCAGTTGTCCTTTCTTCTTCGCCGCCGGGAAGAAGCAGCCCCCCTCGCGGCGAAAACGTTTTATTAAATATCTCGTCAATATTAGTCACCCCGCCTTGTTTCAACGGCGACAGGTAATCCAGAGTTGTTCCGACGGTTGCCCCGCTATACACGTCGGAAACGGTTGCGCAATTTCTTACGTTATCGCGACACCAGGACGTAACTGTACTAAGAACCGGAGCACACTTCGTGAGTTCGTAGTACTTTTTCTCTCGATCGAGCATTAAAGAAACCGACGAAAACGACGACGCGTCTTTGAATATTTCTGTAACATTCACGTGCATCCGAGTAGGCACGCTTTGCATTTCTCTGAGATTATCTACAAACGCTTCACACATTTCAGCGCTACCAATTGATAACGAAGTGCACGCGCCAGAAGCCTTCAGTGCTATGATAGCTTCATCTCTAGAGTTGGACAGCAACAAAGATTTAACAGAAAACACTGGGACGTTTAAACTCTTCGCTACGGTTATGAGATGCCAGAAATGAAAGAAATGGCCCAAGCACTCTTGTATCCCTCTAATACCTGTTGTACCGGCAAAGATGTGGTGATCTCGTTGTTTCACGATGGCGTCGAACACATATTTTGCGTAATTTCGAAGTCTGAGAAGATCTGCGCCCGCGGGAAGCATTCGTAAATTTTCAGGTGTAGTAGATATCAACGATCGCCAAAAAGCAAAATAATTTTGCCCCCCTCCCCCTCGACGCCTTGATGCGGGAAACGTATGTTCTGGTTTACGAAAAACGACGAACAAAGGATGCCCCCTTTCGTGCAAAGTCTTCAAATGCCATCCGTTCAAGTGTATATCTTTTGTAAATTCCCAACGTCCTATATTTTATGCTTCGAAAAACACGTTTTCTAAATCAGAGGACGAGCACGTGTTCCACATTTGGACTGCCTTTTGCCTGTAGAGAGATGGGATACATTTAGCGTACAACTCCGCACGATGTTTACTCGTTTGGCACGCTGGATTTATGAGTTCCATTGGACATCCTTTTGATATGCCTACTTCAAACGTCTCGTTTAACGCCTTTCGCATCGCGCCAGAAACTAACGTTGAGCTTTGTTCGGGACCGGTGAGCATAATCAGAGGACGCCATATATTCCCTCCATGATTATTAGTACTACTGGATTCATTGTTGTTGTTGTTAAACATCCGCTGCCGTCTTCCGGGCATCATCAAATCATCATTTATATGGAGGCGCGAGAAACGCAACGCCAGCGAATCATTATTCTCTTCTGGAAGTCCAAAAAAACTTTGGAAGCGCTTCGTCTCGCTCGTCTCGTTGTACCAACCAAGTGATATGTTAAGCAATTTAGAAGTTGGGATACATTCTCTCACCGATTGCTCGTACTCATCCAAATGTGCCGACCAAATCGACGACAGCAGTGACGTTAGATTATTCTTCTTAATAACTTTATCGTCGGGGTTCTCTCCGCAAATTTTCGAGTGTTCATCACAAAACGTGTGAAAATACGAACCCCACGAGAGTTCTCGCAACGCCTTATTATTCGCATTTAGACAGTGAATCGGCGCGTCCCATTTACAATGCATGCGAAGCACGGAATCAAAATGCTCCGCCCTATCGCGGTGCACGTATAAAAATCGCGCCTCCTCGGGGTACTTCGCGAGCAATCGACACGGCATCCCTGGCATAAAAAATGGTACGTCCGTGAAAAATGTCAAGCGTTTTCTCTCGATGACTTCATCGAGAGCGCTTTCAAATCGCGTCCTCGTATTCGTCGGCGGATGCTGATTTTGAGTGCTCCCCTCTTCGACGAACGATTCCACATCTTCCACGTTCCACATCCCGAACAGGTTATGTGCGCATCGCTGGTGCAGATGTTGGCTAAAAAACACGCACATGCTTCTCGTACTCGTTCGTCCGGGAGAAATCAGAAACGTCAAGTTTGATTTTTGTTGTCCTCTTCGTGGAGGCCAACGTGTATTGGTGAGCAAATTCTCGTCCTCGGCGAACGCAGTTTCCGCGTTGAGGATGACGAGAAAGAACCCCAGCGATCTCATCGTCAACGTCATCGTCATCGTCATCCTCGCGAATAATAAACCCTTCGAGCAACGTTACAGGAAACAACCCCGAGAGCACATTAATCGATCCTTTAGAACGCTCAGAATACGCACTCTCGAACGCGTTGCGACGCGTAAAATCCTCCTCCAACAGAAGCGCGCGTTCAATATCCTCGGCGCTCGCGCGTTCTTTCTTCGTTCGCTTCCATGCTCTCGAGTTTAAACATCGTTAAGGTTTCGGAATACCGCGTACACGTAATGGAGCGCTTTGCGTCTTTTTTCCCCTACGAGAGAAGAAAACGCTTCAGAATTTTACACACACACACACATATATAAACTGTGCTCGAATATCATCGAATACCTTATATTAAACGCTTTTGAGAGGACGCAGAATACATCCTTTAGTATCATCTCTTTTTGTGGTTGAATACTCCTCAGTATTCTTCGCTTGATATCAGAGGAGAGATCTGGCATCAGGAGTTTTAGTAGGGGGAAAAATTCAAAATCGGAGATCTCTTCTTCT
>Ga0209090_10001315_pt1 | contig 15916 bp, 29 predicted proteins | sample ArcticOcean_MG_C_9_FD_187432 | JGI IMG/M metagenome (GOLD analysis project Ga0209090, IMG submission 187432) | Marine microbial communities from western Arctic Ocean - ArcticOcean_MG_CB2_152 (SPAdes) (version 2) | ecosystem: Environmental > Aquatic > Marine > Oceanic | place: Arctic Ocean... | reverse complement strand
TCTAGTGACATGGCGCTGGCATCCTCTTGCATAGCCAAAACCCAAGCTCCTGTTTTACTCATTCTCGGTTCTCCTCGTTACAAATATCAAGCCACTTACTAGTTGAAACTAATCCTATTGGGTTAGCCAGTGAGTCCTCAGGCAAATAAGCTACGAGGATCTCTTGCGGCACGTTCACCAGCATCTCGTAGAGCGCCGACTGATCACAACTCTCAATGTCTTTCTTGATCTGCTCAATTACTAATGCGAATATATTCATTTTGAAAGCCCTCTCAAATGTTTAACTTAAACTGTATATACAGTATAACATCTTTCGCACACTTGTCAAGAGAAAAGATTAATAAAGATACAATTAGATTGCGACCACATGTGCGTAGACAAGAACAACCTCAAGCCTCTCTCAAACAACACCATCACACATACACAAGGTCACTAGCAGCGGGGTCTATGCATACGCACACGCACACATGGCCTTGATCTGCTGCAGCAAAAGGTTGAGTATATACTATCACATATAATAACACAAGGTGTATATGCTATTATATATAATGAACTAGTTGACCTAGCGTGTGTAGTAGTGTATAGTGTGTTAGATGATACGTTACTAGTGTATACTTGCATGTGTGTATTAACAGTATACATGAACCTTGACCTAGTGTAATACACATGTTACTGTATAGTGTGTTAGTGTAATGTGTGTATGAGGTAATGGTTGCGAACGCAGTGAGCCAAAACCTTCATAATCAAGGCCGAAGGCCTCAGAATATCCAACAAAATCAAGAGGTTATACCATGCTTTTAAGGTGAAACAACAGCTATGCAACCACTCTAGAGCCATGGTAGGTGTAGGATTTACATGATGAAAGCCACATTTCTCTATGATTTATAAGGATTTTAAATTTTGGTTGACCGTGGTGACGAGAGGCATAGTTCAAATACTTTTCAATGTTCTGTCCCACCCTTAGAATCTATCCAATCAGTGTCAATTCGACTAGGATCTAAGCCTGGAGTCATCCTAAGAGCACGTTCAAGTAGTCTACTATCACAGTCAGCACACGCAGTTCTTATGGCATCGCTCCAATCTCTTGGGCGTGAATACTCACTCATATTCTCTTGAGGGTTGTTTGACTGCCATGTACGAATGCGATCACGTTCTTGTTCTACTCTAGTGTATACGTGTGCAAGTGTGTGTAGATGCTTCATTCATCTACCTATATGCACATGCGTAGCAGCGGGGTCTTTGGGTCTTTCTAGTTTGTACTAAATGCATAGTTACCACTTAGGCTAATACGCACATCATCTGTACTATAATAAGGATATACACAATGTTTTAGTTTACTAGGGAATAACAACAGTGTGCCTTCCATTTCCTTACTCAGTTGCCAACCCGCTAGTTCAATGTTACCCAATACATTAGTATAAGTCATACCGAACATACCTGCGAATGGTTGTGTTTGTTTTAGATGTTTTTGATGTGCTTGTTCGTCTTCGTGTGTATAGGGAATCTTTAACCACAACACCCAGCTTAGTATACCACCGTGACTGTGTAGAGGATTGTTCTCGCCTTTGTGTTGGAAGTTGACCCATGCTCCTAGACTAGTGATTGCATGCTTGCCTGTGTTGTAGTTTTGTGTGTGTAAAAAATTTGCTTGGGCCTCCCAGAGGTTGATCTCTCTAGTTATGACCGTGTCCAGATCTGTCACACACTGTTTAAGAAAGTATTGATGTTCTATGTCACCCACTAGTTGACTGCTGGCACTTGTGTAGTCTGCATAGTTGTTGGCTTGTATGCTCGCAACTTCTGTACGCACAGGTGCTAGTTCATCTGGTGTAAGCTTGTACTCCCACAGGGGAATATTGTTCAAAGGTCTAAGCATGTGGATGTTCTACACTGTCTAACAAGCACTCAAGTACTCCACGCCAATAGGCATCTGCCCACGTGTCTCTCTCAAGTGTAAGTATCAAACGTTGTACAACGTCAACACGATGCATCAACAGGGTGCTGCTCATCTGTTTTTTGTGCCAGCATTTCCACGCACAGGATCAATATAGTTGGGAATGTTCACAAGCACACGTTCTAGTTCGTGCATCACCATCATCAGTGCTTCCCATTCAAGTAGACTATTGCCTTCTGCACGAACACTCTCAATGCTTTCGTTGAGTGTGGTCACACGCTTGCGAATGTATACTGCCACAGCTTCGTTGCTGTATTGGGCACACTCTTGATAGTTCATTTCACGTGCAGCACCTTTGTTGGGTGCATGCTTTACAGCATAGTCAGCACTCACAGGTTCAGTGGGCTTTGCAGTTGCAAATTGTGGATCAAATCCTGTGGGTGTGTGCGTACTCACTGGTTGAATATTAGATAGTTTAGTCATTGTTTCTCCTTAGTGTATTGTGTTAGTATCATCAACCGCAACATCTGCCACAACAGGAAGGATCTGTCCTCTCATGTCGCTGATAGTGTCTACCATACGGTTAAAGTCTTGTTCGTTAAGTGTGGTCTTGTACATACTCAGTGCTACACTAGTAAGGATGGCTGCTACTTCTAGGCTTTCGTTGCCGTTCATAATCAGTGTTCCTACTTGATGATGCATGTGTGCATACAGTTCTTCTACAGTTAGTTTTTTAGTGTCACTCATCTTGATTTCCTCGCTGTTGGTTATATTATATCTATTATTATAACACACATTGTGGACATTGTCAATGCTTTTTTAATGCATAGTGTCATCTGGCGTTGGCTCATCTAGGTTGTTTACCACTAGTTGTAGCTTGGGCTTGTCTTCTTCGCGAGTGATATAGTGTACTGTGGTGCTACCGTCTTCGTTGTCAACTATTTCAGTGTCAACACGAGGAATGCCGTGATATGCGGCCATGATATCACACATGTCGTATATAATGTCTCTATCATCGTCATTTACCTGCATTTCGGCTGCTTGCCCGCATATGTTTAACAATGCTTCTACAATCGCTGTGATATCCATTTCGTCTAAGTTTGTTGGTGGAGTTTCGTCGCTCATTAGTGTATTCCTTGTTTGGGTGCTCAGTAATATTTATCAGCATAAATATCGTAGCAACTAACACTTGGAACCAAAACTCAATGAAATATCTTAGTATCTGGAAAGACATACATCCAATGGTTACTAAGCATGGCAATGAGTATATGCTTAATCATTTAATAACTCTAAACGGATATGTGGACATTGGAATCATGTGTGCTGAAGAAGCAAGCATGCATGATATACAACCGTTTTTAAATGAACAAACTATGTCAAAATTTAATCGTGCGTACATGGTCCAAGGAGGATATGATCTTAAATATTATGACATTGAAGGCATTACTAAATTTAGTAATATTGATTTTAATATTTGGCCTTGGTATTTCATTTTTGAAAGTTCTTATCATAGTAGTGTAGCTTTAGATTTACCAGTTGACAAACTGTTTATATGTATGAATTATAAACCCCGCCAGCAACGAAAGCATTTATTAGATCAATTAGCAAAGGTAAATTTATTAGACAGCAATTATGTAACATGGCATCAGCCAACTGCAAGTGAAAATTTTGATCCTGATCATTTCTTTGAAGACCAGTATGCATGGAAACATTGGGTGCCACAAGCATTATACTTAGAAGGCACAACATGGGATCAGTATTGTGTTCCTAGGCAAATGTTTAATAGTGTTATTAACTTAGTAACAGAATCATTTTTACATTGCCCGTTTGCTACAGAAAAAACTTGGAATTCAATCTTTGCAAAAAAACCTTTTATAATTTTAGGATATCCGGGCATACATAATTGGCTAGTATCACAAGGTTATAAATTACCATCACAAATTAATTATCAATTTGATCTTGAGCAAGACGATGATACTAGGATTAAAATGATAGTCGAAGAATTACGCAGACTATCCCAACTAGATTTACAAGAATTAAATGATAGTATGAAAGATGTTTGTGAACATAACTATCAACATGCATGCAAGTTTATACAAAATTATACTACCGACAGTAACCCAATTAATGAATACTACGGTGACATTATTGATCGTGCAAAGCATAAACTAAATATTGCAGTAAGAGATAATAGGAACCTTAATGTATAAAACTAAACATTGTGTAGTGTTTAATGCCAATCAAGAGATTAAAAGACGGACAAGCGGAGCCTATCGCTTTGCTAACCAAATGGAGAGCATGGGCTGGCGTGTAACCGTTGTCGATTGGGCTAATGACTGGCCAGAAGACGATCTTACCACGTATCTTGATTGTGTAGTAGGCGAAGACACTTGTCTATTTGCATTCAGTTATACATGGATGAAACATTGGTGGGTGCAAGGTACTGTACATAAGATAAAAGAACGCTATCCAGGACGTAAGTATATTGCAGGAGGACAGCAGTTCTATCAGCACAACCTAGGCATGGATGCTATGTTGTTTGGTTACGCAGAGAAGGCAGTACCAGACACTATTAACTGGCTGTTTAATGATGGCGAGAAGCCCAAAGGCAAAGACCTACATGGTGGGCTGGTAATAGACTGCAACAACGACTATACAGCAATGAACCTAGGCGACTATTCAATTGACTACAGAGATGATGACTACATACGCCCACATGAAATGCTAACTGTAGAACTTAGTAGAGGGTGCAAGTTTCGTTGCAAGTATTGTAACTATGCATTCTTAGGTGTCAAAGAAGACACTTCAACAGAAGCAGAACTATTACGTGCAGAGCTTATGGACAACTACGAACGCTTTGGCACCACCAACTATATACTAGCAGATGATACTCTAAATGACAGAGAAAGCAAACTAGAAATGCTAGGTGATGTTGTTCAAAGCTTACCTTTCGAACCCAACTTCGCTAGCTTCATACGCATAGACCTAGTAGTTGCCAAGCCACGTCAAATGAAGTTGTTGAGTAGGGCTAGGGTATGGAATCACTTTTACGGTGTAGAAACATTTAACGATGCTGCAGGCAAAGCAGTAAGCAAAGGCATGCCATCGAAGCGTATCAAACAAGGCCTTTTGGACATGCGTGAACACATGATGAGTGAGCTAGGTGTGTACCGAGGAAGTTTGGGTATGATTGCAGGGTTGCCACTCGAGACTCCAGACAGCTGGGCAGAGAGTGAGCAGTGGTTGCGTGATAACTGGAGCGATGGTAATTGGGATTGGTGGCCATTAGAAATAAGCTTAGATACTACAACAGAAACAACCAGTGTGTTTTCGAAAGAATGGAAACAACATGGCTATAGAAAAATAACAGATCAAACTCGCATTGATGAAATTAATGTACATTACTCAAGAGACACGGGCGGAACCCAACACAAGTTTGATCACAACAGTTTGTATTGGGAAGCTGATTGGGCTGACATAGGGCAAGCATCAGAGTTTGTTCGAGATTGGAAGAATGATGAATGGCGTAACAAGAACCTAAAAGTTGCTAGCTTTCACATGCTAAACTATCTACCATTTTATCCTAATAAAGAAGAGTTACTTAACCTAAAAGAGTTTGAAGTAGCTGAAGCACTTGGCACTGAGGAGCAATGGAGTAAGATAGTAGGGCCTTACGTAAAATCAAAACTAGAAGGTGTTAAACGTCTTAAAGATTTAGTTAATAGTGGTGCAGGACCTATGTTAATATCACCAGTAAGAGACCAATATTTTGAAAGGTGTACTCATAATAGACGCCTAAGCGAACTATGGGCTAGTATTAACTAGTTTGTTATATACTTGTGACCACATAGGGTCTTGATCGCCCCAACTGCGGGCAGTAATACACCATCTATCTTTATCTGATATCATATCAACATTGTGTGGAATATTAGTTCTGCATACTGTAACTACCTTGTGACTAAGACAGTGTTCACTATCACGATCTAATAGATCACACGGTGTTTCCTGATAGGTCATTGTTCCTGCATCAGGGCTACTAGATCCTAGTCCAGGAAAGGGCAGTTGTCCTTTTGCAGCTAGTCTAGCTTCATCTATGTTTTCAGGATCCCACCAGGGTTTATACCATACCATAGGATTATTATCTTCTTCTAGTACCCAGTTGTAACTTGTGCTAACAGGAAGTAAGGCACCGCCTTGGGGGTCTACATCTATATGGGCACCAGGGTGTTGGTAACCTGCCTTCCTATAAAATGCTAGGATACCAGTAATGTCACAGCTAAAGTAGTTGTTAAGTAATGCAGTAAACTCATTTGTAAGTACTAACCTATGATCGCATTGCCAAACAGTTGCTCCACCTGTGTCTACTTGTATAAACTCAGGATGGTTGCGTAGATATTCTCGAGGGTCTATACTAAATGCATTTTCGACACTAAGATCTGTTTCAATCCAGTTACGCATCGACTATCCACGTCTGTAGTTTGTGAACAGCTTCATCCCATGTGGCCCAGTTCATAACACATCTAGCACTAATAGCCCAACGTTCTTGGTCACCCATGTCTACATTATGTAATACGTTTGTTCTAACCATTACTAGTTTGTCGTGTCCGATTGTGCAACGATCTATCTCTTTGCAATCAGCAATAGGAACTTCATCATAGTGTACAGCATCCGTAAACTTCTTTAGTTCAATGTTAGCATTAGCTAATGGCTCGTGCCAAGTCATAGCACTATCGTCACCCTCATCCAGTACCCAGTTATAGCTACTTACTACAGGGTAGAAGTCTTTCTTGTTCATGCTGTCGCTTGCATTAGTTGCGTGGAAGTTGTTTTCGTATTCTACACCTTCTACCCTACTAGGACTATTGTTAGGTGCTACATCTACATGTGCGCCTTCGTGTTGGTATCCCGGAGCTCGCCAAAATACTAATGCTCCTGTTACTTCTAGATAAGGACAGCTAAGTTGTACATAGTCTACCCATTTTTGACTAAAGATCTCGTCCTTGCCAAATGTCCATATACCACCGTGGTCAGGAATATATACGTCTGCTCTGTCTGTATTATCAAAGCAGTGTTGTTTAATGTCAATGCTAATAGCATCTTTAGTGTTTATGTCAAGTCGTACCCAGTTCTTTGAGCCCATCCATAAGGATCCTTCTATTAAAACTACTCATGTAATCATCCCATGTTACATGCCATTTAAATCTAGTACTAACAAGCCAACGTTCTTTAGATTGCATTTCAACGGTGTGTGGAATGTCAGTTCGTACTAGGGTGGCTGTTTGTCCAATACAACAACGATCAACTTCTGTAAGTTGTTCTAGTGGCCATTCATAATTTATATCTGTTGTGCTACGCTGTGTTCTTTGTGGATCAGCATCAGGCATACTATACCAAACCATGTCAGCATCATCTTCGTCAATTGTCCAGTTAAGCCCACAACCATAAAGTTCTTCATTCTGTGAAATATCTACATGAGCACCTGGATGTTGGTAATGAGGTGATCTATAAAATATCTGTACTAAATCTATCTGCAGATTAAGATCATGGAAAAGGTATTGAATAAAATCGTGTGTGAATATGTTTTCTGGAGCAATGGTCCAAATGCCGCCCTTGTCGGGCATATATAAATTGTGTTCGCCATTACGATAAGGGTCGCTAAGTATGTAATCCTTTAGATTAACTTTTAAAGCGTTAGCTACATTTATATCTGTTCTATGCCAGTTCTGTTGCTGCATCAGGGTCGTTGATCCATTCTACTGTGTCAAGGTCCCAACATTGCTCAAACGGTACTTTAAAAGTAATACTTGATACAGTGTCTAATACTTGTACAATTTTAGTGTCACTATCTCTAATTTGAATAAGTCCGATGCTTGTGTACTCGCTAGGAAGCCCACGATGCGCCGCACCAACTGCAAGATTTTTATCTTCAACAGCCATTCCAGTATCTGGATCAACAAACGTTGTTGTTTTAAAACGACAAGCCCAGCTTTCACCGGATGGTATATCTTCCATCTTCATATTATTCTCCTATATAAGTGTACTTATATCTGGTGGTAATTTGTGCATAAATATCTGAGTACAGTTAAACAAACTTGTACCTCAAAAGGAGATTTCCAATGACGTTAAAACACATATCGCTTAATCTAGAGATTGGGCAAACTATTCTAGTGGGACGAAACAATGATCAGCCAGCTAAAATCACAAAGATAGAGTTTCATGAAAAATCAGGGACGGTTTCCTTAAATACCACTCGAGGTCCAAGAGATGCACTCACATTTAAGTTGCATGACGGCGAAGAGACTCAGTACGAGCATCCGGCTGACAAATACCGCTAAATAACAGTATGAAAGTATTTGAATTATACACGTTAGACAGTGACATAGAAGAGTGGGAAGCTACTGCTAGTTTGTGCAAGAGTTCTAAGCCTGACAGTGCGATAGGAGCAAGCGCCTTATCATCTTGCAAGGCACAGGGATTTCGTGCTAGGCAAACTGGCAAAACCCAGAAGGTTGGTAATAAGCGAGTCGCCTGGGGCGGCAAGAAAGCTAAAGCCAAAGAAAAGGGCGGACCAGTGAGTCCTACCAGTACGGGATAGTAATGATCTCCCCGGGTAAGATCATAGTTGCTCATCCTAACCTAGAAAGTGGGTTGTTCGGAAAGAGTGTTATACTCATTACCGAGCACCACAACACAGGTACAGTTGGCTTCATTCTAAACAAACCATCCAATGTTAACTTGGCAAAAATTATGCATGACCGTGGTGTAATTTGGGAACACCCCGAAGTGTTATACCAAGGCGGTCCACTTAACACGTCAGCACTTGTAATGGTACACACAGACGATTTTAACTCTTCTAATACAATGCACCTTCCAGGAGGGTATGCAGTAAGTAGCGATGAGCTAATGATTGAAAAACTTATAATGGGCAACACACCAAAATCATTTAGACTTCTAACAGGAATATGCAGTTGGGCACCAGGTCAAATCAATATGGAAGTAAACAGACATAAAAGTTGGTTGACAGCTTCGCCAGATGATGCTATACTGTTTAATAGTACAGGACTAAAGCAGTGGAGAAGAGCTCTCAATGTTGTAGCGTCAGAGACTACTGCACAATACTTTTAGGAGAGGTATAATGCAAACATACAAAGTAATAATCATAGGTGCGACAGCATTAGTAGCAATACTATTCTATGCACAAAAAGCACATGCAACTTTAGAATTAGAAGAAGCATTTCCGTGGATTGAGATTTCAAAAGCAAGTACAGCAATGGAAGACATGGAAGACTATCTTGAAGATACTCGTGAAGCAACACCTAAAGAGTCTCCGGAACAACCAATACCGGAACAACCAACCAGCCCAGATATAGTAGTCTTTCCCGAAGCACTACCTTGTCAAGCAGCTGAAGACTTTCTTAAAAACATGCGTCTCCGACACGGACTTATTCCGTATGCAAAAGGAACAGCAGTAGTTCGTAATGCACAAACTTTTGAGTTCAGCAGACCAGATATGGTTATGCTATATAACCCTGAAGTACAGTCTTGGATGATGGTAGGAATGTGGACAAATGGATACGCTTGTGTACTTGGAAGCGGAACTGATTTTAGACCATATCAGTCAGTAGAAGACTCTCTATAACTCAGCAGTAGTTAAATACTGTATGAGTGATGTACTACTATTAAACGCCGATGCCCAGCCCACAAGCTACTTGCCTTTATCAGTTATTAACTGGAAAGAAGCAATCACATACCTATGGATGGATAAGGTTGTTGTACTTGATTGGTATGATGATTGGATGGTTCATAGTAGTAGTTGGGAAACTAAAGTACCTGCGGTTGTTATGTTAAAAGAAATGCAACGACGGCGTGGCCGTCCTAGATTCTCTAAGACTAACCTTTACATTCGCGACTTATATACTTGTCAATACTGCAACACTCCTTACATTAGAAAAGAATTAACAATGGATCATGTCCTGCCGCTAAGTCGCGGTGGGAAAACTACGTGGGAAAACATGGTAGCAGCATGTGGTCCCTGCAATACAATGAAGGGAAATAAAACTAATATGAAACCTAAACACAAACCTTACAGCCCAACGTATTTTAACCTAGTTGCTAAACGTAAGCAATTAGATATGCCAATTAAACACGAAGCATGGAGGACTTACCTATGACATTTATAGCGGCAATGGATCACAGTGGTGGATCAACTGGCGGCGTACTAGAACGCTACAAACAAGAGTACACAGAAGAAAACAAGATGGAACACGTTCATGCTATGCGTATGCGTATGGTAAGCTCTCCAGACTTTAACCGTGATAATATTTGGGCGGCAATACTTTACCAAGACACAGTTGAACGCGGAATGGTGCCTATCCTAACAGAGTTAAGCATCGAAGCCTATCTTAAAATTGATAGCGGTTGTGAGTCAGATGGTACCCTTAAAGAATTTGATGTAACAGCAATGAAGCAATATGCAATAGAAAATGGGTGTACTGGTACAAAGATGCGTAGTATTGTTAAAGACATTCATATGGTTAATGCTGTACTCGAACAACAGTTTAAATTAGCTGAAAAAATATATTGTTGGGAACTAATGCCAATTGTTGAGCCAGAGGTTCCAATTGAACATCCACGCAAAGGTGATATTGAACAAGTATTAGTTGCGTATTTAAAAAGCAAGCTTGATACGTTCAACGGCAAGTGTATCCTTAAACTTACATTGCCCGAAGTGCCTAACTTGTATAGAGATCTAATGGACCATCCAAACGTGCATAAGATTGTAGGCCTTAGTGGCGGCTACAATACACAAGAAGCATGTAGAAGATTGACACAGAACGAAGGAATGACTGCTAGTTTTAGTAGAGCACTAAGTGAAAGTTTATTTGCACATCAATCAGATGACGAGTTTGATATGACAATGAGTATCAACATTGCACATATAGTAGAAGCAGGGAGATAGTTACATGAAATATATAATTGACATTGACGGAACTATATGTAAGGAAGTAGTTATTCCTGACAGTGGCGGCAAGAAAGATTATGCTAATCATATCCCCTACATGGACCGCATTGCAAAAGTAAATGCATTATATGATGCAGGACATATAATTAAGTATATGACTGCTCGTGGAGTTAGTAGTGGCATCAACTATGAGCCACTAACTAAACAACAGCTAGCCAAATGGGGAGCTAAACATCATGAGCTTGATGTAGGTAACAAGCCGCACTATGATATTTGGATTGACGATAAGGCATTTTGGAGTGAAAACTTCTTTAGACAAACAGGAGAAACATATGAGTAAGGTAATACAATTTCCAGAAGTACCAAAGTTAGCGGAAGTTGACAAACAGTTTGTGGAAATAGAACGGCAACAAAAATTAATTCAGGAGCAACGCGAGAAGATCGAACAGTTGTTAAAAGACAATGAGTAATGCGTATTATGGAGCAGGCGTGGCAGAAACAACATGTGAAGAATGTCGTATAGCAGTAAGCAAAGACGGCATTGAAATAGACGGTAGCACAGGAGACCTAGCATCAGAAGCTCTGGTACTAGTCTTTATTGTATTTGTAGTAGCTGGTGTTTATGTAGCTAAAAAATGGGTTGACAGTAAGTTTAAGTAAACCGTTTACGTGAGTTTATTATAAAGTTTATCTTATTTCTATGTCGCTCTAGCAAGATACGCTTAAAGCACCAATAAGTAAAGGTATTCATACCACTTCTCCTAATTAAAGTTAAAGTGCGTTCCTTCGCTAACGTTTGCTACTTCCGTCCTATTACAGGATGAACGTACTACTATTTATGTTGGCTCTGGGGGAAGGATTCGAACCTCCACGGTAAATACTTTGCGAGCTATTACCACACGTTAAACAGACGTGCATGTCTACCATTTCATCACCCCAGATTATAAACTATTCCATCATCATTGTTGTGCTACCCCATGAACGTTTGTCATGCAGCTTATCTAATGCGGCAATCATACGTGTCATACCTATACCACCGCCTACTCTAGGAAAGAAGTCAAACTTTAGAAACTCTTCTAGTTCTGCTTCCACACGTTCTTTACCAAACAGTTCAAACAGTAGATTACTATATGCACCATCTGTAATTGTATGGAATGTATCTCGCATCATATCAACATCACAGCTACGTTCAGCTGAGCCAATAGTTTCCATACCACCTAGGATAACATCAATCTTCTTGCTTGGAGAGTTGTCATAGTGTGAGCCAAGGTTGTAATGTCTACTCATATTCCAAAACGGGCTTGTTATCTCTGGAAAGTCTGTAATCATTGTACTTCCAAACTCTGCTTCCATCCTTAGTTCATGGTCTGCATCCATCTCTACACTGGAGCCAATTCCAAAGTAGTCCTGCCAATGAGCATATGTTTTCTCAGTTGGTATATCAAAGCCTAAGTACTCACATAGTTCATACTCCATAGCTTTCAAGTCGTTGATGTTACCAGGCATTTCAAATTCAAACATTGGAAATATAATGTCATGTCTGCCTGGGATAGCATTAGGCTCTTGTCTATAGGAAGTGGAGACACAAAAAAAGCCCTTTGATTCGGGCTTAGTAAGTAATTCATGTTCTAGCCACATCTGGCCTGTTTGTGGTAACGGCCAAACTTGGCCTGCGTAATTGTAAGTTGCTACATTAAACGGATCTTCGCAAGCAGCAAGTATGCTTAATCTATTTTGGGTATGGACTTCAAGAAATCCTTTGTCCAAAAAAAATGACCTTAAAAGGCCAACTGTGTCTGTAAATTTCTGCGGGTTTATTAGTTGCGTCATTTTCTTTTTTCCTTTTTAGTTAATTCAGCCTAAAAAAATTTTGCTCAAAAAAAATTGAGCGTTACTTCTTCATCGAGTTATTTATCCTTTACATTTAGGACAAGCACACTTATGACAAACATCATTTGCACACTTAGGACATTCTTTATCACAGTGTGCAGGACACTTACAGGAGTCACAAGGGTCTATTATGACCACGGTCGACTCGCTATAACGTCAGCTGACCCTGTGCGTAATGCACCAGTGTTACTTGACGCATGATACCTAGCAGGTAAGCTAGCTAGTGTTAACGTGTTTTTAGCTCTCCAGTAGTTCTTAGTATTGTCTGCACTACCGCTTATAGTTCCGTTGGCTGCTACAACCTTGCCTTGCCGCTTTGCTTCTGCCTTAGCCAACTTAGTGTCTTGCCTAGTTGCTTTAAGTGTTAATTCTGATATACCGTTCGCTGCCATAATAATCTCCTATACTCATATTTATACGTAAATACAATTGATGATAAATTTATCCCCATTCAAAAAGGTCATTGAAGACCTTAAACAGCAAGGCAGGTACAGAGTGTTCAACGACATAGTTCGTGAACGTGGTGACTTTCCTAAATCAATTTGGTACGGACCTTACAATATAAAAGAGATTGTAAATTGGTGCAGTAACGATTACCTTGGAATGGGTCAACATAAAGTTGTCATTGATGCAATGCATACCGCACTAGATCAAACAGGAAGTGGATCAGGCGGTACGCGAAACATTAGCGGTACATCACACTACCACGTGGCATTAGAGCATGAGCTTGCAAAATTGCATGGTACTTCAAGTGCTTTATTGTTTACAAGTGCGTATGTCGCTAATGAATGGACACTAATTGCTCTAACCAAGATCGTTCCCAACATTATGTTTTTAAGTGACAACTCGAACCATGCCAGCCTCATTGAAGGTATGAGACATAGTGGTGCTCCTAAGGCAAGGTGGAAGCACAACGATATGAGTGATTTAGAAAGTAAATTGCAAGATTGCGTGAGCCGCGATATGATACCTTGTATCGTATTTGAATCTGTGTATAGCATGGATGGAGACGTAAGTCCAATTGAAAGTGTCTGTGAGCTAGCCGAGAAGTATAACGCCATTACCTATATTGATGAAGTACATGCTGTTGGCCTTTATGGCGACAGTGGTGCAGGTTATCTTGAGAAACTAGGATTAACCGGTAGAATTGATATAGTCAACGGAACGTTAGGCAAAGCGTTTGGAGTGCAAGGTGGATACATAGCCGGACATGGGGAAGTCATAGACGCAATCCGCAGTGTAGCCAGTGGATTTATATTCACCACTAGTATGAGCCCTGTGCTTTGTGCTGGTGCCTTGGCATCAATTAAGTATTTAAAAGACCACAACACCCTTCGAGAACAACAGCAACTCCAAGTAAAGAAGTTAAAGCATAAACTACACAAAGAAGGCATCGAAGTGTTAGACAGTGCATGTACACATATTGTACCTGTAATGGTAAGAGATGCAACTCGCTGTAAAGAATACAGTGACGAGTTGCTTAATGAGTATGGGATTTACATACAGCCCATCAACTACCCAACCGTCCCTCTAGGAGGAGAACGGTTAAGGATTGCGCCTACCCCGTTACATACCGACGCTATGATAAGCGATTTGGTAACGGCCCTCAAGGCAGTTATATTCAAGCAATCTTAACGAAAGGAAATACATAACATGAATATTAAAAAAGCATTGTGGTTCAGCCTAGGCTGTATACTACTAGGCGTTGCATTTATTGGAATCTACTTACCGGGCTTGCCTTGGAGTACTCCAGCTGTCGGCGCCGCATACTGTTTTGCTAAATCAAGCGACAGGATGCACAATTGGATTATGAACCACAAACTATTTGGACCATTCCTACGTGGATGGGCAGAGAAGCGAGTCTTCCCTACTAAGTTCAAATACTTTATGCTTGTAACAATGACGTCTAGTGTAGCTATGATTTGGTTTACAACAGGCAACATGAAAGCATGTCTTTGGAGCGGAGGCTTTATGGTCCTCGTAGCTATCTGGGCATGGAGATTTCCAGGTTCACACGAAGAACACACACTTAGAGTAAAAGAGAATAGGAGAATAGCGTGGCTGAAGTAGAATATGACGATCCACAGATTTGGACCGTTGCTGAATTTCTAAAGTCAGAGAAAGATGGAGTAGAAGATTTAATCGAAGAGATGGGTCAGAAAGAAGACGCAACTACAACTGAGATAGCAAAACTCATACATGTACGCGAGTTTCTTATTGACAGACTCAATGGAAAATATGCTTGACAAGCACTAAATACTCTGCTATACTAATATAGTACTACAATAATGTAGCACAACACACACACATACAAAGGAAGTTAAAATGAGTAATAAAGTAGAATCAGAACACGGAGCTGAAATTTTAAAGCAGACCCAAGCAATGGCCGAAATGGTCAAAGGTATGATGCCTAAAGTATCAACCAATCAAAACGGTTATGAAATCCGCACCAAGGTGTTGGAGATGGCACAGAACAATGTATGGAACGATTATCATGCTAAGTTCGCAGGTTGGTCAACGTTAATCACTAAAGAAGGCGATGAAGTTGTAACAACTATTGAAGCACCGGAAGTACCTGGCGCCGAAGCTGTACTAGATGCAGCTAACATGTTTATTGAATTTGTTAATGGTAACAAGCCAAGTAAGTAAATATTAGAAGACAATTATAAAGGGACATAGTCCTTATACAAAGGATAGAAGTTAGCAACGCCCGGCATAGGAAACTATGACTGGGCGTTAATCGTTTTATATTCCAGAAAAACGATAGATAGCAAATAAACCTAGCATGATCATACAGACCATTCCAAATACTGCCTTTGCTTCGTCGTGCTCTTCTTCACTCATTTTCTTTCGTCAAGCCAATCAGCTTCTTCGTCAGTGTATGGCCACATTAGAAGCTACCTCTGTGTACAGTGCCACCACGACAGATGTGATTGATGTCACCACGTGTGATACCAATGTCACGCAATTCGTAATCGCTTAACTTGCTTAGTGCCTTATACCCTTTGTGGTCAAAGCCAGGATCAAACCTGCTTTCAGTTACAAAGCCTTTGAAAAAGTTTGCGATTGCATTACAGATATTGCATGCGAATGTATTAATTGATGCGGTACTCATTTACTTTCTTCCTTTGAAATAATGCTTTGAAGGTTCATAACTATTAGTTAATTCC
>Ga0209090_10001306_pt1 | contig 15953 bp, 14 predicted proteins | sample ArcticOcean_MG_C_9_FD_187432 | JGI IMG/M metagenome (GOLD analysis project Ga0209090, IMG submission 187432) | Marine microbial communities from western Arctic Ocean - ArcticOcean_MG_CB2_152 (SPAdes) (version 2) | ecosystem: Environmental > Aquatic > Marine > Oceanic | place: Arctic Ocean... | reverse complement strand
TATAACAATATTCAGGTAAAACAAAATTTATTTTCCATATTGGAACTTTTCGAGGATAACCAAGATATCTTGTTACTCTAGAAGCATCTATAACAAGCCTTTCAATAGTATGAATTCTTTCTCCTAATTTTTTCACTTAACCCACCAAAGTTATAAACTGTATATTTATTTAATAATATTATACAATAAAGTTATTATTTAATATTATTAAACTAAAAATATGGGGAATAAAATATGCTTTTAGATGTACGTACTTATAGATGTAAACCAGGGATGATAAAGGGCCACCTTAATTTATATAAAGAAAAAGGGAAACCAGCACAATTAAGGAATCTAGGACAACCATTAATGTTTGCGACAACTGAAACTGGAAATCCAAATGAATACACTCATATTTGGGTATATCAAAATGCTGACGACAGAGAGAGAAAAAGAGCTGCCATGTGGAATGACCCTGACTGGATAAGCTATACCCAAGAAAGCGCTAAATTAGGAGCTTTAGAGTCTCAAGAAAATAAACTTTTAAGCCCTGTTGAATTTTATGAGTTCAAAAAACCTTAAAACTAATAACTTTAAGCTGGTTTAGCGGCTCTATCTAAAAACTCATCTCTCCTTGATAAATAAAAAGAATAACTATCAGGGAGAAATGAAGTTGCATTTTCTAGATTGAAATGTGTAGCTGCTTTATATACCCACTGTGTGTCAGCAAGAAGCTCTCTACCTAAGGCGACTAAATCAGCCCTATTATTAAGAATAATATCATTTGCCTGAGTTGCATTGATAATCGCTCCAACAGCCATTGAACTTATATTCGCTTCTTTTTTAATTTTTTCAGAATAGGGCACTTGAAAACCTGGTATAATTTTAGATTTCATCAACACTGGGGAACCTCCTATTCCTCCAGAAGAACAATCAATAACATCAACTCCTGCTTCTTTTAAAGCAATTGCCAATTTAACGTTTTCATCTAACGTAGCGCCTCCATCAGCACCGTCTACAGACGATAATCTATAAAAAATTGGCTTGTTTTCAGGCCAAACAGATTTAATGTCTGCAATAATTTCAAGTGCAAACTTAATTCTATTTTCAAAACTTCCACCATATTTATCAGTTCGTTTATTAGAAATAGGAGAAAAGAATGAATGTAATAAATAACCGTGAGCACCATGGACTTCAATCATATCAAAGCCGCATTTTTCAGCTCTTTGTGCAGCTTTTTTAAATTCACCTTTGACACGATCAATATCTTCAATTGTCATTGCTTTAGGGATTGGTGAAACATTATTTACTGGAACGGCACTAGGACCAATAGTTTGCCATGCTGGCTCTTTACTATCATCTTTAATAATTGGAGAAGCTCCATCCCATGGCCTTAAGAAACTTGCCTTTCTTCCTGCATGAGCCAACTGAATTCCACTTACACAATTATACTGCTTGAAAACGTTAACTATTTTCGACATACCTGAGATTTGTTCATCATTCCATATGCCTGTGCATCCGTGACCAATTCTTCCATCTTGTGAAACTCCTGTTGCTTCTATAAAAGCAGCTCCAAGTCCAGAGAAAGCAAACCTTGAGTAATGTTGAAAATGCCAATCACCTACTATTCCATTCTCAGCCTTATATTGACACATTGGAGATAAAACTACTCTGTTTCTTAATGTCTTTGACTTAATTTGAAATGGAGAAAATAAAACTGGTTCACTCATACTCAAAACTCCTTAAATTTATATTTTTATATTTATTTGTCGAAAAGAATTATTTTGTAAGAAAGGATCTAAGATTATTAGACCTTTGTTTTGCTGAAGCCATCATAAAAGAAAGATCTGATCCAGACAATATAAATCTCATACCCATTTTTATATATTCTGACATTAGTTCTTCATTATAAACACCACCCATTCCTGGTATTTTATTATACTTATCACAAGCGGAGATTACTTTCTTATAAGCTTCTTTAATCATAGGATTAGAATAGTCTCCAGGAATACCCATTTCCATACACAAATCGTTAGTACCAATTAAAATAACATCAACACCCTCAATGGCGGCTATCTCATCAACATTATCAATAGCTGTTGGACTTTCTAACATAATAACAACTAACATGCTTTCATTAACTATTTGAGCCACTTCAGGAATAGGTAATTGCTGAAAATTCAATTGAGGTAAAGATCCAGTCATTGAACGATGACCTTTTGGAGGATACAAACAATAAGAAACAAGCTTTTTTGCAGTTTCAGCATCATCAACATGAGGGAAAACAATTCCCATAGCCCCCGAATCAAGAACTCGCGTTGCATGATGATGGGCAAAATCTGGCACTCTTACTAAAGGAGTTATTCCTGCATCTTGGGCAGCAACAGAAATTTGAGATGCCATATCAATGTCCATACTATTATGTTCCATGTCAATGAAAAGCCAATCATAATCAGATGCGGCCATTATCTTACCTATATCAACAGTTCTGCTTTGCCTTATACCAACGCCTAGAGATAATTCTCCATTTAACATTTTTTCTTTTGCTATATTTTTCATTATTTTAAATCCCCATTGTTGAACATAACAATATTACATTTTTTTATTAATTTAAACTAATTTACTGCTGCAATCTTATATAGTTAATATGTTAAGCTTTTAAGAGTGTCAATAACCTTATCTTCAGTTTAAAGTTATTATAGATAAAGAGGAAATTATAAATTATGACTGAACAAGAAAACAAATTACAACATACAGAAACAAGTAAATCGTTGCCAATTGCAATGTTAAGGGCAAGAGAGGCTATAATGTTATCATTTAGGCCTGTTTTAGCTAAACATGGATTTACAGAACAACAATGGAGAGTATTAAGAGTTTTAGGTGAAAAAGGACCTGCAGACGCAGGTCAAGTTGCTTTTGAAGCATGCATTCTTGCTCCTAGTCTGTCGAGAATAATTGGCAAGCTGGAGAAGGATAAATATATATCTAGATTTATTGATGCTAAAGATGGAAGAAGGATTAACTTATCTTTAACAAGTCTTGGCAAAGAAACTCTTCAAAAAATTGTTCCTGAAATTGGCATCATTTATAATTCCCTTGAAAAAAGTTATGGCGAAGAAAAATTAACAACATTACTCGAACTTCTCAGTGAAATCAGTCAATGGAAAGGTCGGTAAAAAAACATACTAATTAGGAAGGTCTACTCTAAATTTTTTTGATAGTTTTTCTAACATTTCAATTGTTTCTTTCGCAAGGGTTATTCCATTTTTTAAAGAAGCTTTTCTTTTAGTCAGCGCACTTTGTCCTGGCAATCTGACTTTATCTATATTTTTTCTAGGAGGATTATCTAAACATTGCTGAGAAAGAAAACTCATTTCTTTTTTGAAAACATCTAATCCAGCAAATGCTTCAGGATCAATAACTTGAACAAATGTTGATAAGTTCATTGTTTTAGGTTTCATACTTCTTCCAGAACCAGACAAACCCTGAGATAAAGCCTCAATACCTAGAGCTAGACCAAAACCTTTATGTCCATATTCCATGCCACCAATAGGCATAACTGTTCCATTTCTATCCCTAACTTCAAGAGGATCATTTGTTGGTGAACCATCAGCAGTTAATAAACAATCAAAATCAAAAACTTCATTTTTAGAAATTTTATCTGCTATCATATTATTAGTTGTAATTGATGCGCTTATATCAATTATAACTGGTTGATCATTAGTAGGATAAGCTATTGCCATTGGGTCAGGGGTCAACAAAGGCTTAGTTCCGCCGAATGGAGCTACCGTAGCAGCAGAAGGGACTGAACTTTTAATTATTGGAACCAAACCACTTTCAACAATAGGAAGCATATAAGCAGCTAATGCACCATTATGATGGCTGTTTCTTATTAAAACAGTTGAAGTGCCATAAATTTTTGCTCTTTCTGAAGCTGTTTTCAATGCCTTTTTAGTTAACCAAATACCAGGCAAAAGCTTTCCATCCCAAGTAAGGCAGGCCCCTGTATCATTTAAAATCTCTTCTGTTCCACTTACATTCATAGAACCTAACTCAATATCTTTTATATATAAGGGCAATAATCTTATACCATGCGTAGAGTGTCCCATCATATCCGCTTCAATTAAAATTTCAGCGGTGTCAACAGCCTTTTCTTCATCCATTTTTAAAGATAAAAGTACCGAAGTACAAAATTTCATAAGTTTAGAATGCGTATACATGTTAAATCCCATTTTTATTAATTTTCTTTATTAAATGGTTTTTTTGCTGCTACAAAAATACCCATTACAATCATTAAAAGTGCGCATAAATCGTAATAAGAAATTGATAAACCTAAATAAAGTGTATCAATTAATATAGCTAGCACTGGTACCATCATAACAGATATAGAAGTTACAGTAACAGTAAAATTTTTTAAAACTACAAAGTAAGCCCAATATGTATAAGCACTAGCAAAGAAAATAGCGAATATCAAAACTAAAAAATGTCTGTAATCTGGGTCTCCTATATTATTTAAATCCCATAAAATAGCAAAAGGAATAATAGGCAAAATACCTATTAATTGCTGCCAACCTGCAATAACAAATGCATCAAATTTCAAACCTCCATATTTTAAAATTATTGTGCCTACGCCCCAACTAAATCCTGCCATTAGCATAACAAAAATTCCAACCCAATTTGAAAAAAAATCTATTCCAGCAGCAAGTGAAATAACACCAAATACACCTAAGCAAAGAGCTATAAAACTTGAAATAGTTATTTTTTCATACCCCATCATAGCCGCAACCATCACAGCCCATACAGGCATTGTGTAACCTAAAACAGCAGCCCTTCCACCTCCCAACAAACTTACACCATACAGCATTAAGACTTGCCATAATGTTACATTAAATAAACTTATCAAAATTAATGATGTCCAATTCTTTTTAGGGATAATTAATTTTTTACTTCTGATTTTTGCTATCAATAAAAGTATGATGGCAGCAGGAATGCCCGCGGACATTCTAAAAACTAATGGTGGGATTTCTTGAACAACAAAACGAAATAAAGGCCAAACTAATGTCCAAACAATAATTAATATAACTAAAACAAGTATTAACTTTATTTGTTTAATGTTCCTAGAAAATGAACAAAACATATTTTATTTTATTTCATCACATAAATATCTAGTTATTGAGGCATTAACAGCTAGAACAAAAGACAAAGTTTTATCATTAATAAAAAAAATGTCCTGAATATGTGTCCAAGGCTCTTCTTCATTGAAAGCGTAATCTTTGCCTCCGCCTAGTCCAAACATTTTATACTTTGAATTATTTACCACAAATAATGCTGATTTTTTATTTTGACCATCTATTATGGTAACTTCAATTGGTTTTTCTTTACCAGTAATTTTAAATACATGAATTCCATTTGACCTAACTGCGGCAGCACTGTTGGGCTTACAACTGAATGACGTTTGTTTAGCAAAACTATTCGATGTAAAAAAACAAAAAAGAAAAATAGATACTATAAATTTCACAATAAACATAACGCCTCTCTTAAAAAGATGATTTTATTTAGCTAGAGTTATTAATATATTTCAATAAATCTTTTTTTGCTAGCTTTGAAACATTGATTTTTTTTTCTGAAACTAACAACTCATGATTTTTTTCAACTTTATCAAGATCATAAAGATAATTAACCATAATTCCTGCAGAGAGAACTTTACCATTTATTGAAGAATCTCCTAGAAAATTAACTTGCTCTAAAGAAGCTCCATTACCCAGATGGAATCTTGCTACAGGATCATTAGGCAATCCATCAGGACGATCTGATTTCATAAAATAATTACCAACATGATGCATAATTAAATCATGATTTTTTAAAAAATGCTCTGGAGTAACACATTTTTCTAACTTCATATCAAACTTAGGAAATTTATTTTTTATCCATTTTCTAAGACCAGGAACTGGAGAGAGCGTTATAAATTTTTTTAAATTTTTAAATTCTAAATTTAAATCATTTGCAACTTGCTTTATTAAAAAATTACCAAAAGAAATTCCAGCCAAACCTTTTTGACAATTAGATATTGAATAAAAAACTGCAACACTTGTTTCTTCCGGATCTAATATATCTCTTTTTTCTCTAAGAACATCTTCAATCTTTGAAGGAATACCTTTCATAAGAGCCACTTCAACAAATATAATAGGTTCATCTTGCATAGCTGGGTGGAAAAAAGCAAAACATCTTCTATCTTTTGGAGCTAAACGAGCTCTCAATTCATCCCATGAATTAATTTGATGAACAGCCTCATATGCAATAATTTTCTCTAAAATATGAGCTGGAGTTTCCCAATTAATTGGCCTTAAAATCAAAAACCCTCTATTAAACCAATTTTTAAATAAATAAACCATATCATGGTCTACTGCCTTTAATTCAGAATTGTTTTTAAGTAATTTCAAAAGTCTTTTTCTTATATTAACTAACCTTATTGTGCCTCGAGAAATTCCATTACATCTTCGAAAGATCTCGCGACGTTTTGGTTCAGATAATTTCAGTAAATTTATTAAATTATTTGAACTTTGTTCTGTTTTATAACTTTCAATAGCTACAGATAAATCTTTAGCAGATATTTCATAGTTATCACGGATCAATTTAAAGAAATCTAAAAGATCATTTTCACTTAAATGTTCACAATGCTGCATTAATAACTCTGCATAACCTAAAGCAGAAACTTCTCCTTTTGCGGATGAAACATTATCAATAAAATCTTTTGTTGAAATTGACTTTTTTTTCTCTGCGAAAAAATTAAACGACTTACTTTTAATAGGCTTTTCAAATATTGAATTCAAAAGTTCTTGTACAAACTTAATTTTGATCATTTTTCTTGACCCTTAATATAATCAGGGGAAACTCATAATAACAATAATAAAACCACTTTACACATAGTATTAGTATGTTAAAAATTTAAATAATATATTTATTTATTTTAAATATTATTAGCTAAATATTCTGATGCTCTAGAAGCCCCTCCCTTTTGGTGCGGTATTCCTGCTAAAGACAATCCCATTTCTACACCACTTAATGTTCCCATAAGCATTAAATCATTAAAATCACCAAGGTGACCTATACGAAAAACTTGCCCAGCTAATTTTGACAAACCATTTCCAAGAGACATATTAAGTTTTTCTAAAATAATTTTTCTTAGTTCATCTGCATCATATCCAGCTGGAAGTTTAACTGCCGTTAAAACACTTGAGTAATCTCTCTCTTCAACACATAAAACCTCTAGTCCCCATGCTTGCACAGCAATTCTTGTTGCTTTTGCATGCCTATCATGACGTTTAAAAACATTTTCAAGACCTTCTTCATGCAACATTGTAATGGCTTCTTTTAGGCCATATAATAAATTCGTTGCAGGTGTATAAGGAAAAGATCCTGATTTATTAGAGTTTATTTGATCTTCCCAGTCCCAATATGACCTTCTATATGAAGAGTGCTTTGACTTTTCTAAAGCTTTCTTTGAAATAGCATTAAAAGATAATCCTGGGGGAAGCATTAACCCTTTTTGTGAGCCAGAAACAGTAACGTCAACTCCCCACTCGTCATGCTGAAAGTCCATTGAAGCTAATCCAGAAATTGTGTCTACCATTAATAATGCATCATGTTTTGCATTATACATAGCTTCTCTTACTTCTTTAATTCTAGAAGTGCATCCAGTAGAAGTCTCATTATGAACTACACAAACAGCTTTAATTTTACCTTCTTTATCCTCAATTAATCGATCAAATAATTTCTGAGGCTCTACTCCCCTTCTCCAATCAGTCTTTAAAAACTCTGTTTTAATTCCTAACTTTAAAGCCATTGTTTGCCATAAAGACGCAAAATGTCCTGTTTCTACCATTAAAACTAAATCACCTTCATCAAGGGTATTAACCAAAGCAGCTTCCCATGCACCTGTTCCTGATGCAGTATAAATCACAACATTATCTTTAGTTTTAAAAATACTTTTCATACCCTCAATGCAATCTTTTGTTAAAACTTGAAAGTCAGGCCCTCTATGATCGATAGTAGGATAATCCATTGCTCTTAAAATTCTATCTGGAACGTTTGATGGCCCTGGCAATTGTAAAAAATGTTTTCCAGGCTGGTATTTGGAATTAATCATATTTATGTCTTCATCCTAAATTTCTAAATTATTAATATTATTCTAATGTTTTTTTTGACAGAGTGTAAAACACTGTTACTTTCACAATATATCACTAACTAAGTCAAAAGGTTTTTTATAATGCTAAATATCAATAATGAAATTGATTTAAGTTCTTTTAAAGAAAAATTTAAATCAGGTTTCTTTGATGACAAGTTTACTAGAGGTTTATATTCAACTGATGCTTCAATTTATCAAATGATGCCTTATGGAGTTTTAATTCCAAAATCAAAATCTGAGATTATTGATGCTATAAAATTTTCAAGTGAAAACAAAATTGCCCTTCTGCCCAGAGGAGGAGGCACATCACAATGCGGTCAAACTGTTAACCATGCAATTGTTATGGATAATTCAAAGCATCTAAATAAAATTATTCATTTTGACAAAGAAAAAATGATTTGCATTGTTCAGCCAGGTATAGTTTTAGATGAATTAAACCGATTCTTAAAACCTTATGGTTTATTTTTTCCTGTTGATGTTTCCACTTCAAGCAGAGCTACAATAGGAGGTATGACTGGCAATAATAGTTGTGGAGGCAGATCTATAAGATATGGAATGATGCGCGATAATGTATTAAATATTGAAGCAGTTTTATCTGATGGATCTTTGTATAATTTTGGACAAATTGATGTTAAGAACCCAGTCAAAAATTCACAGAATAAATTTGCAGAAAATATTATTACTAATTTAATAAAATTAGCCAATAAAAATAAAAAAGAAATTTTAGATAAATTTCCTAAAGTTCTTCGAAGAGTTGGTGGCTATAATATAGAAGCATTAATTCAAGATGCGATGGCCTCAAGACCCAACGGCAAAAAAGGTGATGGAATTAATTTATCACATTTATTAGTTGGTTCGGAAGGAACCTTGGCTTACTCAACTGAAATAACTTTAAAGTTATCTCACTTACCTTCTAAGAAAGTAATGGGCATTTGTCATTTTCCAAGTTTTTATGAAGCTATGAATGCAGCTCAACATATTATTAAGCTAGATCCTGTAGGAATAGAGTTAATTGATGATACAATGATTGAACTAGCTAGAAATATTGAAATATTTAAACCAATTATTAATGAAGTAGTTAAAGGCAAGCCAAAATCGCTTTTAGTTATTGAATTTGCTGAAGATAATATGGATGAGAATATAAGTAGACTTAAACAATTAAACATTCTTATGAAAGATATAGGATATTCTTGGAAAAATACTCCAAAAAAAATTGGTGGCGTAGTTGATATATTAGATAACAAAACTCAATCAAGTGTTACTGAAATGAGAAAATCCGGACTTAATATTATGATGTCTATGAAAAATGAAGCTAAACCAGTTTCATTTGTAGAAGATTGTGCGGTAGAACTAACAGATCTTGCTGAATATACTGACGGCCTTAATAAAATTTTTGATAAGTATAAAGTAAAAGGCACATGGTACGCTCATGCATCTGTAGGATGCCTGCATGTCCGACCTGTTCTAAATATGAAGCTTCAAGAAGATGTTTCTAAAATGAGAAACATTGCTAATGAGGCGAGTGAATTAGTTAAAAAATATAAAGGCTCATTTTCTGGAGAGCATGGAGATGGAATTGTCAGATCTGAGTTTAATGAGGTGATGTTTGGCAAAAAGTTGATGTCTATTTTTGAAGAAATTAAGACAAGTTTTGATCCAAACAATGTTTTTAATCCCGGGAAAATAATTAGATCTCCTAAAATGGATGACAGATCTTTGTTTAGATATGCACCTGGGTATAAAGCAGAAGATATTTCTACAGTATTGGATTGGTCAGATTGGCCTGGAAAATCAGGTGGCCTTCAGGGTGCTATTGAAATGTGTAATAATAATGGCTCATGTAGGAAATTAGATGGTGGTGTAATGTGCCCATCTTATAGAGTTACTCGTGACGAAAGAGATTCAACAAGAGGGAGAGCAAACACACTAAGATTAGCTCTCTCCGGTCAACTTGGTAATCAAGCTTTAACTAGTGATGAAATGACTGATACAATGAGTTTATGTGTTTCATGCAAAGCTTGTAAGCGTGAATGCCCTACGGGTGTTGATATGGCAAAGATGAAAATTGAGATTACAAGCCTAAAGACAAAAAAATATGGTTTAAGTCTTCATGAAAAGTTAATTGCTTATTTACCTGATTATGCTTTGATGGCTTCAAAAATACCTAGTTTATTAAATTTAAGAGATAAAATTCCAGGTGCAGCAAAACTAAGCGAAATATTTTTAGGATTTACAGCTAAACGTCCTCTTCCTAAATGGAGAAAAGATTTCTTTCAAAACAATGAATTACCAGAAAACCCTTCATTAATGGGCAATAATATACCGGTTATTCTATTTGTAGACACCTTTAGTCGATACTATGAACCTGAAAATGTTCGATCTGCAATTAAAGTTCTTAAAGCAGCAGGGTATTACCCTTTTTTACCTTCATCAAAAAGCGTTAATAAACCTTTATGTTGTGGAAGGACATATATTAGCAATGGACTAATAAACAAAGCTGAAACTGAAGGAAAGAGATTATTAGATACTTTTTTACCATATTTAAAAAATAATATTCCAATTGTTGGAATAGAGCCTTCATGTATTTTATCATTCAGAGATGAACTTCCATCTTTAATAAAAGATCCTAATATTAATCTTTTGAAAAATAATTCTTATACATTTGAAGAATTGTTATCTAAGAAATGTAAAAAAATTAATTTCAAAAAAACAACACAAAAAGTTTTATTGCATGGTCATTGCCATCAAAAAGCTTTTGATGCCGTAAAACCAATTCAAAAAGTACTTAGTATGATTAAAGGTTTAGAAGTTGATTTAATTGATACCAGTTGTTGTGGAATGGCTGGAGCTTTTGGTTACAATAAAAAAACATATGAAGTATCTATAAAAATGGCTGAAGAGAAATTATTTCCAGCTATTAGAAAAGCTAAAAAAAATATTACTATTATAGCTGACGGAACCTCTTGTCGTTGTCAAATTAAAGATGGCCTGAATAGAGAAGCAATTCACATTGTTCAGTTTCTTGATAAAAATATAATTTACTAAATAAGAATATAATATAATATTACTTTAGTTTATTATAAAGGGTAAAAATGTCTTCTAATATTAAAAAACCAACTTCAGCACATTGGGGCAGTTATTATGCTGAAGTAAATAATAATAAACTTATTGCAATGCATCCCTATGAAAAAGATAAAAACCCTTCTTTAATTGCAAATGGAATAGTTGACGCTATTGATGACGAATTAAGAATTAAAGTGCCTCATATAAGAAAAGGTTATCTTAAAGAAATAAGAAAAGAAAAATTAGATAGTAAAAATTATACCACAGGCAAGAGATCAAGAGAAAAAAGAGGATCTGATAAATTTGTTCCAATTACATGGGAAGAAGCTTTTGAAATAACAGCTTTTGAATTAAAAAGAATAAAAAGTGATCATGGTAACAAGGCTTTTTTTGCTGGTTCATATGGCTGGGGTTCATCAGGCAGGTTCCATCATCCTCAAAGTCAACTTCATAGATTCTTTAATTCTTATGGGGGATATACTAAATCTGTCAATACATACTCATATGCAGCAAGTGAAACCATAATGCCTCATGTAATAGGCTTATCTTATAGACAGTTTTTAGACACTCATACAGATTGGAATAATATAAGAGACAATTCTGAAGTAATTTTAATGTTTGGAGGATTGCCTCTTAAAAACTCACAAGTTAATTCAGGTGGTGTAGGAAAACATACGACTAAAGAATATCTGTTAAGCTGCAAAAAAAAAGGTATCCAATTTATTAATATTAGCCCAATGGAAATGGAAGCAGATATAATTACCAATTCTGATTGGATTCAAATAAGACCGGGAACTGATACAGCATTAATGTTAGCTATTGCTTTTATTCTAGAAACTGAAAGCTTAGCAGATAAGACTTTTCTTAATAAATATTGCACTGGTTATGAAATTTTTGTTAAATATCTTAAAGGCACATCTGATGGTAAAGCTAAAACACCCTATTGGGCTTCAAAAATAACAGGAATACCTAGTAATAAAATCTATGATTTAACTAAAAAAATTGCAAATAATAGAACTATGATAACAGGTGCGTGGGCCTTACAAAGACAGCAATATGGGGAACAACCTCATTGGATGATAAGCGTTCTAGCTTGTATGTTAGGTGAAATAGGCCTTCCAGGGGGAGGTTTTGGATTAGGTTACAGCGCAGAAAATGGGATAGGAAACCCTGTTCAGCATCATAAATGGCCTGCTTTAGATCAATTTAAAAACCCAGTTTCCACTTTCATTCCTGTAGCAAGGACCTCTGATATGCTTCTAAACCCGGGTGATGTTTTTTCATATAATGGTAAAGATATCATGTATCCAGATATTAAGTTAGTATATTGGGCAGGTGGAAATCCTTTTCATCATCAAATGAACTTAAAGAAACTTACAAAAGCTTTTAAAAAACCTGATACGGTCATCGTTAATGAAATCTGGTGGAATAGTCTTGCTAGACACGCAGATATTATTTTACCTACATCAACATCACTTGAAAGAAATGATATATCTATAAAGCATTGGGATCAAACTATATCCCCTATGCATAAAGCAATAGATCCAATTGGAGATTCAAAATCCGATTATGATATCTTTTCAGGAATTGCTTCAAAACTTAATATTGAAAAAAAATTTACAGAAGGTAGGAATGAAGATGAATGGTTAAGACACCTTTGGAATCAAGCAAGAGATAGTGCCTCAAAAGCAAATTTTAATTTGCCAGAATTTGATAAATTTTGGAAAGGAGGATTTCAAGAAGTATTATCTCCTAAAAAACAAACTATTCTAATGGAAGATTTTAGAAAAGATCCTATTAAAAATCCTTTACCTACTCCATCAGGTAAAATTGAAATTTTTTCTCAAACTATTTCTGATTTTAATTATGAGGATTGTCCAGGTCATCCTGTTTGGCTTGAGCAAGACGAATGGCTTGGATCACCATTAATTAAAGATTATCCACTTCAACTTATTTCAGGCCAACCTGCTAATAAATTACATAGTCAACTAGATAATGGATCAGAAAGTCTTAAGGATAAAATACAAGGAAGAGAGCCAATAAAAATAAACCCTAAGGATGCTCTATCTAGAGGCCTTAAGAATGGAGATATTGTCGAAGTATATAATAAAAGAGGCAAATGCTTGGCTGGCGTAACAATTAGCAATGAAGTTATGAAAGGAGTGGTTTTCCTTCCTGTAGGCGCATGGTATGATCCAATTGAAGATGGTAGTTTTTGTGTACATGGCAATCCTAATGTTTTGACTAATGATAAAGGTACATCCTCACTATCCCAAGGACCTTCTGCACATTCAACATTAGTTGAAGTTAAAAAGTATTTATTAGATTTGCCACCGATAAATATTTTTACAAAACCTACTATAATTAGCAAATAACGTTGAACAATTTTAATTATGAAATTTGTATTATCAATCCTTATAAAAATTATTTATTAGCAGATAAAATTATATTATCAGCTCGAAAAGTATCATCTTCAAAAACTAAAATTATAATTAGCAAACATGAATTTGATAATAACATAGACCATGAATATTATGACGAAAGCGTAAATGTAACGAATTTAATTAAAGAAATTGAAAATAACGATACCTCTGACGCATTTATTATATCATGTTTTGAAGATCCAGCAATTGAGATTGCCAGAAGTATTAAATCAAAATTAATTATAGGAATTGGAGAAGCTTCTTTTTATACAGCTAATTTAATTGCTAAAAATTTTTCTATAATAACAACCTTATCTAGATCTAATGAAGCAATTAAAAATAATTTAGTTAATTATGGATTAGACCATAAGTGTGTTTCAATAAACGCTATTGAAGTGCCAGTTTTAGATTTAGAAACGATGTCTAAAATAAATTTATCTAAACTTAAAAACGAGATAAAAAGAACAATTGAAGAAGATAAAGCTGAAAGCATTATTCTCTGTACCCCTGGGATGTTTAACATAACTAAACAATTAGAGGAAGAATTCCAAATCCCAATTATTGAAGGAGTTTCAGCCGCAATAACTATGGTTGAAAGTCTATTGAAACTTAATTTTAGAATTAATAAATTAGGTTCCAATAATCTTTTGAAAAATACAAAATATAATGGTTATTTTTCAGAGTTTTTAAAACATAAATAAAATTAATTAAAATAATATTTTATAATTACGCCAATTAATCCCATCAAGGTTAAAATTCCATTAGTTATTATTAAGCTCCATTCTTTCCAGATAATAGATACAATTAACCATATAAAGCCTCCTAAAGCCAAAATTAAAGGTCCTTCAGGATAATAGCCATAAGAATTAACGGCGGTCCCTATTATCAGAGTTAAAGTAGCTGTCCACTTAAGTATTTCTATTTTTTTCATTAAGTTTATAAATATTCTATATTAGAATAAATTTATTATAATATTGCATCTTGAAATCGACCTAAATTTTGTATATTTAACTTTTCTGCAGTCTGTTTAATGTTTTCCCATACTATTGGAGCAACAGGCAAACCATTAGCCATTCTATCACTATTAGTTATTATTTCTTTATCACCAGGTATTAACACTTTACCATTCTTATCAGAGGGAGGCGATGCTCTTACAAAACTTGCATAAGACTGGACTTCTTTAGTAAAATAATCAAGATCAACCATTTTTTCAACTGAGATGTATATTGACAACATGCCATTTGCAAACTTTCTTTTTTCTTTATCGTCAATACCAGCTGAAACGCCTGAACCTGTCAAAGCTCCACCTAACATTTCCATCATAAAATTTATTCCAGAACCTTTATGCAAACCAAAAGCAGTGATTGCTCCTGTTCCATTTTCAGAATCTGGAACTTCATCTTCTCCAATTTTGCCATACATTACCTCTGGATTTGTACTTAAATTACCAGAACTGTCGACTAATGCTCCAGCTGGGAGAGATTTCCCTCCTTTTTGAGCAACCATTACCTTTCCTTCGGCAACTGTAGATGTAGCCATATCAAGGATTATATGCTCTTTATCTTTGGATGGGATACCTATAGCTAAAGGAGATGTACTTCCACGTCTATCAGTTCCTCCAAACGGAGCAACAAGTAAGCTTCCTCTTACATTTACAAAATGAAAAGAAACGAAGCCTGCATCAGCTGCTCTTTCTGCCCAGTCCCCGATTCTACCAAGATGTCCAGAATTTCTTAAACCTACAACAGACACACCATGTGTTTTTGCTCTCTTAATACCCTCATCTACTGCATACTCACCTGCGACTTGCCCAAAACCTTGTTTAGCATCCAAACAAGCTAATGCACCTGCGTCTATAACTAACTCTGCTTTCCTATTAGCAAAGACCCATTCCCTTTCCATCCATTCAAAGTATCTTGGAACTCTTACAATTCCGTGACTATCATGACCTTTTAAATTTGCACCACAAAGTCTTTCCGCAATAGTTTGTGCTTCATAATCACTACATTCTTTTGTTTTAAACATCTCTGTAATGAGCTCTATTGCATCTTTTACTTTAATGCGAATTTCTGGGTTATTAGACAATTGATTTCTCCTCATACATTACAGAATAATTTTTAATTATTATAAATTTAATTAGTTTAATTGTAAAATTTAATTAATATATTAAGTAAAATAAAATATGAATTTTCTTATATTAATTTCATAGATAGAATAATTTTGAAAAAATTTAATACTCTTATCAAAACGCTCTTAATTGGAGCTTTAGGTGGAACAATTTTTAACGTTTTGTTATTTCCTTT
>Ga0209090_10001305_pt1 | contig 15958 bp, 17 predicted proteins | sample ArcticOcean_MG_C_9_FD_187432 | JGI IMG/M metagenome (GOLD analysis project Ga0209090, IMG submission 187432) | Marine microbial communities from western Arctic Ocean - ArcticOcean_MG_CB2_152 (SPAdes) (version 2) | ecosystem: Environmental > Aquatic > Marine > Oceanic | place: Arctic Ocean... | reverse complement strand
TAAGAGTATCGCCTTGATAAAGCTCGCCCGATGTAAAGGCAATGCTTTTACCCATTTTTGTAATTTCTCCCTTGGCCACAAACTCTCCCGGTGAACCAGGAGCTATAAAGTTAACATTGATGTTTAATGACAGAGGATTTACTTCTCCGTTACGTTTTAAAATAATTAGATGTGCCATAGCAGCGTCTAGCATGGCTGTAATAAATCCGCCCTGCACGATTGTTCCATTGGAATGGGTTAAATCTTTGCTAATTACAAAGCTCATCGAAGATGTGCCTAGCGCATCATCAAATTCAAAACCTTTGGAACCAAGCATCTCTAAGAATTTTGGAGGCTTTTGAAGATCTAATTTAGTTGATGTCATTATAATATTAGGTTTAATGCCTGGTTATAAGGCCTTATAATTTAGAAGAGTTATTTTCAATAATTATAAAGGGAAAATTATGAATATTTTAAGATCATTGGTTATATTTTTTGCTGTTGTGCCGGTAGCATTTTCGAGCTCATTGGACGCCACAGACCAAGAGAATATTTCTAAACACTTCGATGCTTACGTTAATGAGGGAAAGATACCTCATATTTCTATATTGGCCCATAAAGATGGAAAAGAAATCTATAGGCATGCCCATGGTCATGCAGACATCGAGAGTAAAACAAAAATTAATAAAGATTCAATCTTTAGAATTTACTCTATGAGCAAGCCTGTTACTGGGGTTGCTATCATGCAGTTGATTGAGCAAGGTAAATTGAGGCTTGCAGATAAGGTCTCTTTGTATATCCCAGGATTTAAAAACACTAAAGTGCTTAATCTTGAATATCAAGATTATATGGTTAAACCAAAAAGAGAGATGACCATTAGAGATCTCCTCACTCACACCAGCGGACTAACCTATAGTTGGGCAGGAGAAGGTCCGGTGCAGCAGATGTATAGAAAGTACAACATTCGCCCTTATTTTTTTGGTGCACTTGATTCAGAGATGTCGAAATTCCCTGGGGATACTTGTGCATTCGCAGCAACAGCAGCATCCGTTCCACTTCTTCATAACCCAGGTGAAAAATGGTCCTATGGAATTAACATGGACATTCTTGGATGCGTTGTCGAAGTTGTTTCTGGATTAAACTTTGCACAATATTTACAAGAAAATATCTTTGACCCACTCAAACTAAATAGCATGGGCTTTGCCGTTAAATCCAAAGATAATAATTCTTTTACAACCCTTTATACCTCGGGTCTTTTTAGCAGAGATGGCGAAATCATAGGGGCTGGTGGAGCAAATCCTGCGGACCTAATGTTCTCAAAAGAACTGAGGCAAATTGACCCCTATTTAAAATCTCCATATCAATCAAATACAAGCAAGCTCTATGATGGCGGTTCAGGCCTTGTATCAAACATAGACGATTATGCTCAATTTGCACTCATGCTAATGAATAAAGGAGAGCTCAATGGAGTAAGGATACTCAGCGAGTCATCTGTAGAAATGATGTCTAAAAATCATTTATCTGATTCGGTTCTTTCTGATGGTGCGGCATTTGGGTTAGATGGAGTGGGCTTTGGTTTAACTATGGCTGTTGTTGAAGATGCTGGTAGAGCTGGAACATATTCTACTAACGGTGAGTTTTCATGGGGCGGTGCTGCCAGCACTACTTTCTGGGTAGATCCAGTGAACCAAGTGACTGCTGTGATGATGACTCAATACATGCCATCAGATAAATACCCATTAAGAGAAGATCTTAAGACATTGATTTATTCTGGATTAAGTAACGAATAGAAGTGGCGGAGGGACAGGGATTCGAACCCTGGAAAGGTTTGACCCTTTGCTGGTTTTCAAGACCAGTGCATTCAACCGCTCTGCCATCCCTCCACGCTTATAGCTAAGGCATTTTAAAGGCTTTGTAAAAAAGGTCAATGTGACATGACGTAGTCTGTGACGTAGATTTATCCTAATTTCTTCATATATTCTTGAATCTGGACTTCCATACCCTTCAAGCATCTAAATATCGTGAATTCTATGGAGCAGCTTAAACAATAATATCTGCAAGTTTTAGATTATATTCCTGTCACCATATTCATCAAAACCGCGGTGCCGCTAATAGCAGAACCAATCATAATCGCACGATCACTCCATTGCATGCCAACGTAAACCCATCCACAACTAGATAAGAGATATGCAACTTGTCCCCAAACAACAAACCCTGCACTTATGGTAAATATACCCGCTACACCAAGAAACATTGCTGTCCACTTAACATACCAATCAGGAGTTCCCGTGGGTGTCATAGGCTTTACGTCATCATAATCACTTTGAAGTTCGTCAAGGTCTTGTTGGAGACGCTTCTTCTCAGACCTAAGCTCTTGAGCAAGAAGAGATAGCTTGCTAGGAGTAGAGATATCTTTAATGCTGTCGTTAATGTCATTAATCATAATATTGCCTAAATAATTTTTGTCACTATACCGAAAACTAATGATTCTTGTACTTTTTTTTCAAGGTTATTATGGGAAATATCCTTTCAATTCAGAACACAGAAAAGAAGTAAAGAGGGATGATGTGACTTTACCTAGTTCGCTATCTAGTTTTTTCTAATTTTTTCTAATTTTTTCTAATTTTCTCCATATATTCTTCAATCTGGACTTCCATGCCCTTAACAAAGTGACTGTAGACCTTCAAAGTCACATGAGGATCAGCATGACCAAGCCTATGAGACAGCTGAATCAATGGAAAATTATTCATCAACAGATTACTTGCATGGATTTGTCAGGTTTTGTGACATGTGCAATAGTAAGTTATGGATAAAGTTCATAAGCCAAGCATACCTAGAGATAAGACAAAGCACGATAAAAGGTCTGAATCAGAAAAACTACAAGATGACTTAGAGCCTATTTGGCATCCAACTCAGCATGATGAATCTGATGAGATAGAAGATGCTAAAAAATTGAGTGATGATGACAGAGATTGTCTGTGAGGCTTTATGATTATCCAGGCGCGCCAAACCCAAGGCGCGTTAAAATTTTTGCCACTGAAAAAGACATTAATCTTCAATTGGTCAATTGTGATATATCAAAAAGAGCTCACAAGACACCTGAATTTTTAATAAAAAATCCTAGCGGGAAGATCCCTGTCCTTGAGTTAGATGATGGCAGGTGTATTTCAGAGTCTGTGGCTATTTGTAAGTACCTAGAACTTATCAAACCTGAACCAAATTTGTTTGGGGGTGATGAATTTGAGATAGCATACATAGAAAGCAGAAATAGGCATATTGAGTTTGAGCTCTGGACCCAAATTGGAACCTCTTGGGTAAACGGGCCAATAGTTGCTAGTATGGGTATCGTAGAGCAAATACCTGGCGCTAAAAATGCAAGTGATAAGAATGTTAACTCTTACTACCAAAGATTAGATGCAGAATTTTCAATATCAAAGTTTGTGGCTGGCGAAAGATTCACCATAGCTGATATTACACTTTTAACAGCCATAGACTTTGCATCAAGCATGGTGGGCTTGAAACCAGATGCAGGCTTAAGTAATCTTGCAAGATGGTATTCAGAAATTTCTACTAGGCCTAGCTCAAAAAACTAATGATGCTAAGCGCTTTGCCAAGAAAAATATAATGTTTCCATAAGTGCTAACCATAGCAAACACATCGAGGGTTGCGATTTCAGTTTAATTCTAGAATGTGTCAGAATAAATCAAACTTATTCTTTAAGGGAAATCAAATGATTAAAATGACGATAACTACATTCTTATTCCTCCTAAGTTTTTTAACTGTAGCGGCTCATGTAGAACCAGTGCAAACAAAAACAGGTGAACAGGAAATTGTTGATATTATTTCAGGCATTAAATATGGCTGGGAAAATGGTGATGGCACACCGTTTAGGGAAACATTTTTAGATTTTAAAGGCGCACGTTATATTGAATCAGGCGGTCAAAACCAAGGGTTAGATTCTCTTGTTATCGATCATGTTGAGCCAGAGAAAGGCGCCATGGAATATATGGAATTAGACTTTAATGATATTGAAGTTCATTTTGAAGGCGAAAATAAAAACTTTGCCTGGGCTATTGCTGATACGCGATTTAAAGCTAAATTAATCAAAAGTGGTCGAGAGCTTGATAAGAAAGGCCATCAAACATTTTTATTTCGAAAAATTGATGGTCAATGGAAGGTCGTACATACCCATTCATCTGGCCGAGACAACCTTCCAAAAAAAGAACACTAGCGCAAGATACCTTGCATTTGGTAAAACTTATCAGAAGTAAGTAGGTTCTTCCTAACCAATCACCAAAGGGTTAATTCGCACCCCTTTCTTTTTGTAGACTCAGTCCTTTTCAATCAAGGTAATTAACTATGTTCCGTAGTGAGTTCCGTAGTTTACTCAGCATTATGATTCGTTAAGAAATCTTAAGTGTTGATTTAAAGGGATTTAGGTAAGGAGTAAATGGATATAAAGCGTTATGTTCTCTTTTCAAGACCAGTGCATTCAACCGCTCTGCCATCCCTCCACGCTTATAGCTAAGGCATTTTAAAGGCTTTGTAAAAAAGGTCAATGTGACATTACGCACTTCGTTACGCACTTTTAACCTATTTTCTCCTTCATAAAATTCTGTAATAGATCATCAAGAAGAATCAATGAGGATAAATTCCCTCCCCTTTATGCTTCCTTGTTTGGATTCCAAATTGTTAAGTTCTTAGTTTTAAGTCTGTTGACCACCAACTTATACCTTGATTGTTCTGCTTTCCATTCTTCCAACCATTTAGCCCCATCTCGCTCTGCATCTATAAAAATTGCATTTGTAAATGCTAATGGAATTAGTATAGCAGCGTGAATAATAATACTTGCAACTGTGCTGTACCCAAATAAGCCTAGATAGTTTGCTGCTATGAATCCAAAGAACACACTCCAAAAAGTAAACAGCACTAACATGAAGTAGGTTTGTAGACTCGGGTCTGGTATGTGTTTTAGTGGATTGTATCTGACATCCATTACTCTTCTCCAGCCGCTTACAAGAGACATTATCGCTCTTCTAAATAGACTTGGTTTTTTTATCATCGGTTTAATACTCATTGTTTTTCCTAATCAATATGATTACGTATATATTCTTTTATTACATGCATGCCGAATGATGCCCACGTTATAACTAGCAAACTCCAAAACAACATTTCTATCATAGGTTTTTACTCCTTAGTGCCCATGCAGTATAGCCTCTTCGCTAAGGCATGGAAGTAGATATTGAAAAATACATGGGGGGAAAATTTAAACTTTTGAATGGACTGCGAAATGACACATGAGATTCAAAATTTCCTATTTAATGATAAGTATGTATAAATAGTAAGTATTGATATAAATCCTAGGAAGGAGTCAACATTATCAAAAATAGGAGGAGAAATATGAAAGAGCCGATTGAAACAGCTGTGCATACACATTTAAATGGCTGGAATGCTAATCACCCCAATTATGGCGAAAGGGATAAATGGCTTACTGCTTGGCATCCTGACTGTGTGTTTCAAGATCCAGTTGGCGGAAAAGAGAAGCATGGAATAACTGCTATAGAAAATACCTGGGATAATGGTTTCCAACCAGGTCATAGCTGGAATTCTGAGCTAGTCTTTATGTCGGTTAATGTTGATCAAGTAGCCGTACATCTTATCAATCATGGAAATTTGGATGGTAATATTTTTGACCTAGAATCCATCGAAATCTATTGGATAGGCGATTGTGGCAGAATTGTGCGTTGTCACACTTATTTCAATCCAACTAAAGATATGAATCTAGATCCATATTGGACAGTATAAGCTGCCTTCGCGACTGATTAATTTTGTAATCCTGAGTGAGTTCTTCCTATTAAATTAACAAAGGGTTAATTTAGGGGGTTTAGACCAAATCTATTTTCATCTTCATTACCTTTTTTAATATTCCAATACAGAATTACCAGTATTCCAATTAGTGTGAAATAGAGTAATAGCCACCATCCACTTTTATTAACATCATGAAGTCTTCTAAAGGTCACTGATAAAGAAGGGAGAACTATAAATATATTAAAAATATTACGAAAGTGTTAAGTGCATTTTAGTATTGCCCCTTTCATACCTTTCATCATCATAGTCATTATTTAATACAAAACCACTTGAAAGATATAAATTAAGAGCTGGCTTTAAAACATCGTTGGTAAGTAAAAAAATTTCTAGCGCGTTTCTTTCTTTGGCAAAGCTAATACATTTTTTTAATAATAGTTTTCCAACTCCCCTGCCTTGAACATCCTTTCTGACAGCCATTTTAGCTAGCTCAAATACCTTGTCTGAAGTTGGAATCATCGCGGCCGTTCCAATTACTTCTTGATCTAGGAGCGCAAAAAAAATTTCTCCACTCTTAGCTATTACATAGGATTCAGGATGTTGAAGGGTGTTGAAATCTTCATCTTCCATTTTAAAATATTCTTCAATCCACTCTCGATTAAGTCTCTCAAAATCTGATTTATATTTATCCTGATATGGAACTATCTGAAGTTTATTGATCTCATATTCTCCATTCGGCTATGATTAAATCTGATGCCTTTTCACCAATCATGATCGTGGGGGCATTTGTATTCCCTCCCACGAGAGTTGGCATGATTGAAGCATCAACGACTCTTAATCCCTTCATTTTGTGAACTTTGAGGTCGCTACTAACAACTGACATATCATCATCGCCCATCTTGCATGTGCCCACTGGATGATAAACAGTATCTGCTTCCTCTCGAATTGCTTTTTCAATATCAGCATCATCGTTAATGTCGATAGGCCTTTGAGTATTTTGTGAGATATATTTGCTGAAAGATGCATTATTTAAGACTTTCATCATTGCCTTGTATCCATCAATCATGTCCTGCATGTCATCTGGATGGGTTAAAAACTTAGGGTCTATAAGAGGATCTGCAAAAGGGTCCGCAGATTCAAGCGTTACTTCACCTCGAGATTTAGGTCTTAACAAACAGGAATGACAGCTCAACCCTGTTCCCCAGGCAGACTTTCTACCATGATCAATAACCATAGCCGGTGCATAGTGCAGCTGAATATTAGGAGCCTCTAATTCATCTTTAGTTTTTATGAATGCACCTGCTTCTGCAATTGTCGAGGTAAATACTCCTGTTTTCATTAATACATACTTAATAATCTCAAGCGGGAACTTAAAGAAAATTGTTTTAAGGTTAAATCCTATTAACTTTATTGAGTCGTACTTGTGAACTGTCAGGTAATCAATGTGGTCCTGAAGGTTTTTTCCTACACCCGGAAGATCTACCAAATGATCAATTCCATGTCGGCTAATCTCATTCGCAGGCCCTACGCCAGATCTAAGAAGTATTTGAGGGGAACCAAATGCTCCCGATGAGAGAATGACTTCTTTAGAGGCAGAAAGTTGGAACGTTTTATTTTTGGAGTCAATGCACTCAACCCCTTTTGCTTCTTTGTCCTCAATAAGAATTTTATTTACGTTCGTATCTGTTAGCACCGTAAGATTTTCTCTCTCTAATGCAGGAACTAGATAGGCTTTTGCTGCGCTGCATCTCTTTCCATTGATTTGCGTTGTTTGATAATAACCAAAGCCTTCTTGATTCTCGCCATTAAAATCATCATTAAAGTTATATAACTCAGAGCCAGCTTTTACAAAGGCATCGCATGATTCAGGTTGATGTCGAATTTTGCTAACATTTAAAGGGCCATTTTGGCCATGGTATTCATTGTTATGCTCTTCGTTATGCTCAGCTTTAATGAAATAGGGTAAGACCTCATCATAGGACCATCCTTCATTTCCTAAGCTTGACCAATGATCGTAATCCCATCGATGACCTCTTACATATAGCATTGCATTAATAGAGCTAGACCCACCTAATGTCTTGCCTCTAGGCTGATACCCCTTTCGATGTTCTTGATGTTCGCCTTCCATCTTGTGCATGCCACCAGCTGAGTCAACTGCAACAGATGCAGGCTCAGTTACTGTTTCTTTCTCAAATCCTTTTTGTGGCACTGTATCGTAAGCCCAGCTAAATTTACTTTTATCTCCTAAAAAAGCAAAACCTATAGGCACATGCAATCGAGGGTCATTGTCTTTTGATCCAGCCTCAATCAAACACACTGAGGTATTTGGATTGGCACTTAATCTATTTGCTAAAACGCATCCAGCAGAGCCTGCGCCTAATATAATAAAGTCATAATCCTTCATCTTTTTTTCTCCTTGGGTATACGTTGTTAAATTATTACGTATTTTATTATTTTGAAGTAGCTATAGCAGGTTATGGTAAATACCAATATATTATCATTAAAAAAATTTATAGAAAATTAGAAAAATAGAATTTATGTCATGGTTATTTCTAAGGTGTATTATCAGTTATGAATTCAGTTAATACAAAAATTATCGGTTTCTGGCGAGGTTGGTCAATAGCCGTTGGTTGCGCTATTGGTTCAGGTATCTTTATGATGCCTACTCTGCTTGCACCCTATGGGCTCATTGGTTTCGGGGGTTGGTTGATTGCTGGAGCTGGTTCAATATTAGTTGCTTTAACAATGTCTAGATTGGTTCGTCGAATTCCAAAAACGGGAGGTCCCTATGTTTATGCAAATGAGGGGTTAGGACATTTTGCTGGCTTTATTATTGCGTGGACATACTGGATAGCTTGCATCACCGCAATAGCAGGTATCTCAATCGCTTTTGTAAGCTATTTAGGTTTTTTTATTCCTGCTATAAGTAATTCTGCGTTGCTGTCACTTTTAGCATCACTAGTTTTAGTCTGGTTGATCGTAACACTCAATATCTTCAGCATCGAGAGCAGTGCAAAATTTCAAGTAGTTTCGACCTTGCTGAAGCTTTTACCATTATTTTTTATGATGTTTTTAGGGTTGGTTGGCTTTGATTCTAATAACTTGCCTGAAATGAACCCGACTAATGCTAACCCATTCATCTTACTAGCTACAGTTACAACCTTGGTCATGTGGTCTTTTGTTGGAATAGAGACTGCCACTGTTCCAGCTGAAAACTTTATCAATCCTGAAAAGACTATTCCTAAGGTTCTTATTGCTGCAGTTCTCAGTGTATTAACTATTTATATTTTAGTAAGCATCGCAATTGCAGCAATTGTTCCTGCAGAAGAGCTTATGAATTCATCCGCACCATTTGCACTCGCTGCAACAAAAATTCTGGGTTTCTCTGGAGGAGTAATAATAGCTTTTGGAGCATTAATTTCTACGTTGGGGTCATTGAATGCCAATACGTTGACGGCTGGAAATATAACCTTTGCTGCAGCGAGAGATAAACTGCTGCCTAGCAAATTTTTAACTTTATCAGATGCCGGAACGCCAATTTTTTCATTTATCCTTGCAGGATCATTTGTAAGTTTTTTGTTGATGCTGAACTATACGAAGGGATTAATTGACGCATTCATTTTTTTTGCAATGCTGTCTACTCTTTCGACCCTAATTGCTTATTTATTTTGTGCCATGGCTGAGCTTAAATTCTTAAAAAATGATGATTCAAGTAAGCAAAGGAATACTGCTATATTTCTTACGTTTGGTACATTCTTATATGCTTTTTTTGCAATTTGGGGGGCAGGAATGGAGATTGTGTTTTATTCTTTTATGTTAATTTTGGTTGGCATGCCTATGTATGCCTGGATGAGGGAATAACATGGCTGTTTTTAATGAATATTCCTTGCTCACGCAAGTTGCAATCAGAAGTCCATTAAATAGCTTTCTTACCGATGAAAAGCTTTCTAATGAATGGCAAGATCTAAGGTTTCATGAAAAGCCTGAGCTTAAAGAGTCGATAAATGAATTTATAGAATTTAGAAAATTACTCCTTAATAATGAAATTAAGATTATTGACCTGCCTCAAGCCAAGGGTCTAACCATCGACAGTATCTATACTCGAGATAGTATATTGATATCCCCCAAAGGATTAATTTTATGCAACATGGGAAGAGCTAGCCGCACTCCTGAAGCGAGAGATAACTATGAACACCTTAAATTACAAGGTTATCAGATTGCTGGAGAAATTTTAGCTCCTGGCACATTAGAGGGTGGAGATTTTATTTGGCTCAGCGATACAAAAGCTGCAGTTGGCCTTGGGCCTAGAACTAATCAAAATGGAATTGATCAACTGAGAAAAATTTTAGGCAATAGTGTTGATCTCCACGTAGTCCCCTTGCCGGAACCCACCCACCCAGATGATGTGCTTCATTTGATGTCAATAATTTCTCCACTGGATAAAGATTTGGTCTTAATCTATAGGCCTTTGATGCCAGTATCATTTATCCAATGGCTTGAGCAACTTGGCATTAAGTTTATTGAGGTGGACGAAGCAGAGTATTTGTTGATGGGATGTAATGTTTTGGCAACGTCTCCAAGGTCGGTTATTATGCTAGAAAATCTTCCAGGAGTTCAGCGAAACTTGCAAAATGCTGGATGTGATGTTCAAACATACAAGGGCATTGAGATAAGTAGAAAAGGTGAAGGTGGGCCAACCTGCTTAACTAGGCCATTAAAAAGAAATTAAAATATGAGTGATATAAACCAAAGTTTGCCGGGATGGAGCTATACAAGCGATGCATTTTTTGAGCTTGAGAAGCAAAACCTCTTTCTTCAAAACTGGCAACTCGTTTGCCATGAATCCAATATCCCTAATCCTGGGGATTATTTTACATTTCAAATCTTTGACCAACGTATTTTTGCTATTAGAGGTAAGGATAATCAGGTACGTATTTTTCATAATTTATGCTCTCACAGAGCAACGAAACTACTTGATAATGTCTCAGGTAATTGTAATGAAAAAATTATTTGTCCTTACCATGCTTGGGGTTATGACCTTGAGGGAAATTTAGCCAAAGTACCATATGAAGATCAATTTATTGATATAAATAAAAGTACACTAGGCCTTAAGCCTGTTGAATTAGAAATCTTTCAAGGGTTTATTTTTGCTCTAATTATTCCATCTGATGGGCCTAGTGTTGCTGAGCAATTTAAACCGTATTTAGAGGAATTAAAACCTTATAGACTTGAAGAAATTAAGCCTCTCGGACGAGTGACGATGAGACCTAGGTCTGTTAATTGGAAACAAATAGCAGATAACTATGTTGATGCCCTTCACATTCCGGTTGCTCATCCAGGTTTGTCTTCGATGGTAGGAAAGAGCTATGGATTAGAGGTGAGCCCAAATGACGGATTTATTCACAAAATGTGGGGTGACGGAAGCAAAATTAGGAAAAAAAATCTATCAAACCAGCTCTATGACAAATTTTTACCTTATTTAGATCACCTTGATGCCAGCAAGCAAAGATATTGGCTTTATTATCGCTTGTGGCCCAATCTTGCATTTGACATATACCCAGAGCAGATGGATTTTATGCAATTTATTCCAATCAGCCCATCTTCGACCATGATAAGAGAAATTGCTTATGCGCTTCCAGATGATCGCAGAGAGATTAAGGCTGCTAGATACCTCAATTGGAGAATAAATAGACAAGTGAATAACGAGGACACAAAGTTGATTAACTTTGTTCAGGAAGGAATGAATACTGGAAAGTTTAAATCAGGTCCTCTTGCAACATCCGAGGTGTGTTTAATCGACAGTGCTAACAAAATAAGGAAAGCAATTCCTGTATCTAGGTTAGAGCAAATGCCAGAAGAGAAAAGCATGAGCGAAATAAACGATCAGCTTTCTTGATAAAAATAAGCAGCATTAAAATGTAATGCTGCTTATATCAAAAATACTATCTACTTAACTTAAATCCAAGATAGATCATGCGACCTCTAGGGTCATGATGTTTTGCATCGTAACTCCAGTTAGCAGCGTCGTAAACCAATGGGACTTCTTCATCAAACATGTTGGTGATACCCAGTGATAATTTAAGCTCACTATCATTCATTTCAACCAGATAGGAATTCATTAAATCTACAGTAAAGAAACTATCAATACTTTGACTAAAACCTCTTGCTGATGCTGTAGCGCTAAGTGGTCTTGTTGTTTTGTAGTCACCTGTATATCTTCCAAACAAGGACAATGAATTTTGACCGCTATTAAGAGCTGCATGAAACACTGCTTTTGTATCAGGCAATGATCTAGCAAAGTTGTCATGGTTGAATAAACCAACAACGTCTTTGGTAGTATTGCCAAGAGGAATTTCATACTCAAACATGTGCATCATGTTTACACCCACTTGAGCTTGACCGAATGAAGTATCAAAGTCATAGGTTGACTCAAAATCAAGTCCACTGGTGTTGACGTTTGCAGCATTAAAGTACTTGGTAGTAACCCCTGTAAGAGTTCCTCCAGCAGTTCTTTTAACATCTGAATCAAATGGAGTTGCTGCAACTTTTCCCTGAGCACTCTCAATGGTAATCACATTTGTGTAATCAATAGCCCAATAGTCTAATTTCATAGAAAGTTTGTCAGTTGGGTTCCACATTGCACCTATGTTCATATTCTCAGATTCTTCCGGAGCAAGATTTGGATTGTTTGCTTGGGCAATTCTGATAAAAGCAGTTCCACCTTTTGCTGAACCGTCCTCATTGTAATCCTGAATACCCTGCAAACTAATATTAGTAGAAGTTAGCTGAGCTAGAGAAGCTTCTCTAAACGAAGTACTAAATGAAGCTCGAAGGGCTAGCTCATCAGAAGCTTGGTATCTAAATGCTATCTTTGGATCCACTGAACTATCAGACTCTAGATCTTCATAACGCAAGGCACCTTTAACTTCCAATCGATCAGAAGGATTCATGGACCCTTCAATAAATAAAGCTGTTGCATTTCTGCTTGCAGTGCTTTCTAAGCCTCCACCCAAAAACAATAAATCAGCTGGTTGAGTAATATTTCCTGCGGCATCAAATTTTGCAATAGAGGAAGCGCCTCGCGCGACATCAAATGATTCATCTCTAAACTGAAGGCCGGAAGCTATATCTATGTTTCCAATAGAGCCTGTCATAAGAAAATCAAAAACAGAAAGCTCAGTACTTGTCCAAGTCTGCTGGTTGGTTGCAATCCATTTAATTAAATCAGCTGAATTATTTGACGGAGTGAATAAGTCCCAGGTTTGATTTCCGGCAGATCCACCATTGCCTTTAATAGCAGCGCTGAATTTTGATGTGCTTGTATCTGGTTGCTGGCCATAGAGGTCTTCGCTACTCATTGTATAATGAGCATCCCAGTCAAAACCATTGTTAAACTCACCGTTTAGACCTATTGAAAATCTGTCTGTTTCAATTTCTCTTGGAGCAATAGGTGATGGGAAAGCCGAACCTAAAGCTCTACCTAACCACAAGACCGGAACTCCAAATGGATTTCCACCTGTTCCAGGCATAATTGCATTAGAAGGACTTAGGTATGAAAGTGCAGGATAAGATGGTGACTGAGGGTTATCGTTCACGTCAATTGCTGTGCTCATGTAGTCAATTTCTAACCCATTACCATTAGCAAGCAGGGTTTTAAATGATCCATACATGCTTGTATGGTCTTCATCATTAACAACATTGAATCTTGGGCCATAGACAAATCCACATCTTGAGCCGCTGGCCTGAGGAATAAGAATTCCCTGATCAGCTACACAAGTTGGACTTGGAACATTTTGAAAGGGAGTATAGGTTCCCGCATATGGTCCTGAAGCAACAGTGCTCGGGCCAAACAGCAAGAAACTTGTTCCCAAGCCACTAATACCAAGTTGAGCCAAACTCGGGTTGAAGTCAGCGCCTGACATAGGAGATCTATCTAATATGCTCGCAGCTAGAACAAAATTCGTGTTGCCATTTTCAGCACCCCAAATAACGCTCACTCTGTCATCGGTTTGACCACTGATGTCAGCTTCTTGGCTAGACATCTCAAATTCAACTCCAGTAAAATCTCTTCTAAAGATGTAATTGACAACTCCAGCAACTGCATCTGAACCGTATACGGCAGCAGCACCTTCTTTTAAAACTTCAACTCTTTCTAAAGCGACAACTGGGATAGCATTGGTGTTAACAAATGCGCTTCCATCATTAGCTGTTGCCCCTGTAAGAGTTTGTCTTCTGCCATCGATAAGAATTAATGTTGAAGAAAGACCTAAACCTCTAAGGTTAACGTTTGATGTTCCTTGTGTTGATCCTTGGGTAAATGAATCAGAAGCATTTTCTGAACCTGAGTTCACAGAAAGGTTTCTTGTAATATCGGCAATTGATACCGCACCAATATTCTCTATTTCCTCTCTATCGATTATTTCTACAGGTGAAGCGCCGTCCGTCGCACTACCTTTAATGTAAGAACCGGTAACCATGACCTCTTCAATATCTTGTTGTGCATGAGCATTAAAAGATAAAAAGGCAAAGCAAGTTAAAGCTAAAAAACTTTTAGTTGTATTCATTTAAATTCCCCTAAATTTAAAAATTATTCCACCAGCGGAGCTGACAGTTGTTATAAATTACATGAATTGTTGTTTTACTGCAAAGTAAATTAAACGTATAGATAAAACTCGTTATTTAAACTAAGTTGATTGACCTGTTACCCAGTTAATACCTTCATTTGAATAATCTGAAGATGAGGCTTCACCCGATGAATTGGGGCCTTCGCCGCTGTCATTGCCAGTAGTTTTTTTTCTAAAATCTATGATCTCTTGAGCAATATCTTTGCAATTTAAATTCCTGCTCAATGCCTCTGAGAGCATCAATGCAAAAAAATCAGTGGACATAGAATCTTGTTCAAAAATCATACTGTAGCAAAGGCTTGGGTCTGATTTATCAGAAATCTTGGATTGCATTTGAGCTGTTGAGCAAGAAGAAATAAGCATGACAATGGACAAGGCAATAACTGCCAGGGCTTTGCTTTGAATATTAAATAAAATTGGGTGCTGCAAAAAATTTATTAATTAACGGCTCAAATGACTCCAAAGAATCTACCTTATATTTTGGATCAAATGCAGCCTGGTCCCAGTCATCCGTGAACTCTATAGCTTTAGCATACCAAGATTCATTGATGTATTCCTTGCGTAAATCCTGTGGCTTACCCATGTACTGATAGTAATGTTCACCCTGAAAATCTTGGTGCGTGCGAATAACATGATAGGCATCTTCGCTCACATAAGGCTTAATCATTTCAGCAGCAATTTGACCATGATTGGGGACACTTATTACCTTGCCAATATCGTGTATCAGGCTAATAAGAACCATTTCATCCTCTGCACCAGCTCGCCTTGCCATTGTGGCAGTTTGAAGCGCATGATGAAGTTGGTCCGTTGAAAATCCAAGGGTTAAGGTCTGGAGTTGTTTTAACATCCCCATAATCCTGTTTGGCATATCAAAAATATGAGGCATATGTTGCTCACTGATATGCTCCCACTCTTGCTTCGTACTTTGATCCATTCTTGTAAACATAGGTAGCTTTTTTTATAAAAATTAAATTTCTAGCTTATAAATTAACTTATTCAGACTAAAATTGAAATATATAATAAGATTAAGTCATGAAATATATAAATCGCAGTTCTGCAATTAACCTTGTGTTTATTGGAGTTTTTTTCCTATCAAGCACAGTCTCTGCTCAAGCAGAGCAAGCTATTGAGGTTAAAGAAGCATATAAGTATGTTGGAGAAACAAAAATAGTCTGCGGAAGAATTGTTTCCACCAAGTATCTTAAAAGATCATCTGGGGGACCTATTTTCTTAAACTTTGGTAGAGATTACCCTAATCAGCAAATGACAGGATTGATATGGTTCGGAAGATTTTCAGATTATTTTTCATACAAACCTGAAAAAAAACTTAAAAGAAAAACTGTGTGTGTAAAAGGATTAATTTCAGAGCATGAAGGCAAAACGCAAATGGAAATAAGGACTGAAAAACAGATTAAAATTCAAGGTTAGTTTATTTATTCGGTTCTAAATTTAAGCACTGCATGAAGTTTAGCTGCATCATCTAAACTTTTTTCATCAGGGCTGCCATCTTTATTTAATTTAACTTTTGCAAAGAATGCATCAATGGCATT
>Ga0209090_10001300_pt1 | contig 15993 bp, 13 predicted proteins | sample ArcticOcean_MG_C_9_FD_187432 | JGI IMG/M metagenome (GOLD analysis project Ga0209090, IMG submission 187432) | Marine microbial communities from western Arctic Ocean - ArcticOcean_MG_CB2_152 (SPAdes) (version 2) | ecosystem: Environmental > Aquatic > Marine > Oceanic | place: Arctic Ocean... | reverse complement strand
CTGATCCATCTCCTGAATAAGAGCCTGAAAAAGATCCCGATAGTTTTACAGCAGCACTATTTGAGTATATTAAATTTGCGTCATTATTAAGTTGGGCTATACTACTTCCCGATACTATTACTTTTTTCCAAGTTGCCATGCTTATTGTCTATATTTGGTTAGTCGTCTTTTATAAATATCGTTGTTTACTATTAACTCCCCCCTACAAATAAATTATAATTATTGTCGAGATAGAGCCCTCCCGATATATATGAAGGCTCTGAAGATTGTGTTGTTAAAATTATTAATCCATCTATAGATTGATTCCCTATAAACGTGTTAGATCCAGTTGTAGCATATGATCCAGTTACAGCTGTTAAAGAGTCTACTTCCGTTTGAATAGAAGAAGTAAACGTGTTAATATACTAGGTAAAAGCATTTAATGCTACCAGACTAGCATGTGAACCTGTAGCATAAGAAGAAGTTGCTGTTATTAAAGCATCTACTTGTCCTTGAATTGAACTAGTAAATGTATTTAAAGCAGAAACATCTCCTCCTCCACCACCGGAACCGAATCCAGTAAATGGTGCCCAAGAAGCTGAGTCAGCAAAAATACTGATGTAATCAGCTACAATAAAAGTTGCTTTATATGTAGTAGAAGCATCATCAACCCAAACAATTTGATTATCAGCAATTCGGTCAACTGGTATATTTACCAAATGACTACTACTTTCTATACTATGGAAAGCACCGCGTACAAATTGAATATCAGCTAAAGCAGTTCCTGAGCTGCTTGCTGCGTTGGTTAATTGTAATTTCGAACTAAATAATGGCATCTATATTCTTTTATTTATGATGGTAAACTACCACTTGAATTTACTAATCTAACTATTATGTTACTAGCAATAGTATCTTTAGTCGTTCTACCTACTACAAACCATTCATCAAATCCAAGATAAGTTGAAGTTAATACTATAGAATGTAATTTTGCTCCTTCAATTCCGTACCCGTTTCCGTCTACATTGAATGCTGGTACTACTCCTCCTGCAGTACTATTAAAAGACTGCTGGATAGAAGTTGGTACTCCCATGCTTGAACCTGATGGGTATACTATTACTACTTGTCCATTTCCTATACTAGTACTTAAAGTTCCTATAGAATCAGAAAGTACAGTATCTATATCTGCTGCTCCACTTGCACTTATTAGAAGTGTTGCTGTTGCTCCTCCTGAGAGGTTAATTGTCGAGTCACCTATAGAGCCAGATATTAAACCTGCCATAAGCGATTGAGAAGCTGCTGTTAATGAAGTAACTTGAGGAGGTACACTACTATCTACTCCTCCTATCCCCATTACATTAGTATAGGCATTAGTTAAACCAGAATCAGAACCTAATGTAGAACTATATATGAAAACTTTTCCATAATCTACTGATTGAGTTACATATATTGATTCGTTGCTTAGAGTCACACTCTCATTATAACTATCAGTTATAGTAATATCTAATGTATAAGTTCCTCCAATTAATGATCCTGTTGGCTGTATTGTGAATGGTGAAGAAGTTCCTGCTACGTTAAATTTATCACCGTTTGTGCCTGCTAAGGTAAAACTAAAGGGTGAATTACTTTCTGTATCTGTTACTGCTAGTGTACCTGCTGTTGATCCACTTACTGCTGCATTTGATTCGTAATTAGATGTGCCTGTAAAGTTAGCAGATGGTGATTGATTACCAAATACTGTTGCAGTTATGGAACCGCTTCCTATGTTATCGTATTGATCTCTAAATGTAATTGTTGAAGAGAAAGTATCTCCACTTTGTGTTACTGAGCCGCTCAATGTTACTCCTAGTGATAGGTTACCGCTTGCGTCAATTCCTATCGCTGCATTAGAAGATGTAAACGATTGTACTGTTGGTGTTCCGTAACTAGGGGAGTAACTTACTCCTACTTGTCCAGTATTACCATTATTATACCCTGTAGCATCTCTATACACACTTCCACTTATAGCTGATTCAATAATATACACTGAGGTATCACCGTTAAGTGTTCCGTTATCAGCTGCTGCTATAGTTACTGTATCAGATTCTGAGTTAATATTAAATTGATGGTTATCTTGTACTGAAGCAGTATAAGAGTAAATAGAAGCACTTAGATTTTCTTTTGCTTGTACTCTCCAACTAGTACCTACCTGTATAGCATTAATCTGACTGCCTGTACCTTCAAAGGTTACTCCTGCATAATTTATAGTATCACTTTCAGTATCACTAAAAGTAAGGGTTGCAAGTATACTTCCTGATCTTGCAAGGTTTGTATTATGATTAGCCGATGTATCTGCGAATATGATGTCAGGAGCGGTATTAGTTGTTACATTAACACTTATACTTCCACTACCTATATTATTATATTGATCTCTAAAAGTTATATTAGAAGAAATTGTATCACCAGATCCAGTACCGCTACCACTAACATCAAATGCTACTGATAAAGCTCCTGCTGGGGTTATATTAACTTGAGAATTAGATGATGTAAAAGAAGCTACTGTTGCAGTTCCATAATCAGGTGAATAAGTTACTCCTACATCTCCTTGAGTTCCAGTTCTACCGTTAGAGCCGATTACTATATTTGATCCACTGGTAGCACTTTCTATTATATAGAATGTACCGTTTGTAGTTAAAGAACCTATTGGTGCTTGAACAATAGTTAAAGCTGTTTCAGAATTAGCTGATTGTTGAGATTCTGCATAGCTATCAAACACACTAGCAGTAATATCATAATTACCTGATGGTAGATCGTTAATTGCTTTAACTTCAAAAGACGAAGAATCAGCATTGTTGTAAACGATTTCAAAGAGTCCTGCGTTTGTACCAGTTAGACTAGCACTAAAGGGTACATCTCCATCTAAATCAGATATACTACCTGAAAATAAGGTTGTTCCTGCAACTCCTAAGTTGGTATTAAATTTAGATGACTGTGGAGTAAATGATGCAGTAGGAACTCTGTTACCTAATACCGATACTGTTAAACTATCTGTTGTAGTAGTACCAAAAGTATTTGTAAATGTAATAGTACTACCAATAGTATCACCACTTTGTGTGACTGAACCGCTTAAATTAGTAGATATGGTAAGGTTACCATTTGAACTCCCTATTGCTAAAGAAGCATTAGACGAAGTAAATGTACCTGATTGATTAGAATTATAATCTGCAGTAGTAGATCCATACTCAGAACTTTTAACTGACGTGCTGCTTGTATCTGATTCAACAATATAAGGTCCTGCTGACCAATTATCTGTTAAAGTAGCTGGTGTATCATCTGCAATAGGTATTGTTATAGTAGCAGGTGATGATAATGTATTAAAGTTATCTCTAACTTGTACTGTATACTTATAATTGTTTAATATATCTGAATTTAGGTATACTCCTACCTTTCTAGTAACATTTCCACTTGAATCCATTTGAAAAGGATTTTCATGTGGGTCATATGCTTGTGAAGTACCGCTATATGATCCTGTTGAAACTGGTGTACCGTCTAATTCTACTGAGCTTAGAGTAAAGTTACTAAACGTAATAGAGTCACTTTCATTATCTGATGCTGCAATTGTACCTACAACTGCTCCATTAGCACTATTTTCGTTTATACTACTAAGTGTCTGATTATTTACTATAGGTACTAAGTTATCTGTAACATTTAATGTAATAGTTAAAGAAGAACTTGCATCTGTATCTTGTCCAGCTTCATAATGTGCATCAGATGCTGTTATACTCATTGTATATGTTGGAGTAGTCTCATAATCAAGAGAACTAGTCAACTGGTTAATTTGAACGTATGTAGATTCTTTTACTAATTCAAAATGAGTGTTATCTGACTGGGATGTTATTGTTATAGCATCACTATTAGTATCTGTAAAGAATATTCTACCTATATTAGTTTGAGTACCTTGGTTTTCGTTTCTATTTGTAGCAAAAGAAGTAATAATAGACCCTCCTATTGAGGTTTGTCTAAATACTGGTGCTGAATTAGCAGTTACATCAATATAAAGTGTAGTTGTATCAGTATCATTAAATGTATCTGTTACTTTCACTAATACTGGGTGTGCTAGTTCACCGTCTCCTCTATTTACTGTGTTAAAGTTAGCTGTTGTAGGTACTGTATTAAGGGTTACAACACCAGTTGATGATACTTTAACTAAATTATCTGTATATCCTGCTTGTGTAGCAAAAGTTAATGCTTGTCCTTCAGGGTCTGTAGCTGTTAGTGTAGTTATTATTGAGCCGCTAGTAGTAAACTCTGCTATATTAAATTGAGTACCGCTAGTGAAAGACGGTCCTGTATTAGGGTAAAAGACTGCATTTAAGAACTCTTGAACACTCCCTGATGTTCCTGGGTTAAATGATGATGTAAATAAAGACGGTAGTAATTGTTGTGAAATAATCCTGTTCCCGTCATAAGTTACAGCACCTCCACCACTTCCTGTAGCTACTGTTAAGTTAAATGTTGTTTGATCACCTTTTGTAAAGGTAATTATATTATTACTAGCTGATGCTGCTTGAATTAAGCTACCAGTAGATGTTGCTCCAAAAGAACTTGTTTGATCTGCAGTTATAAACGAACCTGTTTGAGAATTAGTTACAAACGATGCAGTAGCAGAATTCTGTACAAAGCTAGCTGTGTTAACATTAGAAGATGTAATAAATCCAAGGCCTTCTATCTGTATTGATGAAGATACTGTTCCTGCTGGTAGATTAGCATCACCAAATCCAGAAGCTGCTATAGAGGCAGATAAAAAAGTTGAGTTTATAAAAGATGCTGTGGAGGCAAGTGTTGAAGAGGCAACTGTTCCATCAATATTACTACCAAGTATATAGGAAGCTGATGTTGCAAGTGATGCACTTACTGCTGTATCACTAGAAGTAACGAATCCGAGCCCTTCAATCTGGGTAGAAGATGATATAGTCCCGGCAGGGACTGATGATCCTCCGCTTCCGAATCCTAAATTAGCTGCTGATGCTGAGGTTAAAAACCCAGATGAGCTAATTTGAGCTGAAGATGATATTAAACCTGAAGAGGTTACAATATATGACCCTGTAACTGCTCTTAAGCTAGATATACCAGTAAGTAGGGAGCCAGTAGTAGTGTTTAATGCAGCGGAAGAAGACTCTAATGCTCCTACCCTTAGGTTTGCTGATGCGGAAAAGGTGTTTAACGGCCCTAAACTAGCAGATCCTGCAAATCCTGATTCAACATTACTAAGACGAGTGTCTAAACCTACTTCATTAATATATAATTCAGATCCAGAGATGTTTAGACCACCGGAATACGGCTGTAATTCAGCTGTAGAACTACCAGAATTAAATATTATCGAACCGGAAAGTTCAGTTGTAAATTTTGTCATCTATCCTTATTAAATTAATGTTACAACCTTTGTTTGGAACTACTACTTATAAATATGCCGATACTATCAAAGTTTACTGACAGTTTCTGAAGTAATTTTTATGTTAGATTTAGAATATACTTTCTTAGTATTTACTAATTGTGCGTTATATGTGTCAGTAACTATATGTCCTAATAGGTTTATTTGAAATTCTGTCTTTATAGTACGGTCACTCCCCTGTACAATTTCAGCTGAAGTGGTATAGTTATCAATCATTGCTCTAAATCTAAAAGTAGATGGGTTTCCCCAATAAGAATCAGATGCAAAGTTTATACCCTCTACTATTTTATTATTTTGTTCTACATAATCAGTAAAGACTATACAGGAATAGACTATATTAACATAATCTGGAACTGCAACTGCGTATAATTCTCTTTCTTTCTTTCTATTATTTAGTAAGCCAAACCTATCGTATACATTATCCTTAGAAAACTTCTTTTCGAATATACCAAAGTTGTGTGGGCTATTAGCATCCATCTTATTTCCAAGTTCTCTATTCTTTTCTATGCTGTCTCTTCTAAACACTATTAAAGGTGCTTGCATCTTACCATTCTTATCACGGTAATAACCGTCTTTCTGCATAGCTGACCACCTTTCAGGTGAACCATATACCAGTGGAACATTGATTGGTTTGCCGTTCTGTGAGACAGTGGGCCTAAGTACCTCATTAAAGTAGTAGTGAATAGCTGAGTCTATCTCTTTTATACCTACTTTATAGGTTTCTACATTATCATCAAGCATAGATACTTGATTTCCTCTGTTGGTGCTCTGATCTAGACCCTCTTTAGGGCTGATTGTAGAGTTAGTATCGGGATTAGTATAGGTTGTTATACTATCTTGTGCCAGTTGCTCTTGACTTTTAGGGAGTAGAGGTTTTTGTGCCATATTATCTTACTTCTGTTATTCCTACTTTGTCTGCTCTTGTTAAATGACAGTCAACTACAATAGATATAGTAGATCCAAACCCGCTTCCATAGGAACTTAAGTTATATTGATTATCTCTACCCATAAATAACTGGTTTTCTTTAACTGTATCTACTTCATAGAAGTCATTATGCCATTCTACTATGTCTCCAACCTCTGGTATTACTGAACTATCTTTTAAATCCTCTCTTAAGAAAGCAAATGATGCTTCTCTGCCTAAATCAGGACCAAACTCTTGTATGTCGATGACTTGGTCACCTCTAGTTATTAAACAATTAAGTTTTACAGCATTCCAGAAGGATTTTTGTAAAGCTTCACCGTATAGATTAACGTCTGTATCCTCTAAACTTAGTTTATGGTACAAAATCTCTTGTTCTACTATGTCTTGTAGTAGTTCTCTGTTAATATTAACGAGTAAGTCGAAGTCTCTATTGGATCCAAATAGCATATTAGTATTCCCCTGGGCGTTTCATGCGTTCTACTGATTTATCTGCTACTTTAAAAGCATTAATCTCTGTATACTTACTCATAGCGTTCTGCTTTAGTGATGTAAATGCTTCAGATGCTGGTTTTTGAGTGATTATTTTTACTTTAAACGTATATTTACTAGTTGGTGCGTCAGAACCTGCTATAGTACATGTAGTTACACCAGGTAACGCTCGTATTAAGTCAGCTAGTACAGAAGGACTAGTATCTCTACTAACTACCTGTACCATTGCACGGTACGGTGTATAAATTGCTTCGTCTAGTATTATTTTTGATAACTTCATTATCCAATATATATTGTCATAGGTACATTACCTAAGGTTTTCATTAAATTTTCACCCTCATTTGCTTTTCTCTCTAATTGAGCTTGTCTAGATGTCTGATCTAGCTGTTCTCTTAAAGCCATTATTAAGGCTTCCTTCTCAGCTCTTGAATCTGTCAATAAATCAGCTTGATTAAGGGTTGCTTCTGCTCCCGGTACTGGAACTGTTTGATATTTACCTCTTATGTAAGCAAGTAGCTCTTTTGCTAATGCTAAAGTATACTTAAATGCCCATTGTCTACCTACACTGTTAATACCGCTGTACATAGGATTAGTATAAGGTACTTCTGCTATATTAGTTATTAAACTACTACCTTCTAATAAGGATACAGCTTTTTTATCGTTAACTTTATAGTATTCAAACCTTAATTTATGGTTTTCCTTGGGAATAGGAAATAATTTTAATTTATTATTAACCATTTCAAAGGTATATGTAGATCTTCTTATCTGATCGTTAAACTCAATAGCTTGAACCTTCAACATATCAAAGGATGCTGGCATTAGTAAGAAGTTAACTCCAGGACTATAAGATCCAAAGTCGAATGCATCCATAAGTGACTGTACACCTGTACCTGTACCGGCATAAGGGTCAAAATACCTTAAAATAGCTGGAGGTGCCTCATAAAAGACTCTTCTTACCTCTATACTGCCTGTAATTCCTTCATCTACTGCCCATTTGTCTAGGTCATAGTCTTGTATAGATTGACTTAGTTGTAATGAACCTGTATACCTAGTTACGAAACCTCCTACATCTGCTTCAGTTCCGTAATTTTTACTTATATTAACCACTCTATCTAAAGAAGGGTTTATTAATTTATTATTTGCACTAATTGCTTTAGAAGAACCTTCTAAAGAAAGGTAATTTTCTCTAATTTTATACTGAAATACTTCATTCCCTAATGTTGTAACAGCTTCTTCAAAGCATGCAAAGAAGTTACCGTCTTGTAATTCCACATCCATTAGTGGGTACCCTAAACGGGTTCCACAGAACTTTGCTACTTTTACAGCATCAGTTTGAAACTCAGTATCGCTATCGTAAAATCCGAAGGGAGTTGAGCTTCCTGAAGTGAATGTTGCTGAGCCGTCCCATATAGTTACACTTGCCATCTAAATATAGTTTATATATAAATAGACAAAAAAAAAGAGGCCCGAAGGCCTCTCTTTAATATTACTCTAAAGTCTATCTTAGATTTGATTTAAATCAGAAATAAAGATTTTACCGTAGAATTCTGGTCTGATCATCTTCTTAGCGTAACGAGTCATTAAACCTTTTCTTGGAGTGAAGGTTTCTGGATCGTATACTAGAGGAGTCATCATTAATGGTACGTAAGGTGCATATACAGCTCCTGTTTCTAGGAATTGTGAACCTCTGTAACCCATTAGGATTGTATTCTCAGTCATATATGGGTTTTTGTACACTTTAAAGCGGTTAGCTAAAGCTCCTACTTTTTGTACTCCCATGTTAAAGTCCATTTGATCGCCATCAGTTGCAGCAGCATATCCTGGAATAGATTCTAATACTGTTGCTACAGTAGGAGAAACTACTAGGAAGTTTGCACCACCTCTTAAAGTTTTCTGGTGAATCTTGTTAGATACTTTTTGGATTTTAGTTCCTAATGTTTGGAACCACTGTCCTTGAGTATTGTAGAAATCAGAAGTTGAAGTAGACCAAGCTGATCCATCCCATACTTTATTGTTTTCTGCAGACCACTTTTCAGTAGTTCTTGCATCAAGAATCAACATATCTAAAATCTCTAGGTCGATTTCCATTGAAATGTATTCACTAAGTAGTGAAGTCAATTCAGCTTCAGCATCGATTGAGTGATATGCGTTAAGATCTTGTGCAAATTCTGGAGTCCATTGAGCCTTTAACTTTCTAGTCTTAGCAACAATTGCCTCACTAGCTAGTTTTACATCAATTTCTGGAATAGAAATAGAAGTATCGACTGCTCTAGCTGAATCAGCTTCGTAGTCTCCTCTATCATTGTCTACTGGTTGTTTGTGGTATACAACAGATCCAGTTAATGAACTATCTACAGTAGTTGCAGTTTTAGCAATTACAAAAGTTACATCGTTACCACTTACAGTAGTATATTGAGGTAAAGTAACGTCAGCAGAAGCAGATAAAATTCTAAATGCACGAGCACCTAGCATATCAGCTCCGGATAAAGTTTTTGTAATAGAATAGTAATCAGATGGATTAATTCCATTCTGAAATTGGATAGATGCAGATGTTGCTGCTCCAGCCGCTTCTTCAACAGCTGCAGATGCAGAGTTGATTGAGTAACCAAAGTTACCTGCTCCATAAAGACCTCCTGCTACGTCAGTGTCAACAGCGATTTTTGAATTTGCAGTTGATACGTTACCGTACATGTTGTCTTGGTCAGTTCTTCCGTTTCTAGTGTCTCCATATTTGAAGTCTAGATAGAATACTAGTCCAGATGGTAAGTTCATTGGTTGTACAGATACGAAATCTTGAGCAACGATTTGAGCGAATACTTTACGTACTAATGGTAAAGCTACTCCAGCCCACTGCTCTCCAGCGCCTGCAGAGAAAGAACCTCCTCCTGTATTTGTGTTGTTAGCCTCAGCTACGATTTGTTTAGCTTGGTTTTCAAGAATCATTGCCATGTTGTTGGCGTACTTTTCATCTTTAATACCTTCTAACAAACCAGAAGCTTGCCACTTTTCAGCCAAACGACTAGCATCATGTTGCATGCTTTTCCAGTTGTTTGAACTTTCTAATAGTGTGTTAATTTCCATGTTTGAAATTTAATTATTGTTTAAATTATTTGATTATCCCAGCTAATTTTTGCATTCTTCTAACTGTATCAGAAACTTCATTAATTACTCCTGGTTTAGAAGCTGTTGTTCCTGTTGCTTTAGAAGCCATACCTTTAACTTTGGATTCCGAAACCTGTTCTTTATTGTTTACTAAAACATTTTCAGAAACAGTTTCGAATACTAATTTTACTTCTTTTACTGTTTCGGCTTTGTCGAAAGCAGCAATTACGTTAACTTTTTGAGCTTCATTTAAATTATTAGCTTTAAAAATTTTGTTAACATAAAGAAGTTTAGAGTTAAGAAGGTTAGTTTCATGAAGATCTTTTTTAAGTTGCTCGATAGTATCTAAAGCTTCTTTCAATTCGTCTTCGTTGACTACTCTATTGATATGAGTACCTTCAGCTGAGTGATTAGCAGATTCTTGATTAGTAGTAGAATTTGCAGTAGCATCTTCTTCTAAATCTTTATCTTCAGCTACATGAGCCTCTAGTTCAGCAAGAAGTTCGTCGAGATCAATTTCCTCTTCGTCTTCTCCTGGTACTTCCATATCGTCTGCTGGTTCCTCTAGTTCAGGCTCGTCACCTAAACCTTCGATGTCACCACCATCCATATCCATACCCATCTCTTCTTCGCCGCCGCCCATTTCCTGAGCTATAATGTCTCTGATCATACCTTTAAACTGATCCACAGTTAGGTCTCCTAGATCTTCGTCACCGTTTACGGCTTCTTCACCGGCTTCTTCGCCAGCGTCTTCGATTTCCTCAGCTTCGTCTTCAGATTCTTCTGAATCATCCTCGGCCTCGTCTTCGTCAGCATCACCAACTGGTTCTACTTCTGTAAGGTTTTCATCAATTGCTTCGTCTTTGTCGTCTTTAGATCCTTCTTCTACTTCATCTTCGATTTCGTTTACTACTTCTTCATCGACGTCTTTGTCTTCCATCTCTTGAAGTTTAGCAGCTAACATATCTTTTAAGTGAGGAGTTAAAGTCTCTTCTAAAGCATCTTTAGCGTTTGCAATTGCGGCTTCTCTTACAGATTTAGCTTCAGCAATAGCTTGCTTGAATAAATCTTTGTTTGCCATTTTAAAAAAATTTGTGATTGTACGATTATTGAGAATCGTAATAGAGTGTTAATATATTTTTAATACAAGACTCGCTTGTATATTCCTATATAAATATATATAAAAACAAAAAACCCGACAAAAAGTCGGGTCTTTATAAATAATACATAAATTTTTAGGAGTCTAGTATACCTTTTATTTTCTTTTTAAAGGTCTCTTCTTTTGTAAGCTTTGTTTCAGCTACACCTTCTTCGTATCCTCTGCCTTTTCTAGCAGAATCTTTAGCAGCAGAAAAATCTTGTCCAAAGCTTTTCCACAGTTTGCATATTTTGTTATCCGCATTACGTTCACAATAATCCATTGCTGACATTCCTCCTTTTACTGCTGCAAATAAACCAGCTCCATAAGTAGCTGCAATTGCAAGTGCTTGTGGATTAGCAATAAGGTCTAAAAGATCGGTTGCTGGAGCTTCATTGATATCTTCTTCAGAAACTTCAAATGTTTCACCTTCTGTTGCTAAGTCTGATTCGTTTTTCTTTTTAGAATGCTTGTGACTACTTTCGTTAAGTACGTCTAAATCTTCTACAGGAACATTTTTCACTGTTTTGTTACCTTCTTTAAAGAAGATATCATAATGAGTTACTACATGCTTTCCTTCTACAGTCTCTACTAAAGTGTGTTGTCCGTCTAAACAGATACCGTATCCATATGTTTCATGTACTACATGTGCTGCGCAGTCGTGATCGAATCCAGGTCCTGCTTCGTCCATGTTATCTTCTTTCGATTTTTTACCTTCTGTGATAAAACTTCTTAAATTAAAATCTGTATATTTGCTCATTTTGTTTTGTATTAATTATTTATGATTGTATTATTTAAATTTTATGCTCTTAGTATATCGTTGATAATGCTGTTAACTCCAGCATACTTTGAAAGTTTTTCTTTACCTTCCTGTAATGAAATAGGATTCATAAAGGCTCCATGTGTAGATGGATTAGATACAAAGTCCCAACAGACTAATTCAAAGTCTGGTTGTACTTCTAATGTACCTTCATTTGTTTGATTTACAGAACCTGTACCCCTAGATGAGATACCGATTGTATGACCTGCTTTAACTATCTCTTTAACTATATTACCTGCTGGGGTATTTAGTAGTTCAATCTTACCCATTAGGTCGTCTCCCTTCCAGTATAGCTCTTTAACTATATGAGATGCATTCTTTAATGATACTACAGGAGACTCAGGGTGATCAAGTTCTCCAAAGGCGTTGCCGTTATTGACAAACTCGTCTGTGTACTTCTTAGCCTCTCTCATGAGAATCTCTTTCGAGTATACTCTTCCATTTTGGTTTTCTGCAGTTGCTCGTTGCATAATACCTTCTACTTCAAAAGTACCCGGTTTAGTTTTGGATTCTTTTAAGGTTGACTTAAATGGTGTAACATCTACTAATAATTGTGCCATATCTTAAAAGTTTGGTGTATATAAAGTTGACTTTGGTCTCATTGAAGTATTCTCAGTTTCTCCTAAAGGTGTTTCACCTGTAGCGTTTGAGTCAATATCTGCTTGAGTTATAGTTCTAACTTTAGGTAGGTTAATTTTACCATAAAAGGATACTTTCTTAATAACCTTACTTAGATCTCGTCCAAAGGCTGCTTCTAAACTAGGGGCAATAAAACCTCCAATTTTCAGTCCTTCTTCGTTCTCAAAAGCTCCTGTTTTTTCAAATACCTTACCAATTTTGTCTGACATTCTATCATAGAAAGATTCAATTTCTGTTACGATATTCTCTAATTCATTAACCACTGGTTTAACACCGGGAAATGATTCATAAGATTCTGCCCAATCAGCTAACTTAACTGTTGCTGCTTCATTTAAATTATCTTCATTTAATGTCTTTCTAATAATAGATTTGATGGCTTCTTTAATCTGTTTATCTTTATCTTCCTTTTCTTTATCTTTTTTATCGTAGGCGGATTTTTCACCTGCTTGAGAAGCTTGTTGATGAGCTTGTTGCATTCTTTTCATTGCATAGCCTTCATCTTTCCCCATAGCTTTTTTAATAGCCTTATCTTTAGATGCCATATAATCATCTCCATCGATGTCTCCATCTCCGTCATGATCTTTACCTTGCTTTTCATGAACTTGGTCATGTGTGTCGTGTCCACCTTCTTTATAGGCAGCCATAAATGACCTAACAAAGTTATCTTGATCTTGACCTGCATCATGATGAGTCATGGCTAACTCTCTAGCCATTTCTTCTGCATCTTCTGGAGTATAGTTAGTTAAAATATTTTCATTATCGATAAAAGATATATATCCGTCTTTAGAGGACATATCAATACCTTCTTCAGCTTCACTCATATCAGAAGGACCTTCGTAGTTTACAGAGATATACTCTCCAAACTCGTCTTCAATATCAGCTCCATTTAATAGATCTTGGCCGTGAGTTAAAATAAAGTTTTTAAGTACACCTCCTGTAATATCTGGGTATTTAGTTCTTAGTGCTCCAACTACTTTACCTAAAAGTTGCTTTTTAGCATCTTCAGTCATAGTTTCGTCTTTACGGGGATCATCATGCCATCCTGCTTCGTAGTCTGCATCATTTTTAGCATCTTCTTCTTCATCTTCTTTCATTCTTCCTTTCATAGGAGAACCAGCATGCTTATTTGCTAACTCTTCTGGTGATAACTCTTCATCATCTCCATCTTGATTACCTTCAATTTCTTCTTTTAACGTTGCCTTTTTAAGACCGTTAAATACATCTGTAGCTTTGTCTCCTCTTTTTACTTCAACATCTCTATCATGCTTATCTACTTTATTAGATTCACCAGACATTAAATTAAGGTAGTGGTTACAGTCTTTCTCTAGGTTAGTTTTTGCTTTACTAGTTGCAGTATCTAATGCTTCTCTAGATATACTAGCAGATGCTGGGTCTAATTTAAGTACTCCTAGCTCAATTCTAATACCTCTGTCTAGAGCATCAAGTGAATAAGTAAGTGCTGGGCGATCATCATAAACTTTTGCCTCTGCAAATGCAGGTTTAGAAGCTTCAAATAACATCGCTTTATTTTTAAGGATCTGAACGGTGTCGTTATATCCATTAAACTGTGAAATGTACATAGGGTATTGCTGTCTCATTTGACGGACAAACTCTTTTTTAGACAGAGAACCTTCGTTCACTGCTCTATATTTTTCTGTTGCTGTTACTGCTCTCATATCTTATAAGTAATCAAATCCTTTTGTATGTGATGGCCTTTTTGGTCTTTCTTGTTTCTTCCAGCCAAGCTTAGTTAATGTTTTCTTTGCTTTAGTACCTTTACCAAATGCTTTTGGTGTAGCATACTGAGCTCCGTCTCCGGGAGTAAATGATGCACCACCTGTGCTGGTTGCGTTTGCTTCATCTAGTTCCTTTAATACTTCTCTAACTAATGAGGTAAGTTCTGATTTTTTCATTACAGAGCTTTTAACTCATTTACTAAATCGTAATACTGCATTAAGTTTACTAAGTGACTATCTTTAATTTTATCTTTATTACTTAAAGGTTTAATAGATTTAGATACTTCAGTTAGTTTTATTTTTACTACATCGTCATTTACTTTAGATGATAACTTTCTAACTGCGGAAGCAATTTTATTCATTTCTTCATTAACTAAAGTTCTCAAGCGTGATTGTGAGTTGACAGATGTAATAAATTCTTTTAATATATTTTTTTGTTCTGGAAGTAAGTTTCTATACTTATCGTTAAACTTTTCTAATAGGAATTTAAACGTTAATAGTTTAAGGTCTTTATCGTATTTAGAATATTCTTCAATTAATGTATCCTTTACTTCTTCCTCGTTTTGAGGTGCAGAGGTCAGATGCTCTAATATTGTAGTTTTATTATCTATTAGAACCTTAGGGTTAATTAAATTATCATTATTCTGAGCTTCTAATAAACAGTATAGCGCAGCTAGAGGTTTATAGTCTCTAACTTGCATACCAAAAAATTCTTCAATATTATACTTATTCTTTATTTCAGAAATAAGTTCATACTTTTGAACCTTTAGTGTTTTTAAATCTAGTTTTCTAGACACCTCAGTAATAGTTGAAACTATTGCTTCAGCTCTAGATTGTGATACGTTCTTATTTTTAACTATAAATTCATATAGTTTGTATTCCTTAGCTAGTGAAGATTTATTGGCATAGAAATTTTTTATAATTCCTACTGCAGGAGAATCACTACCGTTAAGAGTGTCTACAGCTATTTGCTTCACAAGCAATTCAAAAATAAGACCTGTATTACGAAATTTTGAATGTTTTATTTTCATTATACACGTTTGCTATATATAAATATGCTTTAGTTACCTAAATCTCTAATGTTCTCTTCTTTAAGGAGATCTGATTCAATTTTAACTTCTTTAGTAAAGACAATATTCTTTAATGCCTCTTTGTTTTTATGGTAAACCGCTTGAGTAGTAAGGTTTTCCATTACGTTATCATTGTCTGATGGAAACCCTCCATGCATTCCATGAGTACCTAGCGGATCTCTTCCCCCTATTGGGTTATCGGTAGTACCGTATACGGATGCTTTTTCTTTAGGTCTTCCTCCTTCTGGTCCAGGTTGACCCCATTTTGGTTCGGTTTCGGTTTCTGAATAGCCTTGTGGTACTTCTCCTGGTGAGCCTCCTTTTGGGGTAGATACTGATCGTCTACCGTACATAGAAGCTAAATCGTGCGGTGTACCGTAAGTCATTCCTGATTTTGCAGGATCATTACCTTCGTTTTCTATTTGTGCGATTCTAAAGCTAGATTTACTATCTTCTCTCACTAATGCTCTTTCTTCAAGATACTGGTCTTCAGACATATCAAATATCTTCTCATATATGTAATCAGAAGAAAACATCTTACTATCTTTCATTTGAGCAGCTAAATCTACTTTCTCTTTAAGTAGAGCTATTTTCTCTTGTTCAAATATTATAGATGGTACAGTTAACTTAATTTCAAAATTTGTAAGAGATTCTCCTGTAAAACCTT
>Ga0209090_10001298_pt1 | contig 16002 bp, 9 predicted proteins | sample ArcticOcean_MG_C_9_FD_187432 | JGI IMG/M metagenome (GOLD analysis project Ga0209090, IMG submission 187432) | Marine microbial communities from western Arctic Ocean - ArcticOcean_MG_CB2_152 (SPAdes) (version 2) | ecosystem: Environmental > Aquatic > Marine > Oceanic | place: Arctic Ocean... | reverse complement strand
CTTTCCTTTGCACTTGTCTCTCGGTTTGCATCATCATCCGTCTCCTCCATCTTCGACGAGAGCGTCTTGTGTAGACAGAGAGTGATTATTGTTAAATGAAGCGCGAAAGAAACGAGAAGAGATGCATGCAACAGAGTGAAGAGAAGAATTCTTTCTTTTTTGTTGTTCTCTCCTTGAAACGAAAAGACGTTATTTTTTTAGAAAAAGAGTTCTACAAAAGAAATGAGCGCTATGACTGCTGCTGCTGCGACCGCCGCCGCTGGACGTTTTGTTGTTCACGCCGCTGCGAAAATGACGACGACGAGGAGGAGGAGGAGTTGCTGTTGTTATTGTACTAAACGAGTCGCATTTTTAGGCACTCCCGAAGTCGCCGCGAAAGTCTTTGAACGGTTACACGAGGCGTCCGTGAACTCGAACGGTTTGTTTGAGATTGCTGCGGTGATATCGCAACCGGGGCGACCGCGAGGACGAGGGAGGAAATCGTCTGGGCCACCACCGCCGTCACCGGTGACGCAATCGGCCATAGATAGAGGCGTAGATGAATCTAAACTGGTGAATCCTGCGAAAGCGAACGAGCCGGAGTTTTTAGAGACGCTGGCGAAGATGAACTTGGACTTGTGCGTGACGGCGGCGTACGGGAACTTTTTACCGCAAAAATTTCTCGATATTCCACGATTGGGGACGTTGAACATTCATCCTTCGTTGTTGCCGCAGTTCAGAGGTGCGGCGCCTGTGCAGAGGTGCATAGAGAGCGGGTTAGAGGAAACAGGAGTGACCGTAGCGTTTACAGTTCTTAAGATGGACGCTGGTCCGATTTTAACGCAAACAAAGTACAAAATGAACGGATCCGAGAAGGCGCACGAAATGTTGGACGTTTTGTTTGATATCGGCGTCGAGTCTTTGATTGAACAGCTACCAAAGGTTTTCACCGGAGAAGCTGGTGAGATTGCGAAAGACCAAGGCGAAGAAGGGTTGAGTCACGCGGATAAAGTATCGTCGGAGGAAGGAGATTTAGATTTTAGCGTGCTTTCTGCATTGGAAGCGCACAACAAAGTGAGAGCGTTTGATGGATGGCCAGGGACGAAAGCGACGTTTATCATTCAAGACGAGAAGAAAGGTGGAGAGCCGAAAGAGATTGTCGTGAAAATACTCACGACGAAAGTTGGCGGTAGCGTAGAAGGAGGAGAAAAAGTCGTAAAAGTCGCGAAGAAACAGTTTTCGATTCCGTGCAAGGGCGGCGAATATCTCGAAGTGCTCGAAGTTCAACCTCCGGGAAAGAAACCGATGGACGTCGCGTCTTTCGTGAATGGATTAAAAGGTTCTGTTGTTAGTCTGCCTTAGATTTTCTACCAGTTGTACATTATTTATTTCTAATAAAATCAATCTACTGAAGAACTTTGCTAAGTTCTACCTCTATTTCGCGCGCTTTTTTTGCTATTTTTCTATCTCTCTCTTCAATCTGAGTCCGTGTTTTCATCGCTCTCTTCTTCTGCTGCGCGTTCCCCACCTGGCCTTAACGCACGAATGTGCTTGTGTGGATAGGTTCTTCCACAATCAGGGCACGGTTCGTTCGCTCCAAAGATTTCGTCGTCGCCGTCGTCCGAGCGTTCGCCGTCGTCGTCGCTGTCGAAATAGGCGTACTCGTCCTCTTCTCTGCTCCCTTTCGCTCCGCTATTCCTTCTGGGCGCGTCTGGATGGCCAGGTAAAGCGCCAATTCCAGCGATGTATTTCGTCACGCTCTCTTCTGAAAACCCGTTTCTTCCGCCAAACTGATCGAACCCGTTCGTCCACGAGGAGAGTCTTCTGTTTTTGAAATACACGATGGCTGGCGGCTGCGAGACGTTGCACATTTGTAAAGTTGGCGATTTCGATCCTAATTCCGGTCGAATTCGCACAAACTTCGTCTTTGGAAACGCTTTCGCCAAGTTATCTAAAACTTCGTCTATTCTCGCACACTCGTCTACGCCGTCTAAGGTGAAATGACACAACACTTTCGCGTTCTTTTTCAAGATATCGCCGAGTTCCCTCTCGCGTGCGTTTACGTATTCCGCCTGCTTTTGCATCTGCTCCGCTTTCATCGCGTTAAGACGCATCTCCCGAATTCTCGCCGCTTTTAATTCTCTCAAATACGGGTCGCTCTCCTCGTCTTCGTCGTCCGTGTTCCCGAAATCTGAATCTTCGTCTTCGTCTTCGTCTTCGTTTGTCTGTTGTTGTTGTAGTTGTTGTTGTTGAAGAAGAAGAAACTGCTGCTGCTGCTGCTGCTGATGCGCGTCATCCCCGACAATAAACTGCGCCTTCGCGTCCGCTTTCAATTGCACTCGGTCGACGCCTTTTAGAATTTTAATCAATCTCGACGCTTCTCTTTGCTCCGCTTCGTCTTTCTCGCAACACGACGGTCTCGGCATGACGTTTTGCAACTCCTCCGGCATCATTTCGATTTCGTCGTCGATCCAAGTGGAACACGCGCCGGCGTGCGGTTTGTGGGGTTCCTTCTTTTTCATATTCTCCCCCCCGTCTCCTTTGCTGCCGCCGGAAGAACAGCTCGTCGTCCTAGTCGTTTTAGTAGTATTAGGGAAGCTGGCAATCATCATCTCTTCTTATTATGTTGTGTGTATAATTTGTTAATGAAGAAGAACGAATGAAGAAAGCTCGAGCTTTTCTCTAGCTTCTTCTAAAACCCAAAATTCGCCAAAAAATGAAATGTTGCATGTGAAAAATTTTCCTCCTCTTTCCTCCTCACTTTTTTTACAAAGAAGAACAAAAAAAACAAAGACATGTTGAGGAGGAGTAAAAGGAGTAGTAGTAGTTATTTAAGAAGAAGAATAGCATTAGCAGCAAAAGGAGAACAGTCTCGGTGTGGTATTGTTGGGAGGAGCAGTAGTTTTATCAGGAGAGTTCGCACCACGGGTGGCGGTGACAACGATGGTGAAGACGACCATGACGCTTCAACATCATCAACATCAAAGACAAGAATAAACGACGAATACGTGGACACGGAAGCAGCGATGGAACGAACTCGAATGAAAGCTGCGGCGTTAAAAGCGGCTGGATTGAAAGCGGAATCGATGACGGTGTTCGACAGAGAAGTGAAGAGAGCGCACAGGGACAGAGCGGCGTATTTACAACGAAAGAAGGAGGAGGAGAAGAAAAAAAACTCTTCTAGCAGCAGCGAAGGAAAAGGAGGTGATTTTTTACTCGAAGAAGCGACGAGACGAGTGCTCGATCGATTGGACGACATTAAGCGACCGTTTAAACGGATATTAGTTATAGGAGGCGCGACGGTTTCGACCGTCAAGCAGTTACTTGGGAAACGGCGAGATGTGGAAACGATCATCGCGTGCGACTCGAGCGAGGCGACGCTGCTGTTGGTGAAAGATATCGTCGGCGATGCGCCGAAACGGAAGTTTGATGGTTTTCCAGTGGAAATTAAATACGTTCAAGCGTTCGAAGACGATTTACCAATTAAAGACAACGTGGTCGATTGCGTTTTGAGCGTTCTAGGTTTGCACTGGGTGAATGATTTACCCGGGGCGATGGGCCAAGCGAGGTGTACGCTCGTCCCAGACGGCTTATTTCTCTCCGCCATTTTCGGTGGCGATACGTTGACAGAATTACGAATTGCGTGCGCGTTAGCTGAAACTGAAAACGAAGGTGGCGTGAGTGCACGCGTTTCGCCGTTAGCGCACGTGAGAGACGCTGGAAACTTACTCGGACGCGCTGGTTTACGACTTCCCGCGGTGGACGTAGACACGCTCACGCTGAATTACAAGACTCCGATGGATTTGGTCGAACATTTACGGATGATGGGAGAGCAAAACGCGGTGATTGAGAGGAGACAAACGATTAAACGGAGTACGATGGAATTAGCGAACCAGAAGTACGTGGAAAACTTTTCGGCGTTATCGTTATCGAACGACGACGATGCTTCGATGCCGAAACCATCATCGGGGGTAGAGAAGGCGTCGAGCGAAAGCGGGATCTCGGCTACGTTTCAAATTCTATACATGACGGGATGGTCTCCTTCCGGGACGCAACAAAAAGCGAAGGAGAGAGGATCTGCGACGGTGAGTTTGAGCGACTTGAAATCCGCGTTAGAAGAGAAGGAGGAGGAAGAGGAGAAGAAGAAGTAGATAGTTGTAATTGTAGTTGTGTAGTTGTCTCGTAGCCCAATCTTTCTTCCTCCTCAAAAGCTCCGTCGTGTTCAAATCCACAAAAGAAACCAAAAATCCAAAAATCTTATGTAAAAATCCTCCTCTCATCCCGTACAAATTCTTCGTGTTGTGTTGTTGTTTTTCTTCGAACTAATTAAGAGAGAGGAGAAAAAACATCCGGCAACGAGAGCGCACCATCTATCATCGCAGAGTACAACTATTTAAGTGTCCGTTAACGTCACGTGCGCAAGCATTCCACGTTCGCGTTGTATACGTATTCGCGCGAGAGAAGGCACACGAGAAAGTCGGATTAGGATTAACCCACCCAATATGAGCAAACTTCCGCTCATCGAACGGCTTCCGAGCGATGTCGTCGAAAGCGACGATTGGCTTTCGAATGCATTTCCAATCGTAGAAGAAGATAACGGAGCGTTATCTCCGTTCGATTTGGCGGATATATTTCCGCAACCAGTAGAAACCATCCCGAATACGAATTCGAATAATTTAATAGCTTTAGCTTCTCCTCAAACAACGACGACGACGAAGACGTCGTTAGGGAAGCACGCGTTAGCTTCGGCGGAAGTAGCAGCAGTAGATACCATAGCCGAGACAGCAGCGACTGCAACGAAGAAGACGACTACTAGACCGGTGAAGAAGGTGAAGAAATCAGTGAGAGAAAAAGCCAGAAGAGATGCTTTGAACGATCGATTCGAGGACCTGTCCAGGTCCTTGCTCGAGAGCGCAGACGACGAGTTGAAGACGGATAAGTCGTCCATAGTCACCGCAGCGAGAGAGTGTATTTTGGGATTGAGAGAACAATTAGGAAAATTAAACGCGTCTTTAGCCGCTGAAAGAAGCAAGTGGGCCAAGACGAAGCAGGAATTGATTGCGGAGAAGATTTTGGTCGAGCAAAAGTTGCAGAACTTCATGGCCAAGATGCCCTTTGCGAGCGCTATTCCAAGCACCGGCGGCTCAAAACATGCCGCCGCCAACGTTGGTATCACCGGTACTGTTGTTACCGAAGACACTGATGGAGATGCGCCACTTGCACCAATCTTGGTTGTTAGCACGACTACGGCAGAAGAAGACGCCAAATGGAGAGCGCCACTCGCGTAGAAGTGGAAATGTTTTGTTTTTATCCAGTATTTTAGCCACACAAAAAAAGTTGTTATTTACATTGACTTTTTATTAGCACAAAGAGATATCCATGTATGTATTCGCGCGAGAATTTTACTCCCGTGCTATCATGTTAATCCAAAGACTTGTCTGTAATCCCTTCCAGGTTTACAAACGATAAAATCGGCCAGGTCGTCGTCATCGTCGTCGCCCGAATCGTCGCCTTCGTGTTCCCGAACAGCCTCCAAATACGGATTGTTGAAACGATTTCGACGCTTCTTCGAACGCCTCTTTCGCAGCACTTTCTTTCTGTTTTGTTGCTGACTCTCGTCGTCGCCGTCATCGTTGGCTTCGTTCTTCTTACACTCTCCCTCTCCCGCTCCATCCCCAACTTCTCCAGACTCTTTTCCTCCGTCGAGAAGGTTACTTCCGTCGTTCTGCTGTTGTTGCGCATCTTTCACTTGCGTCGTGGAAGTGTAAATGGAAAGGCCATACTTCCTTTTTCTTTCGTTTATAGCTTTATCATCCACATCTTCTTCTGTATTTTCAACACCAGTTGTTTGTTGATCCGTTATGGATGTGTTTTTATGGACTTTTAATGCGTAGAGAAGAGTTATGAGACTGCGATCGAGGAGTTTCATTTTCTTCAAAGCTTTCAAGTTCGCGTGTACCGCCGCGCACTGTGCCATAAACGCACGCCTAGTAAGCTCTAACGTTTCGAAATTTTGAACTGGAATAGCTTCCATTACTTCTTCTTGAAAGAATTCTAAAATACCACCAGTCGCGTAATGCAATCGAGCTCCGGATAAAACGATGGCTGACAAATCTCCTTTTTTCTTTTCCGAATTGGTCAAGAATGAAGCCGCCCGCTGGCAGCACTCCAAGCAATACTTAGACGCCATGAAAAGTGATTCTGCTAAAAATTTGATGTCTCGCAAAAGCGATGATGATGCACTTTTATCGTCGTCGTTGTCGCCTACTTCTTCCTCTTTCAATTTTTTCCATTCATTTACGACGAAAGGTATAAAAATTTCAACTGTTTCTCCCAAAGCCGAAGCAGACTCGACTACTGCGTCCACGACCGAAATCCTGTTGTTTCTCTTGTTTGAAGAGGACGACGAGGTGAGTTCGTCCCAAGACGGCAGCAGTGGTAATTCTGAGACGAGCGATTTGGCGAGTATTTTCAACGCTGATATTTTCGTTCGGACGTCTTTGCTCGCAATGCTCGTACTACTTCCAATCTGGGATAACATCTGTGAAACTGTCAGAATACACTCAGCTGACCCGAATTCGAGCTTTTCAAACTTGATCATCATCGATGTCATCGATGAAACCGAACGATCTTCGATGTCTTCCATATGTCTGGTTAAAATCTGGTCGTTCAAAATCACCCCGCTTCGAACAATTTGGTGCAGCCACAAATCCGAGGACTCTCGCATGGCTAAAGGCAATAGAAACTCCATCAATCGGACAATGTCGGGGACGAGAGTAAACCAGTCTTTATCAAGACCCCACTCCTCGTTTAATTGATGAAGCTCGTAACGCTTCATTTGGTGATACATACCATACGATAACGTCGCAACTAGACTTCCAATTGGGTACATCTTTCCAGCTATTTCAATCATTTGCAGCTTTTTCTGTTCAGTTTTCTCAACGTTGTATCTATCGCGAGGATCACGTTGCGCAAGAAGAACCGTTTGCACAGCCTCTCGGGCACCTTGGGCGAGGATGTGCGAGTCCATAGAATTCGTGATGAATGATGAAAGATAATTCATCTTCGATGCACTCGTATCGCACGCGGTAGCGGTATTGAAAGAAGCTTCTAGCGAAGCAAGAAGAAGTTTGAACGCCATGCGCACTTCATCTATGGCAGTATTAGCACTCCCGGCGTCAACTTGGTCTGCAGTTCTACCTTCACGACTGAAATCAAGACCAGACCAATATTTCTGAAGGGATTGCATCGCGAATTTCCCGCATTTTGAAATCAAGGATGATGAATTCAACGCCTCCGCATCGGTAGGAGGCGCAATTCCCTTCAGCGACGCACACAACGTTTCGATCGCGTCACTTTTAACGTCCTCTAGTTCTAACTTGGCCGCTACGTCTCCTTCTAATATAACGTCGATGATTCTTAAAGCGCTGCTCGTCTTGATGCTTTTTTCGGCGTCGAGCAAACTTAATACCGGCATCATCGATTCGTCCTCCTCGTCTAACTCGTTCCCATTCGCGTAAATCTCTTTCATGAGACGCTTCGCTTCTTTCTTTCCTTCAAAGAAATTCGACTTGACAAATAATCTATTCATGGCGAAAACGACGCGCTTTGCGATGGGGTTTCCGAAATCCCGGGACGCTTTGAAATGTGACAACATTTGTAAAAGCATGGAACGGTTGCCGTCTACTTCATCTTTCGTCAATTCGCACGAAGTCGATACGGCTTCCAACACGTTCAACCATGCCGTTTTCCCGATACTTTGCGCGTCGTCGTCGCCATCGCTGTCGTAAGCGTTGACTTTATTTTCTATCATTTTTGCGCACTCGTTTCCGAGGATTTCGAGAATATTTCGTCTGTGTTCCGACCAAATCTGAAAAACGACTCGAAGAAGCGACGCGGATACTTCTTGAGAACCCTTCCGCTGCACACTTTTAATGCACTCGTACAAAAAATATCGCCTCGATCTTTCGTCCCTAATCTTGCTATTATTTCTATCGGTATTATCATTTGTCGCGAAAGTATCCGTCATCAACGCAAAAAAATCTTCCTCCTTCAAACACCGAGCGTTTTTCTGGAACTGAGTCCATGCCTCGTCTCGGATTTCCTTCGAAACTTCTTCAGAAGCGCAAATGCCGAATAAAATCGCCGGCCAGATCTTATCGCGCTCGTCGTAGAACGAATCTCGAAACCCTTTCGGTCGCTTCAATAGCAATTTTGCGAGCGCCGGCGAAAGAGCGAGCTCATCTCGAACGCATTTCGAAACAAACTCACACGCGTTTATTTGAGTGCTACTGCTACTGCTGCTAGTAGTCCGTAGTGGTTGCCGCGCAGCCACCTCGTCGTCTCCTTCTCCTTCTCCTTCACCTTCTTCTTCTTCACCTCCTTCCTCTCCCCGAAACGAAAACATCTCTATCCCCAAAGCAGATACGACGATAAACAACTTGAAGTATTGCTTACTCAGCTCGTTTTTGTTCCTTACCTGTTTCTTTGTCGCCATCCGCAACGCGAATCTGCAAATCGTGCGCGCGATGTTTACCGTGAACCCGTCACTTCGTCTGGGTTCTTGCATCTTCTCCTTCTTCAACGTCACCACGCCTTTAGCTACTCGCATCATAACAATCTTGTGTTCGTCTTCGCTAAACTCTTCGTCTAAGAAGGACTCTAATATCTTCTCTAGTTTACCTACTGACCATATCTCGTGCTTCAACAGCGGATGCGAAGTAGCGTCTCGTAACTTTTTCATCTCCTGTTTCCTCGTCAAGTTGTTCTGTCCTTTCCTTCGCTCGAGAGATAAGAACGTCCTCAACACTTTCCTCCCGTTTTCGTTCAAGTTTTCTCCGTCTCCGTAGAGCAAATCTTCCTCGAAATATATTCCTCCTCCTCCTCCTCCTCCTCCGGCAGTTGCGTTGTGAATGTTGATGATATTACTCACGTGTTTCGGATTGTAATGGTACATGGATTCTCCCTCTTCGTTGACGATGGCGTTGTTCATGAGCCGTAAATTTACTTCTCTTCCAGCGGCGGCTTTCAAAGTTCTCTTCCCTAAAGCATCGTGCGTCCCGTACAGTTTCATTTGCACGCACTTCCCGACAATCCACTCTCGGTTTTTCGACCGACACTCTAACCCGGAAAGTTCCGTGTATTTCGTTCGTAAATCTCGAAAGGGGAGTTTACGGAACTCCTCGCCTTGCGCTCCCGTTTCCATCACGTTAAAATACGTCATCATGCGCTGTTTGTTCTTGTCGTCGCTTCCATTATTATTTGATGATGACGATACAACAATGAATGAAATGAGCGCGCGTTTTCTTTCATTTATTTTCCTTTTTGGGCATTTTGTGGAGAGTCAAAAAAAAATTCAAAAATCTCTTCGCAAAAGGTGAACAACTAAAAAGTGAATCAGAAGAGCAAAAAAAGCAGACACAAACAACCACACTTTGGACACACTTTTCTGGTTGGTGAAAAAGTCGTGGTGGTGGTGGTGGTGAGTCTACTCACGTAATAAAGGCTCTTCTTTACACACAACAAGAACAACAACAAAATGTCTTCTTGGGGGATTAAACGTCTTCGCGGGGTATTGTTCGCGACGACGGGCGCAGCGCGCACCCACGCCGCCGAAGCGATGACGCTGATGCGAAAAACATCACAAAAGACGTCATCGTCACCAACAACTTTCTACGGAAGAACAATTTTTACTTCTACGAAAACTCCAAAAGCGTCGTCTGTTTTGTGCGGGGCACGGGCGAACAGGATGGCTGAAAATGCGATACCGAGTGGTTTTGGTGGTCGTCATCCTTCGTCGTCGTTTACGTCGTCGTCGTCGGGCTACGTGTGGAACGCTCTGACTAAAATGCAGAAGAAGATACCAACGAGAAGGACGGGAACGGGAACAACGTCTACCTCTTACAGAACATTTTCATCGTCCTCGCTGGCTGTAGCCGCGCGTCGATCGTCGTCATTTCCTAAACTTCGACATTATCATCAACAACATCAATCTTTGTTATTACGTCGACGGCGGCAGTATTCAACTTCCGAAACGATGCATCAAAATCCTTTAGTTCTCGGCGGACCGCGAGCGGTGAAACAAGTCACGTATTGGCTCGTTGGCGGATGCGCGTGGGTTTTTTCAATGGTTGTCATTGGAGGGATGACGCGATTGACTCGATCGGGACTTTCTATGACGGATTGGAAGTTTCAATACGAACATCCTCCGTTAACGTTAGAAGATTGGGAACGCGAATTCGATAAGTACAAGCAATCTCCAGAGTATCAAAAAACAAACATCGGGATGACGCTAGAGGAATACAAGTTCATTTACTGGATGGAGTACGGCCACAGAATGTGGGGAAGGGTTTTAGGGATTTATTTCGCGGCACCGCTAGCATACTTTAGCCATAAAGGGTACATAACGAGCAAGCTCATGAGACGATTGGGCGTGTTTTTCGTTCTAGGCGCGACGCAAGGCATGATTGGGTGGTGGATGGTGAAGAGCGGATTGAAGCAAACGGAAGAGCAAAAATTTGATGTGCCTCGCGTGAGTCCGTATCGGTTAGCCACGCACTTAGCGGGCGCATTCACCATATACACCGGGATGGTTTGGACGACGTTGAATGTCATGAATCCAGTCTCGCCGGCGCAGTTACCAGCGGCTACAGAGGCGTTAATTTCGGCGACGAAACAGTTGCGTAAAGCCGCGCACCCGCTCGCCGGTTTGATTGGCTTGACGGCAATTTCTGGAGCGTACGTCGCTGGGATGGACGCGGGGAGAGCATACAACACGTTTCCGTTAATGGATGGTAAAGTAGTTCCAGATGAGTATTTGAAGGATTGGGAGTCGAAAGGGTGGAGAAACTTTTTCGAAAACACCGCGGCGGTTCAGTTCAACCATCGTGTGTTAGCGTTGACGACGCTGGCGAGCGTATCCGCAGTGCACGCGATGTTTCGAGGAAACGCGGCTTTATCTTCTCAATCAAAATTACATTTAAATGCACTGATGGGAGTAACAGTCGCGCAGGTTGGGTTAGGTATCACCGCGTTGCTTTATCACGTTCCTGCTGAGTTGGGGAGCGCGCATCAAGCGAATGCGTTGATACTCTTCACTGTAATTTTGAGCTTGATGCATTCGGCTCGGAAACCAAAGAAGCTCGTCTTCGTAAAAGACTTATGGGCGCATAAACCAGCAGCAGCATAAATAGTCTCTCTTATATAATAATAGCATATATTCTTAGCAATACATAGCACCTACTTTCAGTTTCTCTTTCTATTTATTATCCCCTAACTCTCCGCGCGCTCTCCTCCATTCCAAGGATCCGGTAGTTCTTCCTGGCAAGTTTTTCTTTTCTTCCTCGCTCACGTCGAGTACTTTTAGTTCTTCTCGTTCGTCTTCGTTTCTCTTTCTCACGATCTCTCGTCTCGCGACGTCTATGCGCGTTTGAAGCACTTCCGTGCACCTCGCGATTGCTTTGGACACGAACTCATCGTCCTGAACAATAGCGCGCCTTCTTCCTACCATCTCGTCGTCCATCTTTTGATATCTCTTCGAGACATCTGCGACACCGTCAATCGAAAACGCGACGACGAATGACAAACTCTTCCCCCATCCTTCGCTGTATAATCTCGGTTCATCAAACGCCGCCTCGCACGAGTCGCAATGGATCCACCTATTTTGAGAAGGGCTCCAAATTTCCGTCCAGACGTGATCCGTCCAGTCCAAAATGTATCTTGTCTCGTAATCTAGCGCGCGACAAATGAGCGAAAATGCGTTTGCAAACTCGCCGCAACGCCCTGTTCTCGTCTCCAACAGTTTCGCCGCATCGTTGTATCTCGGGAAACGCGTTTGACAACCGCACCCGGAGCAGGCGTAAATTTCGACCCTAGAAGTGCCAAACACTCGCTCTTCTTCGCTCGGGGCAACCGTGTCAACACATTGCATGTTTGCCGGGTTTGTTCTTACCGTTGTTCTTCTTCCCACTTCTTCTTGTACGGAGAATGAACACGTCTCGCGACTACAGTTTGGTTTATCGCACCAGCTGAAATACTCGTGCTTAAACCACTTTAAAAGCTCGACGATAAACGCGTCTTTGAACGATAACCCCTGGCATTTCGGTTCTTTTCCTTTCTTTACCCTCTTTTCCAACTCTTCCACGGGGACGACGGATAAAGCGCACGCTCGCGCCATCTCGTCTTCGTACTTTGTAATCGTTTCTAAGCTAGAGTGCAATCGACTCAGAAACATTTGTTGTTGTTGTTGTTGTTGTTGTTGTTGATGATGATGATGATGATTTTGTTCCGTCGTCGTCGTCGTCGTCCTCTTTCTCTCGCTCAACATCATCATCAGTCTGTCCTCTTCCTCTTGGAGTTGACGCGCCAGGAGCTCGTCTGACTTCATCTAGAGAAGAGAGAGTTAAAAAAGAGAGACTCGTATTGATTTTCTAACGAACTCTTAAAAACTCGTAAAAATAAAAATCTTGCCATAGTCTGACAGTCTGAATAATGAATGCTTTTTTGTTGTGTGTTGTTGTGTGATCGTCTTCTCGTCAAATAGTATACGCACACAAAACAATATTCACTCTTCTTATCACAATCAACACACACAGACAGACAGACAGAGAAGAGAGAGTAAAGAAGAAGAGCAGACAAAAATAGTGCTACGTTTGGCGACCGACATGACGACGGAAGTGGGAGAAAAGCGACCGAGAGAAGAGGAGGAAGAAGATGATGAGGTCGAAAAAACTAACGAACAACAACAACAACAACAAGAGGAGGAGAAAAAGGACGACGCGAACGACGAAGAACCTCCAAAAACGAAGAAAGCAAAAGAAGAAGACGAGAAAGAAAAAGAGACACCATCAACGACGACGACGACGGTACCATCGGGAGGAGCTGCGGGGGCGGGTAGATCTGGATTCGGCTCTGGCTTTGGGAAATCCTTTGGCGGTTTCAGCGGTGGTTTCGGCGGTTTGAAAGCGCAAGTCAGCGGAGGAGGTGGCTTTGGAGCGTTCGGGAAGAAATCAGAGGGAGAAAAGAAAGATATCGACGATAACGAAATTAGCGGCGAAAAGAATAAGAGGGAAGAGGGAGCTGGTGGTGGTGGTGGAGGAGGCGCACCAGTCTTTGGTGCCGTGTTCGGCGGGAGTAAAATAGCAAACGATACTAGCGAGAAGAAGGAAACCGAGACAACAACGACCACATCTAACGGAGGAGGAGAAGGAAGTAAAGAGGAAACAGAAGAAGAAGGAGAAGGAGAGAAAAATAAGAAAGAGGAGTTCAAAGCTGCAAAAGAGATGAAAGAGATCGAGCAACAAACGGGAGAAGAAGACGAAGATTTAATGTTCAAAACCGACGGCGCTTTGTACGAATACGTCAGCACGGAAGAGGATGGGAAAGCGCCGGGATGGAGAGAACGAGGACGAGGTGAATTTAGAATCAACTCGACGAAGAAGAAAGATAACGTGAGAATGATCATGCGCACGAGAGGTAACTTTCGCTTGATTTTGAACGCCTCAATGTTCAAAGGCCAAAAGTTTGCAAAGATGGAAGGCGGGAAGGGCGTAACCTTTCCTTGTGTCAACGCCGCTTCGGAGAATAAAAAGATGACCACGTACGCTTTGAAAATGAGAGTCGCACAAAGCTCTGCCGCGCAGCAAGTGGATACGTTTCTCGAGCAGATCGCAAAGGCACTTCTAATCGCCGGCGGAGAGGAGTCTACGAAAAAAGATTAAAAATGTTAAAAGTAGTTTCAAAAGTGTGATGCGAGTTAATTTGTTTTTTTCAAATCACAAATGGTAGTATTGTCTATGTTTCTAGTTATCGCGTTTTCTTGTCTTATCAGACATCAAACACTTAACCTTGCTTCTCCCATCCGCTCGGATCGTGCTTCTGCGGCTCTCCACTCTCCGGGTCCGGCCTTAACGGAAACTTCGGAACGTTTGCCATCGGCTTGAACGGATCCGCCTTTGAATCGTACACGTGTTTTAAAGCAGCACCGAACAAAATTGCGCCAGCAACTAGTAAAACATCGTCCGCAAACGCGGCTGCGTTCCCAGTCCCAGTCCCTACGTGTCCAGAAGCGTCGTGAATTTCTCTCGACATGTCCATGTGTTCCTCGTCGTATTCGTCCCCGTTCGCATAGCCTAATCGATTTTGTGCCTGCGCCGCTTCCGGATATTCCGCAGATTTATCCATATCCGCGACGTACCCATCGTGAAAGTGTTCTGGCGGAATAATCGGTTTCAATTTATACCCTTGCATCTTCCCTTGTGCTTGTCTGTTCGCGACGACGAAATTCCACTGCTGGCACAAATGCAACGCTCTCTGATCGACTCTCCCTTGCACTCTCGCTTTGGGTAACAAAGGCGCTCCGTCGTTTTCGTGCCCTTTCGGCAGCGGCATGTCGCACATTTGCTGCGCTTGGCGGATGGAATAATAAATCGTGGACGGTAAATATTTCGGTTTATCCGGGTCGCCTCTTTTCGCTTCCACCGTTTGTGGTTGCGAGAGTAAGAGCAACACGGAAAAGACGACGACGTTTAGAGCTTTCTTCGCAATCTGCAAAAATCGTCGATGTCGGTTTTTTATCGTTGTTTTTGTCCTCGTCGTGGTGAACATCATCATCATCGTCTCTCTCTCTGTCTTTTCTTCTCTCACGTATTCTAAATCTTTCTCTTTCTCTCTTGTTCTCCGAATAATGGAAACAACAAAAAATGTGTGTTGTGTGTAATGGTGATGAGTGATGAAAGGTTGTGATCTTTGCAGAGGTCTGCTCTCAATCACCTCTCAAAAAGAGCCCGCCAAAAAAACAAACAACCACGAAAACAAACAAACATCAAACACACACAAACATCAAACACACAAACAACACCAATAATAAACACAAACTACCATACTCTATTCAACAACTTGTTTCTTCGTTTGCTTTTATAAAACAACAACACGATGGGAGACACGACGGAAACGACGACTGTCAGAAGAAGAAGAAGAAGAAGAAGAGGAGATGAGTTAACTCCGGAGACGGAGGACTCGACGATGGTACTTGAATTGTTGAAAGAACTTTGTGCGATTTCAACAAGAACAACAACAACAACGGCATTAAACCAACGAGAAGGAGTGGTGAAAATCGTCGACGAGGACAAGGGCTGGAATAGTAGTAACAAAATACGGATAGAAGATTTAGGCGAGACGGATAACTTTTTGTTTTCTAAACTCGCCGTCGCGTTTAGCTCGTTATACGTGGAAGCGAAACGCTTGGAAAGTTTGAGCCAAAATGTGATTTTACCGAACTTGATATCTTTCGGGTGGTTTCCTACAAAGAACGATGATAAAAAGAACAACAATAACCAGGAGGAAAATGATGAAAGTAGTAAAAGTAGGAGTAATAATAACGACAACGCCATGTTGGCACAGTTCACGAAAAAGCTAACCGTGCTGCAAGACTCGGTGATGTTTCGGGACCAGTTGAAAGCTGTCGCGGTGAACGCCTTTCGACAGTTGGAGTTTCAATACGCGGACGAATCGGTGGAGGAGAACAGACCGCTGAGTCACGTGAACTTGACGATTGTTTTTGAGACTTTAACGATGTGTTTAGCCATGGCGTGTAAAATAGACGAAGCGATAGCCTCGAATGGGCATTTACGACGGTCGTTCCAAGCGATGAAAGTAGCCGTGAAAGAAGCTTTAGCAGAGGAAGAAGAAAAAGATGAAGAACGAAAGAAAAAGTTACTCGCTTTGAAGAAAACTACGCAAACGTTAGAATTTGAGCTGTGTTTGAAAAGCTGCTTCGAAACCATCGTGAGAGAGATTATAGATGAAGACAGTCGGGGTATTCATAGTAAAAGGAATGGAATAGAGGAGGTCCCTATGCGACTCTTACGCGCGTTGCACGCGTACGGTTTGGAAACTTTTGAAGCCGACTTTGTCTCGCGAAACGAGGTCGGCGTTTTAGCGTTGGGAGTTTTGTTAGTGCGCCTAGAACCGAACAGTTCAGACACGAGATTGATCGAGAAGATGTTCAAGCATATTTTCGCGGAA
>Ga0209090_10001297_pt1 | contig 16005 bp, 28 predicted proteins | sample ArcticOcean_MG_C_9_FD_187432 | JGI IMG/M metagenome (GOLD analysis project Ga0209090, IMG submission 187432) | Marine microbial communities from western Arctic Ocean - ArcticOcean_MG_CB2_152 (SPAdes) (version 2) | ecosystem: Environmental > Aquatic > Marine > Oceanic | place: Arctic Ocean... | reverse complement strand
AGTTAGTGAGGTAAATGTAGAACTAACCTTCGAACCACCATTCACCTCAGATATGATGAGTGAAGAAGCAAAGTTTGAATTAGGTATGATGTAAATAGGGTTATATGAAAATACTTATTGAAGCAATTCCAAGAAGCGGGTCTACTGCATTACTAAATGCATTAGGTAAAATTTATAAATTTAGGAGTATTAGTGAACCTTGGTTGCAAGCTTCATACTACGAAACATTAACTGAAAATTTTTTAAAAAAAAGAAAAGTAAAAAACGTAATTGTAAAATGTATGGCCTCTCAAACACCCTCAGACGGTAAATATGAGAACAGGTTAGAAATACATACTAGGTTTGCAAAACAATTTGACATAGTAATTTGCTTAGGGAGAAAAAGTAAAAAAGAACAGGTAGAAAGTTTTGTGCATGCTATAAAAAATAATCGAGGACCCAAAGAATGGCACGGTAAATACAGTTTTAACGACAGTGTACAAAGTAGTGAATATACCCAATACGGAGAACAATACGAAAGTCATATGTCTGATTTAAAATTACTAGCTAATAATGTAAACAGTGAAATAATTTGGTATGAAGATCTATTCTCTGGGGATGAAGATATAGTTAATAGCTGTTTAAAAAACCTCCCTGACAAAATATCTTACAGTAGTTTAAAAAAGTATATAGACCCAATATTAAAGTATAGAACCCCAGACAAAATACTTATTTAGTGAGAAAAGAAGAGTTTTTATGCACTGTACCTTTTGGGTATTCTGAAGTATTCAAAGATAGACATTATCTTTGCTGCCCAGGATGGCTTCCAGAGAGTGTATATAAAACTGGAAATATGAAAACTGACTTTTTCAGTGCAGAATCTAACAATATAAGGGAAAGTATAATAGATGGTTCTTACAAGTACTGTAGTACTACTCAATGTCCTCATTTATCTAATATAAAACAAGGAAAACAAATTGATAATAGATTTATACCTAAAACAGAAGATAATATAAAGAGATTAAGAGATACTACTACATTCAAGAATATTAACTTATGTTTTGATGAAAGCTGTAACTATAAATGCCCTACTTGCCGTTTAGATTTTATTAATTTTAAAGGTAAAGATATTGTAACTGTAGAAGAAAAACTACTACAAGTTGAAAATGAATTAGCTCCAACACTAACAAAGATGACTTTAACTGGAGGAGGAGATCCTTTCTTTTCTAATAGTTTTAGAAAGTTTTTATTAAGGTTTGAACCTAGTAAATTTCCAATATTACAAAATATACACATACTAACTAATGGAAGTTTGTGGACTGAATCACTTTGGAAAAAACTACACAAAATACATAGGTATGTCAAAACAGCTGAAATATCAATTGATGCAGCTACACAGGATACCTATGAAAATAAAACAAGGTTAGGAGGAGTTTGGAGTAAATTGTTAGAAAACTTAGAGTTTATAACCACCATTAACACAGTTAAAACGTTTACTTTTTCCTTTGTTACACAGGATACCAACTTTAGAGAAATGGATAAATTTGTAGATTTATTTGAATCTTTTAATAACCTAAAAGGTAAGAGATATAAAGTTTTTTTCAACCACATTACAAATTGGGGTACTTTTACAGATAAAGAATATCAAGATAAAGACATAAGTGACCCTAATCACGTTAATCACCAGGAGTTTTTAACAATGTTAAATAAAATAAAAGATAGAAAAAATGTTGTACACAACTTTAATCACTTGATTAAGTTTGAGCCTTCATTAATTTAAACTATATTATAATTATGATATACTGGTTTACAGGACAACCTTGCGCAGGAAAAACTACCCTAGCTAAAATGCTAGAAAATCACATAGTAGATAATGTGTATTTGATAGATGGAGATGATTTAAGAGATCTCACAACTAATAAAGACTACTCTATAAACGGTAGAGTAAGTAACGTAAATACAGCACAAAAAATAGCTCACTATTTACACAACCAAGGACAAGATGTAATTGTAGCTTTAGTCTCACCTTATATAGATCAAAGAGAAGAATTTAAATTATTACTAGGAAATAGTATAAAAGAAATCTACGTACATACAACAGAAGCAAGAGAAAGAGATAGTTATAAAGCAATAGCTTATACTCCACCTTTTGAAAATTTTATAGATATAAACACAACCAATGACTCAGAAGAAGAGTCACTAAAGAAGATAATAGATGAAATATAGTATGTTTATAGGCCGCTGGCAACCCCTACATATAGGGCATATGTGGTTGTTTGAAGAAAGGTTAAAAGAAGGTAAAAACGTTTGTATAGCAATACGTGATATTGAACCAGATGAAAACCAACCTTGGACTGCAGAAGAAGTTAAAGCTAATGTAGAAAAAGAATATAAAGTACTAATAGATAAAGGTAGAGTAAAAGTTACTATAGTACCTGATATAGAATCTATTAACTACGGTAGAGGAGTAGGTTACGATATAATAGAACACATACCACCAGATGGTATTGGAGAAGTTTCTGCTACTAAAATTAGAGCTAAAATGAGAGAAGATGGTAAATTATAACCGATGATGCAGACTTTCGATAACTTTTTATTAACCGATGGTTATTCTAATAAAATAAAATTAGAATATGATGAGAAATTGAAACTAATTGAAAGTAAAATTAGAAAACAAAAAAATTATCATATACTTGATACAAGCTCTTGGATACATAGATGTGTAAATGAATTAATTTCAAAAAATCTTGGAAGTGGATATTATTTAGTAGAAAGAGTAACTGTCTTAAAGTATGAGCTCGGTGATTTTTTCTTAAACCACACAGATGGTCCATCTAATACAAAAAGAAATCCAAGTTTACCCAATCATTTTTATGGTGGAGTTGAACTTTCTGAACGTAATGAATATGAAGGTGGTGAATTCTTTACAAATGATAAAATTGTAGATTTTAAAAAAGGAAGAATGTTTACACATGGGTTTTCAGATTCACATGGTGTAAACATGGTAACAAGTGGAACACGTTGGAGTATTCATTTTCTTATTAATAATAAACAAACACAGTTAATATAATGGTAAGTTATAAACGACATATCGCAAAAACAATCTCTTGGAGAATAATAGGAACCCTAGATACTATGGTGCTTTCTTGGATTATTACCGGTTCGTTAAAGATTGGACTTACAATTGGCGGAGTAGAAGTAATAACAAAAATGGTTCTATATTATTTTCATGAAAGAGTTTGGTATAGATTCAGTAAATTTGGATTGAACAAAAAATGATAAAATTAGGAATATCTGCTTTCTATCATGACTCAGCGGCATGTATTACACAGGGTAATAATGTACTGGTAGCAGCAGAGGAAGAAAGGTTTACCGGTATTAAGCATGATAACAGTTTTCCTGTCAATGCAATAAAATGGGCATTGCATGCTACATCAAAAACTATAACTGATATTCAAGAAGTACATTGGTATGAAAATCCCGAAACGAAAAACAACAGAGTCAATACTATTTTTAATAAAAGGCCGTTTAAAACTTTTTTTCTTCGACAGCGGTATAAAAAAGACAGAAAAGATAACTCTCCGGAAAATTTACTCAAAGCTATGGGGTACATCGGAAAGATTATTTACCACGATCACCATTATAGTCATGCTGCTTTCAGCTACTTCACTAGTCCTTATCAAAATTCTGCAATTTTAACTGTAGACGGTGTTGGTGAATGGGAAACAACTACTATATCAATAGGAGATGGTAAAGAAATAAAAAAATTATTGACTATTGACTATCCTAACTCTTTAGGAATGTTATATAGTACAATTACCTCGTTTTTAGGGTTTAGACCTAATGAAGGTGAATACAAAGTAATGGGGTTAGCACCGTATGGTGACTCTAACGTATATTTAAGTAAACTACAGAGTATATTTAATAATACTTCAAATAAATTTTACATTAATCAAAAATACTTCACTTGGGAATATTCTGACAGAGTGATGTTTAATAAACGACTATGTCAACTACTAGAATTACCACCAAGACTGCCGGAAGAGCCCTTAACGCAGGATCACAAAAATTTAGCAGCTGCTTTACAAAAACTATACGAGCTGGAATTTTTAAAATTAGTAAATACAGCAAAAAATATCACAGGCTCAGAAAATTTATGCATAGGAGGAGGTTGCGCCTATAATGGAGTAGCAAACTCTTTGGCTTATAAGTACTTTAAGTCAATACATATACCATTCGCTCCTTCCGATGCAGGATCAGCTATAGGGGCATGCCTAGATAACCATACTGACCCATCTCCTTACCTCGGCATAAGCTTTTCAGACAAAGCAGTTAAAAAAGTGATAAGTAAATATAAAGATAGGGTATGGGCCTTTAAACTATCAGAAGAAAAACTCATTACTAAGACTGCTGAGCTTATAGCTTCACAGAAGATTGTTGCTTGGTTCCAAGGTAGAATGGAATTTGGAGCTAGGGCATTAGGTAATAGGAGTATTCTTGCGTCTCCTACTAAGGCTTCAATGAGAGAAAAATTAAATTATGTTATAAAAAAGCGAGAAGGTTTTAGACCCTTTGCCCCATCGGTAATAGAGGAACAAGCTAACGTGTTTTTTAATATAAAAGAACCTGTTCCGTTTATGAACCAGGTAGTTGAAGCAAAAGTTAATTTTTTACCTGCAGCAACACATATAGACGGTTCATGTAGGGTTCAAACAGTTACTAAAAAACAGAACTTAAAGTATTACAATCTATTAAGAGAGGTAGGTAGGTTAACTAAGATACCTGTTGTACTGAATACCTCATTTAACTTAAAAGACCAAACCATAACTATGTCTCCTCAACAAGCAATAGAACGCTATCTAGATTCAGATATAGACTTCCTAGTTATTAATAATTACTTAATTAAAAAGACATGATAAAAAGAATACAAGAGAAAATAAAAAAGTGGCAAAAAGAAAAAGAATATAATAAGAAGATTGCTGAACTTAAAAAAAGAGATCCCTTTACTTATAAGAATTTCTAGTACTATTTATACCATATAGACTATTACTATGGCAGATTTTACCAATAATCAGATAAGAAACACTTATCAGAGAGTGTTGCAAATTACCTCTACAGGTATAGTACAGAATGGTACAGGATCTGCAGCACTAGGAGACATACATACTAGTGGGTCTTTATATCACACTGGCAGTATAGATGTAAGCGGTAATGCAACTATACCTAACATAACAGGTAGTATAACTGTCGCCGGTACAGCTACTGCAAATGAAGGATTAATAGGATCATTTATCTCTAATCCTCAAACTATAAATTATAATGTGAATATTCCTGCTAGCCATAATGCTAGAATGTTCGGACCCATAACAGTTGCCGCAGGTAAAACATTAACAGTAGGATCTTCCGCTAAATTAGAAATAATAGATATTTAAGATGAGCACATTAAAAGTAACAAACATTGAGCCACAATCAGGCAGTATAGTACACCTTACAGGTTCACTAGTACTAACAGATACTCTTACTGCTAGAGTATTAAGAACGGAATTAACACAATCAGTAACAATATTCGAATCAGGATCAACCGCATTTGGAGATGACCTTACTGATACACACAGAATCACTGGTAGTTTATCAGTTACAGGTTCAACGGCATCAACAACATTTAGCGGTATCTTCATCGGGGCATTATCTAGCTCAGCACAGATAGCAGCAGATATATCCGGATCTTGGTCCCCAGTAAGTACTTCACTTGCTACTAGACTAACAACAGAAGAAGGAAATGTAGATGCATTACAAACAGATAGTGGAAGCTTTTCAACTAGAATTACAACTGCTGAAACAGAATTAGGGAATACTTTAATTAGTGGTGCAGCACAAATAGCTTCTGAAATATCCGGTTCATCTACATCACTTAGTTCATCACTTGCAGGCAGAGTAGCAGCAAATGAATCTTTTAGCTCATCACTAGATTCTACCTACGCTACAGACGCACAAGTAGCAACAGCAGTTTCAGCACTAAATACACTAACTGCATCTCTAGCATCTATTAATGGTAATACATTTACAGGAAACCAAATTATATCAGGTACTTTAGATTCTAATGCAGCAACAAATAAATTAAGATTCCTTTATAATGACTTTACTGACTTACCATTAGCTTCCCAATATCATGGAATGTTTGCTCACGTACATGCTACTGGATCAGCATACTTTGCTCACGGAGGAAACTGGGTAAAACTAGCTAACTCATCTTCTGTAGCACTAGATATAGCATCATTAACAGCAGCAACAGGATCTTATGCTTTATCGACAGGTGTAGTAGCTAATGCTAACACAGCATCGTTTGCTTCAACAGGAAGTAATACATTTACAGGTAATCAAGTAGTTAGTTCATCAATACTATTAACTTTACAGCAAGTTACCGGGTCTGCTCCAGCAACACCTGCTACAGGATCATTAATAGTTTCTGGAAGTCCAGTTCAACTATACATTTACAACGGATCAGGATCTGGATGGAATAAAGTTTAAAATAAATCAGGGGATAGTTTGTAACCTCCCCTTTTTTTATTATCTTATATAAAAGGTTACAGACTATAGTGTCACAGTACCACTTAAAAAACACGAAATGGTAGATTTAAAAGAAGTCGAGAAAGAACTCTATGATGTAGAGTCTCGCAGAATGACGGAAGAGCAGTACTTAGCAAACCGTATACATCAAAAGAGAGTTACACCCACAACACCAACTAATCACCCCGACGCAAAGAAACATCAGATTGTTTCCTTTATTAAGTCAGGAGTTAGAATACTAGGATACGTATTTTTACCGATAGATTTGCTTACCTCAGCAATTATTCTTATCTTATCAGAAATAATAGGTATTTACGAAGAACTAGTATAATGGCAAATTATCAATCAACTAAAGTATTTGACGGATTCACAACAGTATTTCGTCAATGGAAAGCAGAAACTACTCATTGTAGATTCTTACACGGATACGGTATATCTTTTAAATTATGGTTTGAAGGAGAGTTAGATGAACGTAACTGGGTATGGGATTTCGGTGGAATGAAGAGAGCAAAAGGTAAAATCGACGGAATGACTCCTAAAGCATGGATGGACTATATGTTTGACCATACTTTTGTTGTAGCAGAAGATGATCCTTTTCTAGATTCGTTTAAAAAGATGGATGATGCAGGAGTAGCTCAAGTTAGAGTAGTACCTGCAACAGGCGCAGAAAGATTTGCTCAATTTATTTACGATAAATTAAATCCTTTTATAGAAGAAGAAACTGAAGGAAGAGTTAAAGTCACAAAAGTAGAATTTAGAGAACACGGAAAAAACTCAGCAATATATGAGCCTAGGTAGAGTAGAAGATTACGACAAAAACTTACCAATTGTAGAAATCTATACTGCTGTACAATCAGAAGGCTCAAGAGCGGGTTACCCAACAGTAGTTATTAGGACTACAGGGTGTACTCATAGATGTTACTTTGGGGAAGGCGGATGGTGTGATAGCTGGTATACCAGTATACACCCAGAAAAAGGTAAATATACTTTCAACGATATTATTAAAGCATATGATGATAATCCTCATATATCAGAAATGATGTTAACAGGAGGAAGCCCTTCAATGCATAAAAAGTTAGTAAACGAATTAACACATTTAGCTAATGAAAGGAATATATTTATTACTATGGAAAATGAAGGAAGTCATTTTTTACCTACGGATTATCCTATCAATTTGCTTTCTATCAGTCCCAAATTCTCTAACTCGGTACCTGTACTTGGAGTGGCAACACCACAAGGTACGATTACTGACGAAAGAATGATTAAACAGCATAATAAGTTCAGACTTAATTATCCTGCAATAAAAGAGAGTATAGCATACCATGGTGATTATCATCTAAAGCCTGTATGGGACGGTAAAGATGAAGAAGCATTAGAGGAGATAATGGACTGTATAGATCAGTTAGAAGCTCCTAAAGATAAAGTATGGTTTATGCCTGCCGGTGATACTAGAGCAGCATTACAAAAATCTTACCCTGTTATGTTTGATTGGGTTCGAGATAATGGATACCGTTTAACCTGGAGGCCTCATATTATAGCCTTCGAAGACCAAAGAGAAGTTTAATGAACGTAGTAGTATTAGTAGATATAATAAAAGAGACTAAAGCAAATTGGAGATTTATATTTGAAGATCCTTTAGCAGATCAAATTAACATGATACCAGGTATGTTAGTACAGTTATGTGCTAAACCAGGAGAACCAGATACTGTGATTAGGAATTATTCTGTAGCATCTTGGCAAGACGGTACAAATAGGTTTGAACTTATAATTACTAATCTTGAAGGCGGAGCAATGTGTGATTACCTTTTTAAAGAAGCTAAAATAGGAGATGAATTTGTGTATAGAGGGCCAATGGGAGTATTTACTCTCCCAGATAATCTAATGGAAAGAGATATTTATATGGTTTCTACAGGATCTGGTATAAGCCCATTTAGGTCTATGATTAATGATGTTTTTATCAATAAAAAACAATTCAAAAGTATTAAATTATTTTTTGGTACCAGAAATGAGGAAGATATAGTATACAGAAATGAGTTAGAATTCATACAGCATTGTTTACCTGGCTTCGAGTACATACCTACATTAAGTAGAGAAAAAGTACCAGGAATAGCAGAAGGCTATGTACATAAGCACTATTTAGACCTTATCGACAAGTTAGATCATAAGCCTCTCGTATACTATTGGTTGGGATAGAATGATAAGGGAAGGAAGAGATCATCTTGCAGAGAGAGGTTTTGAGATGTCGAAAGACATAAGAGTTGAGATATTTGGTTAATATAAATTTTATAAAGCAATGGCACAATATACATTAATTAAAATGCTTAAGAAGGAATTCGAAGCAAAAAAAGCAAAAGCTTTACTAACATTAGAGCTACTAACAGAAAACCCAGCAGGAATAGGAGATCATTCTACTGACGACTTTTATAAGAATGCGATTGAAGCAATTTCTGCTCTTGCAGAAGCAGACGATGTATTAGATACAATCGAAAGATATTACCCTTCATGAGACTTCCTATAATTAAACATCTTAGTAACTTTATCGAAAAAAACGATCAAGACTTTATAGAGGAAACTCTTGAAGTATTTGAAGATCTACTTGATGCTAGAGGAATTAAAGATGAAGAGTTAGATGTTATAGGTGAACTTATGTCTAATATGGAAGGTGCATTGGAGGTACAAAAACTTATAAAACAAGGTATGACTCAAAAAGAAGCATTAAACCACTTTATGATACGTGTAACATCGATAGGTAAATGAGTTATATAATCGGACAACCGTGTGTAAGTACATGTGATACAGCCTGTGTTGCAGTTTGCCCTGTAGACTGTATACATGGACCTATTGATATCACAGGAGCAGGAGCTGAAGTAGCAAACATGTCTAAAGAAGATATAAAAGGCAAGATGTTATATATCAACCCAGATGAGTGTATTGACTGCGGAGCTTGTCTTCCAGAATGCCCAGTTGATGCTATTTATGATACAGAAGAGCAGGCAATTGAAAAAGACGGTACAGATAAATACGTACATAAAAATTATGAATTTTTTGGATTAAAATATAATGGTTAGAATATACTTAACATGGTTTTTAATTTTAACTACATCTTTTATAAATGCACAACGCATTACTGCAGATCGGGTTTCAACAATCGAGACTAAAATCTTCAAAGTATTATACTCACATACTAAAGAGCAACCAGTACAGTTAATCTATAAGTCATCAAATAGAGTAAAAAACGTAGATCGTGGATCTATGAATTTCTACACAGAAAATAAATACCATACCTCAGATAATGATGATTACTATGGTAATATTTGGGACAAAGGCCATCTTGCACCAGCAGCAACTTTTTCCGATTCTAAAGAAAATTTACGACAAACATTTTCCTTTTTAAATTGTGCACTTCAAAATCAGTACCTAAATAGAGGTGCTTGGAGATTACTAGAGCAACAAGAAAGAAAGTGGGATGATACACAAGAATTAATTATCACAGTAGATATCAAATTTTCAAACAAGATACTACCAACAGGCGCAACAATCCCCTCATCTTTTATTAAACATATTAAGTTTACAAAAGATAGTACCTATAAGTGTTTCTTTTTCCCAAATGAAAGACCTACTAAATCCTGGAAAGGTTATAAAGTAATGCATAACCATAAGGTTAACTAAGATATAGAAAGTTTTAGTGCAATTAGTTGGATCCCACCTTAGTAATTACTATATTACATAATGAGATTAAAACAAGCAACAGTAGGAGATAGATTTAGTATAGATTTAGCTTCAAGATCAGGAAAACAAACACCAGTTAAAGCTACATTAGTAGAAGCTATTGATGGGAATTACGTAATAAGCACTGAGGACGGAGATAGGTTTATGTGTGACGGTTACGAACATATAGCGCTTTTAACGAATTAAAATTGTTATAATGGAAAAAAATAAGTTATATTTAAGCTGGAAATGGATTGACAACCAGATTAACACAATAGGTGATAAATTAGAAGGTTTAGACTTAGAATTTGTAGCCGGTATTCCAAGAGGTGGTTTAATCCCTGCAGTTATGATGTCACATGCTTTTGGAATTAAGTATATTAGCTACTCTTCTGCTAAAATGCTTCCAGGTGACCTAAGAAAAAAAACTCTTGTAGTCGATGATATATCTGATACTGGAGTAACTATAGCAGAAGCTGATAAATTAAAATTTATAACAGCTACCCTCTGCCTTAGAATAGGAACTAAAACAATACCCAACTTTGTAGGTGAAATTATTAATGACGATAGGTGGTTAGTTTTCCCTTGGGAAACTTTAGATAGTATTCCCATGCAGGATTATTTGGTAGATCCAAAATAAGTTCTTATATTGTATAATATGAATGAGTCGTAGAACCTCAATAAAACAGAATAAATGCCGAAAAAGTTTATAGAAGGAACTGAATTAGTTCAAGCTGGATTCGCTAATGGTATATCCAGTCAATTAGCAAAGAAACAATCAACCGAAGGACCTGAAGCAAGGTTATCATCAGAAGAGAAACAAGTAATCATAGTAAATGCTGCAAAGGCATTTGGAGATTTCTTAACCGCTCTTGGAACTGACTGGGAAAACGATCCCAACTCTTCTGACACTCCTATGAGAGTAGCTAAAGCATACGTTAATGATCTATGGAAAGGTAGATTTGAACCTTTAGACCGAGTTACAGCATTCCCTAGCGACGGCTACGATGGAATCGTACAAGAGTCTAATATACCTGTAACGTCAATGTGTAGTCATCACCACCAAACAATAGGTGGGACTGTTAGCATAGCCTATATTGCTTCAGAGTCTGGAAAGGTTGTTGGTTTATCTAAACTAAATAGAATTGTAGAACAATTTGGTAGAAGAGGAGCAATTCAAGAACAACTTACGGTCGCTATACATAATGCTGTTAATAAAATTTGTGATGGTAATCTAGGAGTAGCAGTTCAAATTAATGCTACTCATAACTGTGTTAGCTGTAGAGGTGTTAAACATGGAGGAGCTTCTATGCAGACAGCTAAACTAACTGGAGCATTTCTAGATGAAGATTCAGCTAAAGCAGAGTTCTATAAAAACATTGAGTTAGCAAGTATTTGCAAGCATTAATATGAAATACGAAGCAGAAAGCAGACCTTGGGGAATGTACGAAGTCTTATTAGACTCAGAACATACTAAAGTTAAGAGAATAACAGTAGCTCCTGGAGGTAAACTTTCATATCAATATCATGATAAAAGAGCAGAAGTTTGGACTTGTACTAAAGGTAGATTATCAGTAGTTCTTGAAGATATACTATATGATCTACAACCTGGCGAAGCTATTACTATTCCCTTAGGAGCTAAACATAGAGCATATAATGATACTATGGAATTAGCTCAGTTTATAGAAGTACAAACTGGAACGTACTTTGGGGAGGACGATATTGTAAGAATAGAAGACGATTATAATAGAGTATGATATACATATTTGACATAGACGGTACATTAACACCTTCCCGTAACGTTATTGACCCAGCATTTAAGACATACTTTCAGCATTTTATTAAGAATAATAAAGTATGGCTAGTCACAGGTAGTGACAGAGATAAAACAACAGAACAAATTGGATTTGATATCTGGGGATCTGTTGAAAGAGTATACCAATGTTGTGGTAATCAATTATGGATTGATGGTAAGTTAGAAAAAGAAACTGAATGGTCTAGCCCAGAGTATTTAGACACACTTTTAGATTTTATGTTAGAGAAATCTAACTATCCCCATAGGTACGGTAACCATGTAGAAAAGAGAATAGGTATGGTCAACTTTTCTGTAGTTGGTAGAAACTGTACTCAAGAACAAAGAAATGCCTATTTTAAGTGGGATAAAGAAAATGAAGAAAGAAAACAATTTACCGAGGAAATTACTTCTAGGTACCCTTGGTTAGATGCTACTATTGGAGGTGAAATTAGTATAGATATTTACGAAAGAGGAGCAGACAAAGGACAAATACTAGATGATTTACCAGAAGATGAAAATTTTACATTCTTTGGAGATAATCTATTCCCAGGAGGTAACGATTATGCTATTCAAGAAGCAGCAATACAGAAGAAATTAAAAGGAAATGAATTTTTTCACGTAAAAAGTTGGAAAGATACTAGAGAGTTACTATATTCTATTAAGACTAACGGTACAATATAAAAGATATGAAAGCAAAACAATTATCACTATTTCCAGATGAAGGAGATCACGTACGGGTTAATCCTGTACCTTTTGTAGATGAAGTAGAAGAGTTTAACAAAACGTTTAACAAACCTAATAACTATGAACCAACCATCCCAGAAGAAAAAGAATGGCAATTTGTTTATGACTTCATTCTCGAAGAACTCGAAGAATATAGAGAGGCTTGCGAACGAGGTGACATTGTGGAAGTTCTGGACGCTTTGTGCGACATTACTTATGTTTCCCTTGGGAACGGTACTATGTTACATGGCCTTAAAGATAAGATATGGCCAGCCTATCAAGAAGTACAGGCAAGCAATATGTCAAAAGCTTGTACTACTGAAAAAGAGGCCATACTCAGTGTCAGCAAAAGAGCTGAGGAGCAAGGTGAGGACTGTCATTTTGAAAAAGTTGCGGAAGGACGGTACATTGTCTACCGTACAAGAGACAGAAAAGTAATGAAATCAATTAATTACTTCAGACCAGACCTTAAACAATTTTTTAATATTGAAGATATCGCAAGAACTAGACCACAACAACATTTAGGTATATGATTAAACTAGAGGAATTTGTAATAGAAATAGATGGGAATAAATATATTCCATTCGAAATAGCTCAACATGCTCAAACCGAGGGAGTAGATACTACATCTCTTGATGATGCTTTAGAGCTTATAAAAAAGTCCGTAAAGGATATAAATCATTCAGTAAGTGAATCATTAAAGGATGATTAAAATAGCACATGAAGCTCCATTAGACATTTTTGATGAAATTCAAAGTAAAACTGATTACGATTATGCTTTAGTTCACTTACTAGAGGAGAATAGTAGATATAGAGATACTTTTGAAAATGCAATAAGGAAAGGTAGAGAAGTCATATTAGACAACTCTATCTTTGAATTAGAAGAAGCATTTGAAGCTGATAGGTTTGCTATATGGGTAGAGAGATTAAAGCCTACCTGGTATATAGTACCAGATGCATTAGAGAATGCTGAAAAGACAATGCAACAAGCAGCTAACTGGTTTAAAAATTACTCTCACGTACCGGGTAAAAGTATAGGAGTAATACAGGGTAAAACATACCAAGAAATAAGAGACTGTTATAAGGCAATGGACGAAATAGCTAATGTAGATATGATAGCTATATCTTTCGATTATTCGTATTATACAGAGTCTTGCCCGCATCCTAACAAGTACGTAAGTTGGATGCTAGGACGTGTTAAGTTACTAGGAGATTTACTCAAAGACGGTGTTATTAACAAGGATAAGCCTCACCACCTACTAGGTTGTGGTTTACCTCAAGAATTTAGTTTTTATAAGCATGCTGAATATAATTTTATTTATAGTTTGGATACAAGTAATCCAGTGGTCCATGGACTAAAAGGAATAGAGTACGGTGTAGAGGGATTATGGTCTAAAGAATCTCAAAAACTACATGAACTTATAGATGTTCCATTAGAAGAAATTGACATTAAAAAAGTCACTAATAATATTAATAAATTTAGATGGTTAACAAATGGATAGCACTATTTAGTCAAACAGGTGCTGAAATAGCAGATTTATCTGATAAACTAGGAAGATACCCAGATCTAATTATTACGAATAAAAGACCAGGTGATTTACGTAGTATTGACCCTAGAATAGTTGAATACGGGTATACAGAATTGGATAATAAACCTACTGTAGATGATTTAGATACTGTACTTCAAGACAACGCTGTTATTACATTACATGGTTGGTTAAGAATAATGCCAGCTGATATATGTAAAAAATACTTAATCTATAACGGACATCCAGGATTAATAACTAAGTACCCTGAACTAAAAGGAAAGGATCCTCAAATTAAAGCATATAAAGCAGGACATGACACAATAGGAGTTGTACTACACAAGGTAACTGCAGGAGTAGACGAAGGGCCTATAGAATCTTGGTCAGAAATATCTGTAAATGACCTATCTATTGATGAAACTTTTACTGTATTAAGAGATATGAGTTTAAGAATGTGGACTGAATTACTAAAAAGGATAGTATGAGCAATAACAAGTATTTAGTAATTATAGGTCACCCTGACAAGAAATCTTTCTGTTACAACGGCATATTTAAAACGATCATTCGTACATTTGATAAGTATATGAAATCAAATGAAGAATATAAGATTATTGATTTGTATGAAGATAAACTTCATAGGGATAAGACTGAAATGATACAGGACTATAAGAACTCTGTTACTTGGGCTACCCACTTATACTTTATATCACCGGTTTGGTGGTTTAGGTTAACTCCAAAGACCGAAACATTCTTTGATGAAGTATTCACTCCAGGATTTGCATATAACTTTGTACCCATAATTGGTACTTACGCTTTCCCTAAACCAAAGTTAAGCGATAAGAAAGTTAGAACGTATATTACACATGGAGCACCAATGTTACCTGTTGTTACTTTATATTTTAACTCAGTTAAGTTAAGATTAGTAATGGGAGTTTATACATTTGTATTTGGATGGAATCTAAATAGATGGAGAAAAACCAAACAATTTTGGTCAGTACCGTTTGTAGATGCAAAGAAAAGAGCAAAATATTTACGAGTAGTAAAGAAAGATATTAGAAGGGATTTAGCATAATGGATAAACGAATTACAGAAATACTCGATAAAGAAAAGAATAGACAATCTAATACGATTGAATTAATTGCAAGTGAAAACTTTGCATCTAAAGCTGTTATGGAGTTAGCTGGTTCGATATTCACTAACAAATACGCTGAAGGCTATCCTGGTAAGAGATACTACAACGGATGTGATCATATGGATGAAGTAGAGTTGCTCGCTATAGATGAATTAAAAAAATTATACGGTTGTAACTTCGCTAACGTTCAACCTCATTGTGGAGCAAATGCCAATACGGCAGTCTTCCAAGCATTCTTAAAACCTGGTGATAAAATATTAGGTATGGATTTGGCAAGTGGTGGACATTTATCACATGGAAGTAAACCTAACATCTCAGGTAAAGTTTATAACGCATTCTCATACGGTGTAGATAAAGATGGGTATTTAGATTATGATGAGATAAATAGAATAGCTGAAAGAGTACAACCGAAAATGATAATTGCTGGAGCTAGTGCATATTCCAGAATAATAGATTGGAAGAAGTTTAGAGAAATTGCTGATTGGGTAGGAGCAAAATTATTGGTAGATATGGCTCACTACTCAGGTCTTATTGCTGGAGGAGAATATCCTAATCCAATTAAATATGCAGATGTA
>Ga0209090_10001289_pt1 | contig 16054 bp, 10 predicted proteins | sample ArcticOcean_MG_C_9_FD_187432 | JGI IMG/M metagenome (GOLD analysis project Ga0209090, IMG submission 187432) | Marine microbial communities from western Arctic Ocean - ArcticOcean_MG_CB2_152 (SPAdes) (version 2) | ecosystem: Environmental > Aquatic > Marine > Oceanic | place: Arctic Ocean... | reverse complement strand
GGGGGGGGGGGGGGGCTGAGGTGCTTGCATCTTATAGCCCCGGCCCGGGGCCGGCACAGGCCGCATCATTATGACGAAGTATTTTCAGTGGAGCATCTGGCCCGAGCCATTTCCGAGTCCCGTCAGTCACGGTGCGCCCAGAAGTGGGGCGGTGAGGGCGGATGGGGCGGTTCCGAGTCCTTATCATGATGGACCCCCGGACCCGGGCCCCCCACCCCCCCCTCCCCCGGGGCGGCGACGACGACGACATGCACCACTGGCTGGGCTTTTGCCATCCAAACGGGCAAGGCAAGACGGTGGGCTCGTTTCTAGTTTTGCCAATACACTACGTTTTAGCATGATTTGCAATTGCGCCACGCGCCCGGGGGGCTTCCTTATCCCTCTCCATTACGCAGCTTAATCACATGTCCCAAGCACCCAGCCGCATGTGACACAAGCCAAATTACTTAGTGCCCAAGCCAAGGTCCAGCCGCATAGCTATAGGCTGGGACCATAGTCTTCTATCTTTTCTAGAAGGCGCTTTGAATAGTTTGGTGAATAATATTCAACAATTTCAGGCGGATAGCAGCTATTTATCTGTTGGATGAATTCTGTCAGTTTACCACCAACAGTTTCGTTGAGCTCTGTGCGGACCAAGCACACAAATATTAAGGCAACTAAATACAAAATTCACTAACCTTGTAGAAATTGCAAACCGCCATTCTGCACAAACGCGCGACGTGCTTCAACATCGTGAGGGAGTATTGATGCAAATTGTTTGAGCACATACTTTTGCACTTTAACCGGCGCCTCACGCAAGAGTGGTTGCAGAGCCTGAAGATGAGTGCACTTGGCCAATATGGCCTTCAAAGCGCGTTTGGACTTAGCTTTGAGGTCCTCTGAGCTGTCTTGGTGCACCATGCAGGCTAACAAGTGACGCAGGACGTCACCCTCAGCCAACGCCCGAGCGTGGTCTGAGGTATGACGACCGATTTGACCCAGGCTCCACGCAGAAGCAGCCTTGATATGATCCTCAGGCTCTGTAACCAGCGCTTCTTTCAGCGGAGCTACGCCCTTTGAGACGATGATAGCTAGTGCTAGTGTTTCAGAGAAAGCTGCGATATAACCAATCGCCATGATACCAGGCAACTTGCCATTTCCTTGAGCTTCAGAAACGTAATCTACTAGAGCAGCGGCCCCGCCAGAATTTACGATTAGTTTTGCAAGCTCTGGGGTATGTTTGGCTACCTCTCGGATACAGGTTGCAGCGTTCTTTCTCACAAAAGGATCGGTGTCTTTAAGGCAGTTTAGGACATTAGGAAAAATCTCTGCCTCAACAATTACCTCTGCTAGGTCAACAGAATGTTTTGCTATCTGAGCAAGACAGCTACACACTTGACGCTTCAATTTTGCATCGGGATGCACAATCAACGGGGCCAAATAAGCCACAGCACCAGCATCTACAACAGCTTGCGCCAATTCAGGCGAGTGCTTGCAGATATCAGACATGGCAGATGCAGATATACGCTTGAGAGTGATCTCTGGTTCTTGAATGCACAAAACTAAAAGTGCAACTGTACCAGCGTCGACGACTGCCTGAGCCAGCTCTGCTGTGTGTTGTGCTATGTAACCAATTGCCCAAGCAGCTGCCTCTTTCACTGTCGGGTCAAATTCTTCTAAACATGGTACTAGGGCGTCCAGTGCACCAGAATCAACCACTGCCTGGGCAAGATCAGGTGAATGTTTTGCAACTGCTCGGAGGACAAATGAAGCAGCCTTCTTGACAAAGCGCTATGCACAGAAATTCACGTAAAATGATCAAAAGCACTACGTACATTTTGTTCCGAGAGTGAGTAAACAAGCTGGGGAAGAATTTCATTGCCAACAACTGCCTCTGCCAAATCCTCACTATAATTAGCTAATCGACCAAGAGCAAGGGCGGCAGACTGTTGAATACTTGGCACCTATCAAGCCGATATTAACCCCGCAATCACTAATTCATCGAACAATACATTATCTAGCAAGAGTGGACGCAAAAGTTGCATGACACCAGCATTCTGCATGACCTCAATATTTTGCGGGCGTGTTGCCGCCTCTGCCACAGCCTGGACAAAGGCGACCTACAGGAATCATGTTGTACCTTCCCCTGCAAACTTATATTCACCCGTGATTTTTGATAAACTTCAAAATGTTGCAAGACGGACACACCACTCATCGCGTGAAATTTCGTTGTAAGATGGCGTTACACCGAAGATATGGATACTCCGTAAAAATATCCGAGCCTTTGGAGGGGGAAGCCACCCAGGTGGCCTAGAGTCCTAGACGCACTTCGCTCAGACTCACGCTCGAAGGATCAATAGTACCACCACCCCAATGGTGGGGAGCCGGAGCCTGGGTAGCCTGGCTGCCTCTGAGTACCGTTTTTTGTGCGCCGTGCGCCTCGTACGCACAATATAAGACGTCGCGCGCCTCGTGCGCTCTCTTCAGATGCCCTCTTTCGTGCTGCCCCACTTCGACCCCCCGTTACCTAACACGCCTACGAGAACAAAGCGAGTTTACGCACATTTCCCCGCGCGAACAGCAGTATATAATTGGTATGGCCGCGCGCTTTCAAGTTGGCCGTATCGTATACTCGGAGCAAGCCACCTAGTCACTTTCATGGACACCGGCAGCCGGACGACGCTATGCAAAAAAAAGCGGCAGCAAATGAGCTGCGTCTCCTGCGCCGCGCGCTGGGCACGGCGAGCGCGTTAAAACCTTAGCGGACAAGTGGGGCTAGTGGGACTAGTAATAAAAAAGAATTCAACTTGAAGTTACTAATAATAGCACGTTCAAAGTTCAAGTTGACAACGAGTTAAGAACGCGTTAGTACGTGGGCACCGGGCTCAGGCGTTAATAGCGCGTTAGTGTCATTCCATCATCCTAATTCCAAAGCCAACCTAAAAAATCCGGGCTTCCTCCCCCTGCCCATGAGTTTTCCGTGCTCTCCGATCGGGGCGTCTGGTCTTGTCTCTCCGATAGCGCACTTTAATCCTGGGTGTATCGGACGCTTTTCGACGTCTAAATATTAGGCGCCAAGCCTGCGTAGGTCAGGTCGGAGGAGCCATTCACTGACACACGGCCACTGTGGGGGTATGCAGTTCCCGTTAATTAAATGCTCTCATTTGTAATGTAGCAAGAGCTTTTATTATTGTGAATTGGAAAATGAGATAACAAGGAAGATCCCGCCGAAGGATACAAATGAGATTAGTGGCCTCAGAGTAGTATATAGTAGCATGTATAGTAGCATTTTCACTTGGAACTTAAATTCCAGCGACCGCAGCACTACGCTTGCCAAAAGCGGATTGAGCCTCTCGAAATTCCGGGGTGGCCGTTAAGCGTGTGGCAAGCTGAAATATCTATAGCTTGCTTCCTTCCTGCATTGAGATACTGATGAAACTGGGCGAGTGTAACAAGGCATCAGGGTGTGTACAGTGGTCACCGACAATCAGCGTCATCATCATCATCTTCATCACCGTCCTGCTCCGCGTTTTCTTGGGCCAGACGGTCCATCATGATTTGAAGCTCGGTTTCTTCGCGCGCTGACACGACCTTCGGGAACATTTTTATATCGATTTTTCCACCTCTTTCAAGGATTTTTTTGGTTATCGCAGAAATAGCTAATGTTAGAGTCTGAATACCAAGCTCTTTATCTAATGTCATGGTGGTCATGACATACATTGGAGGGGCAATTAGCCTGATCTGGATTGGACACACATCTAAACACTCACGTTGGCCCTGGATAAGCGCTTCACGGATTGCATTGATGCCGGTGTATGAGAAGCAGGTGACCTCAAGATCTGCTCGGACTTTGATAGGCTGTGGAGAGAGCTTCTTTTTAACGAAGTCCAAAAGGCAACTTTTAGTTGCACTGTCAATTTTGGGGCAAACTTGAAGGACATCGTCGGTCTCACTCGATAGACATAGTTTCAATGCATCATATGCATGGCCGTATTTTCGATATAGTGGCCAGCCGACTATTTCGTATAACTCGTCTAATCTTTTCTCTTGTCTATCTGCTACATGTCGCATCACACGATGTACGGCCTTGGCTTTGTTGTAACGTTCTTCGCATTTTGCTACGTCTTCAGCAGACACGCGCCGCTTGCTGAGGTCAATATACCCCTTCTCCTTGTCGACACGCAGCACCATCACCACCTCGTTTCTGTTTACTCGGATTAACTTGTTAATGCTACGAATTCGGCGTCGGCTCAACTCGCTAAGCAAGATCATTCCTTCTATGTTGTTATACTCAAGTAGAGTCACGTAAGCGCCCATTTCCGCAATGTTTCTCACGTTCACCATCACGAGCGATTCGACCTCTGGAAAAGGCTCTTCGTAGAAACGACATTCTAGTCGGGTGTCGCTCATCGCTTGTTGCTTTGGTCGAGGAATCGCTCACAAGGGGTCCCCCGCCTCGCCGTGAAATTGACCCCCCCCCTGATTTTGGGATCCGAATTACCCCACCCAATCACTAACCACTTAGGGGGTTGTATAGATAACGGAAAGGAGTCCGTCAGTGGTCCTCCACGCTGGGAAAACGGACGCGACTAAGTATGGTTTCTACCCGGGGCCCCCGGGCCCGGGCCGAACTTGAACTTGAAACCTGCGGCGACAGCCTGAGGCCCGGGTGTCCACTGAGGCTGGCACTCACAGGCACCTCTCTAGGTCCCCCGGGCCGTTGTTTTTAGGACATTTAGCACCACCGAATGCGCATTCCCGCGCCGCGGCCCGCACTGGCATACGGAGAACCCCCTATGCTGCTAAATGGTCATTAAACGCGTCGCTTTCGCATGGGGCGATTTTACTGCAACGGCGTGTGCGTCGCCGAAAACGCGACTTTCGCGCCTCAAAAACGACTTCAGCAGCCCATCACGTAATTGTACCGTGACCGTGACACATATGTACTATCGTATATCAGTGGTGCGCCACCGGGGATCTCGTTTAAACGCGATGCAGTGATCTAGGAGCGCGATACGCCGTTTGAGCCCCCCTGAGCTTCAAAACAGCCCCCGAACACCCGCCGCGCATGCCCGCCGTCCTGGAATCTCCGAGTCAGGCCCGGCCCGGGCTACTCAGGCTAGTACTACTAGTAAAGGAATTTTCCTTGAGTGATTTGTTCAGGGGCTCTCGAGGAATCATGATGCCACCTGGGTGCACCCGGGCCCGGGTTCTCATGGACCATACCACTGTGGCACCTACTAGTAGCCTAGTAGGGGGGCGTGGGGTTCTCGGGGTCTACCACGGGTGATAGTGTGTGTCACGGTCCAGAATGTGATCAGAACGCCGGGGCGGTTAGATCCACGGGTTCTGCCGAACCCCCCCCAACCATACTAGCCTTACCCACCCTAGTGTGTTTTGCGCCGCCCACTGGCACTAGTCTCTAGTAGTAGGTTCTAGTCGTGCTGGCCCGGGTTCCTTAAAGAACCAGCACGGTTGTTTTATTTGCCGCGATACAGGTCACGGTCGAGTACGCGGACAGGCCGGTCCTCTCCAGATGCGCCCATTAGAAAGTGTCGTTTTTATGAATCGACCTCCCCCGGGCCATACTGCCCCCTGAGCCCAGGCTGACCCGGGTCGGGGGGGGGTCTAGGAGGCCTCCGGGCCAAATCTCCGGGTTCGCGGGCAATCGATGGAGGAAATCCCCATCGCGGGTGCCGCCCCTCGGACCGGGCCAGTCAACGGCCAGTCTCGGGCCCGTGGCGAGCGTGTCGTCTGCGATTCAACATGGCGTGGGGACAACGCATATGGCGCCAATTGGTCAGCGCACGGGACAAGCGAGCTCGGGTCTTAAGGGCGCGTGGTACGCTAATTCGACACCACCTCAGCGGACATGGCGAGGTCGCGATTTTTGGCGGCAAAGCCCTTATTTCGTCTCTCATTTGGCCCTCAACATATTACCCAACGCACTACCACGACTCAGGCGGCTTTCATGCATCTACTATGTTATTACACATGTGAGTCACATTCCACGTTCCTAGTCCGATCGCCTAGAGTTTTCACTACCCGCAGATTCAGACTTTCATAATTGATTGCTACACAGATTTTCAGGCAAGAAAAGTTTCTGCGGCATCTGAAAGTCTATAAGAAAAGCCACCACTGGCATCATAAGGAACCACAGAGCAGGTAGACTATTCCACACAAAGAATTTAAATGGCTGGCGGTTTTTCCTGAAGATACGTGAGGAGCATGATAGTTGGCACACCACTTTTTAGTTGTACTTAGCGAGTTCGGAAAACATAGTTTGGCTGCGTTCAGAGTAGTTATGCAAACAAAGTCCGCCCTGGAAAATAGGGACAGTCGGCGTTTGCTTCGATTGCCAGAGCCTGCTTCGTAGCCTCCAACAATCGTTTTTTGAAAGAAATTGTAGCGTTAGATTCAGGTTCGCTTGCTGACGGGCTTATCATCATGCTTGCTCGCATAAAAATCTCTGCCACCTCCGCTATATTCAATTCAGCATTGCAGAGAAGCACGATAGCCGCGGTTGATAAGTTATCATCCTGCCACAGCTTAGTTCTGTGCCCATAGACATCAAGCACGACATCTAGCACTTTAGACAAGCATTTATTTGGACAGTCCTGTGGCTCTTGAAGATCTGATTGTTGCTTGTACAGCAAAATAAGAATCGTGAGAATAGGCCGTATTGCAACTGTCTCTAACTGCGATGTGACTGAATTTAGAGTATCGCTTACTTGAATGAGCAATTCTTCGTACCAGGGACCATTTGGCCTCTTAACTACGTAGTCTCGCTCGTTTGCACACTCACGAAATAAGTTTGTGCGTGGGCTCCGCTGGCCTATGGGACACACAAAGCAAGTGATAAATAAATCCAGTGCATCTGATAATGAGAGGGTAGGAGCGTGGCAATTAATAAGCAAGAAGGAAATTCGCACAATTGCTTCAACAAACTCCCTGTATGACATTAGTCGCCCAGTAAATTTCACTCTTGCGTGCTTATGGCTTGAGCTCAGAGTGCCTGCCTTGAGTAGGCACCGCCACCCAGGGCTGTCGATTTGCTTTGTATCTTTACATTTGCTTCCATGTTGCAACATGGCAGAAGCGACCGTACTTTTGTGTTGGCGGAACAGCCTATTTAGGATGCTCTGGATTAAACTTTGAGACAAAGTGGGGATGATATTGGCGTCTTTGCAGAATATCAAAAATGAAGATGAGGTCATTGTGAGCATATGTCCGCCAGGCTTGATATCAGGCCGATTACCACGTTCTAACAAAGAATACCTGGAGTATGCTCCTCTCAAATCAGAATTGTGTCGCAGCACTATTCTTTGAAGCCGCAACTGTTCGTGCTTTACCCATGGCGCATCTCTACCAAATTGGTCTTCAAGATGCAGATATACTTGAGATTCAGCTGCACAGGAAGCAAGCTCAGGTTCCGATTTTGTTAAGCTCTGTGAAATCCGATCCGAATGGAAAGTGCCACTGTACAAGGCACTATCATCTCGCATAACTACTCCTATGCCTTCTTTTAGTCCCTGAACCCAATCGCCCAAATAACGCGCACCATTTGCATAAGAAAAGGTACCTATTCCGTGCCTTTGGCCGTCTTTCCATTGTCCAAGGTAACAATTGCACCCTTGCTGGGCATATTGGGCCGCATGTCTTTCTGCCAGATCAATCCAGATGTGCTCACCAGTGCCATTCTGTTTATCATCACGCCACTCACCCTCATAGTATTCCAGTCTACGCCGCCACAGCATTAAGCCCGCACCAGACTTAACATCTTGAATCCACCCCCCTTCATAGTAATTGCCACTTTCATACTGCATTGTACCATGGCCACTTCTCTTGTTGCGATTCCATTCGCCTTTGTAGTAGCAGGAACTGTCTATATTGTAATATAATATTCCTGTGCCATGCATCGCCCCGTTACACCAATCTCCCCTGTAGCAAGGTATCCCATTATTTACGCCATGCATTACACCATATCCATGACAAAGTCCGTTCAGAACTGAACCCTTGTAGGAAGATCCATCGGGCCATATGTATTTTCCTTTACCCGTGATAGTATTGTGTGTAAACTCACCGATGAACTTTGTCTCGTCCGGCCAGGTGTAGGTCCCGATTCCATGCATCATTCCATTAAAGAAGTCCCCCACATATATTGTTCCACGCTCGAAAAAAGCGACCCCATGTCCCTCAAATGTGTTTGCTCGCCGGCGCGTACATCTGTGACTGACTAGCACCCGGTCTGCGAAGGAGGTGCGCAGATTGTGCATGGCTGCATCCTCAGTCAAAGAGGCGTTAATACATTAAGTAAGACACGGAGCAAGATACTACAGGGTAGGACTATATTTCTAACCAGGTTGCGTTAAGCGCACGGCGGGCGGCCGGAGCAACTGGAGGTGCAGCGCAGCGCCCGCGCGGGGCTACCTCGGGCGACCACCATCTAACTTACACTCCATGGATCTCCACTAACTCGGCCTGCGTCGCGAGTTACACGATGCTGCTCCCCCTGGGGCTGGCACGCGATCGCCGCTTTGCAGACGGAGACCGCGTCCGTCGAGGACCAAACTTCGCGGGCTCCTCGTACCTGGTCCAGAGCCAGTGACTATGCAGCGTGACGGTTGGAGGTCGACGATTTCGCTTTGGTTCTGCTCGTCGCGGACGGCAACGAGGCGGCGCGGGTCGCGAACCGTTCAGATCGTAGTTTCGGCTGGAATTTAGTGGTGCGCCGGGCCCACAGTACCACCACCTGACTTGCATTGCATGGGTCGCCACTAATTCGGACTTCTTTGCATTTATACCACGTTTCGGCTGATGGGCACGTGCGGGACGGTACTTGGGCACCTCACCTCCTGCCGGCCTACGCTGCCCGATCGACCTCGAGTGGTCCATCCACGACTCTCAGGCACGACAAAAGATACTTCGCAGATACTTTGTCCGGCGCGACGGCGCCGCCCGCCATAGGTGTAAATGACCAAAATTATGGCAAAATAGCTACTTACCGAAGACCGCGCACTGTCCCGGGACAGCGTCGGGGTGACGGGGGCGCTGGGGGGTTGTATCAACGCGCTGGCGGCGTGAGGGCTTGCGCTTGAGGGTCGGTCTTCGCTACCTGGGTACAAAAAACGACCCCCCCCGTAGTCTACAGCTGTACCTACGGCACCGTGACGATGATAATCCTGGGCTAAATCAAGCCCTCAGGCTAGGCGCCCCTCCTCGCCGATAATTTATTTATCGTAAGACCCTGAGCGACCCTCCCTAAGTTGAATTGATGCTGAATTACCCTGCGACACTTAATTCTGCGCGAGTACGGCTGAATTTCCGTGCTTTTGCCCCCAAGTACTTTCAAGTTTAGCGCAAACCAGGGGGGTGGCGGCTTGCCGTAGTTTACCTGCCGTCGTGCTGCTTTGCCTCCGCGTTGCTCATCAGGGGTGCGTCGCTGTGGGGCACCAGCGCGGCTGCGCACTCTATATGCGTCAACGCGTTCCCCGACTCTCAAATCTGCTCCTACGCGCCTGGCAAAAGCGCTGGCAGATACGCTCGCCAGTCGCCGCGCTTCTCATTGTCGTATATTTCGTATAACTCTGGTATATACGCCATAATGTCAAATGACCATTTGGTAGCAACCTATTCTCCACATGTGTCTTGGCGTTTCGCGGCGATGGGGCTATCTCGACGAGTTTTTGGGCTGCGGACGCATGCATAACTACACGGGTAGCCGCAGACGTTCTACGATATCCAATGCCGCGAGGCCCCACAGCAACCGAAATCGGACGGAGAATGGCAGTCGAACTTCGCTGATGCACTCTGACGCCCGCTGCTCGCCACGCCGGCGTCTACGCGCGTCGCGCTTCGTGACATTTCGGTAGATTACGAACTTCGGGCCCACTTCGTTAATGGGCTTGTTGTTTAACTCGACGATCTAGCTGAGATAAAGGACGGACAATACCATGGGCAGCCGCCCGCTTTTTTTACCCCGTCGTCGTCCTTGCAAAACCCCCTGCTTTTTGGGCCATTTCCCGAATGGCGGAATAAACGCCTCCGTAATTACGCCCTAACTTTTCCTATCGTTCCAGCATCACTGTCGTACCTATCGGAATTTCCGGCGTGGGCCGTGGGTGAATCAAGCCCTACAGCCTGAGGGGCCCGGGCCGAGGGCTCTCTACGATTTTACTCACACTCCGGCTTCAGTAGTAGGTAAGCTCTTACCGTACTAAAAAAGGTCAGAGGCACATGCTAGTTTGCACATACCCCGGCGATTCAAGTCTACGATCAGAGTGCTAATTACGTTCAGGAATTTCAAACTCAGTCGGCAAAATCAATGTCCCGGTCATCTTCGTCTGAATCACCGATTTCATAGTCTGAAACGACAATTAGGGGTCTCCGTCGATTGGCTCGTGCATCAGATACAGGCGCGATGAATTCAGGGCGCAGTGGCAATCCCATGAGGGCTTCGAGTCCCTCTCGAGGAGTGCGATCACCACGGAGGATCTCAGCTACACCAAAGATGATGGGGAACTTGAGGTCGAGACGATAAGATTTGTGCGATTTCTTGATCAGACGCTCAAGGGCGAAGGCGGTCTCGACGCCTTCTGCGACTTCGCCCATATCGGCGAGAATGTCATCAAGGCGCTCGCCGCGTCCAAGGCGAACGCCAGTGTTACGGTTTCGACTTAGCGGACCAAAGCATGTACCAAATGTGTCACCTACACCAGATAGACCGGCAATAGTTGACGCACGGCCGCCCATAGCCAGTGCAATGCGCTGCATCTCATAGAGGCCCCGGGTAACAAGCGCTGTGACTGCATTTGTCCCGAGATCCAACCCTTCGCACATGCCTGCTGCGAGCGCAAGGACATTCTTCACGGCGCCACCCACCTCCAGTCCAACAACGTCTGCTGATGTGAAGACACGGAAAGATTCGGAAGCAAGAAGGTCACGGAAGTCAAAGGCAACACGGCGGTCTTCTGACGCTACAACGACGGCCGTAGCAAGGCCCTCGGCGATCTCGCGTGCGAAGGATGGTCCGCTGAGAAACGCATAGCTCCGCCCTTCACCAAGCTGTGATGGCAGGATTTCGCACATGAGACTTAGGCTCTTGCGGTCAATGCCCTTGGAGGTGCAGAGCACGGGTACTCCAGTGGGGACTAACTTGGCAATTTTCCGCAGGTATCGTCGAGAGTGTTGTACTGGAACGCAGTGCACTATGAAGCTTGCATCTCGCAAAGCCTCTCTTTCATCAGTTGTCGCGCACGTGGGAACAGGTACCTCGATGTCACTGAGGTATCTGGGGTGCCGACGGTCGATGTTGATTGTCTCAGCATCTAACCTATTTCGCATTAGTAGCGTTACGGCAACACCCTTGCGTCCAAGCACGTGCGCCATTGCCAAGCCGAATGATCCGCCCCCTAGAATCACCCCCTTGAGTATCGGGCCACCGCCCGGATCTACGGGACTGTCATGTGTTGGATATTCAGGAGGTATTCCACTCCCAAGTAACACTACTCGGCCGCTGCTGCGCCTCCGGGAATTTCGTTGAGATACGATACTAACATCCACATAGGGTACAAGGCAATCTGTACCTCCGAGCAACAGGAAATATTTCAACATGCGGGCCAAAAAACGCAAACTTGCACGGGCACACGCACTCACCCGCTTTGTTTGGCTAAAAAGTGGCGAATCTGAAACAGGTCGCCGCCCGCCCCCCTAGCCCTTTAGCAGGGCTCCACGGACAGATAGGGAGAAATAGCCGCCGAATAGTCTGTACAGCTGAAGCTGGTTGAAAAAGGGGGGGTGTTGCTAGGGGGGGTCAAGCACCAGCTAAATCGTGTACGTTGAGTAACATCTGACGCAATGTGCGAACAGGACGTGTGGGGCAAATCACAGGAAACTTTTGCTGGCACGCCGGTTCCTCATGATAAAATAATGGGCTGTGCAAAGTTTGCTGCAGTGCGGGCAGCCCCGCGCCGAGAAACCGGCTGCGACGCTGTGCGATCATGCGATGGTCCGAGATAAACCCGTACTTTAGCAAGCCCCCCTTTACCTCGCCTTGTGGGGCCCAGTTAGGGTTGTAAATTACACGGGGCGCCTAAACGTACCCTGACCCACGCCCCAGGACCTTTGGTTTGGGCGCTCGGGAGGTTTCAGCCGACCCCGAACCCCCAGTTCGCGGTGCGTTCGCGGCCACTTTTCGCACCGAAATCCGGGGTCCAGAACCGTATAGAGGGTGCGAGAGCTTCGACAGTAACCCCATGACCCGCGCTCGTGGGCTGGTGGTTTTGGACGGGGCCAGGGTCACCCGTGAGCTTGCAGAGCATTTCCGTCTCCGAGAACGAATGCGTCAAGGTGCAACTGCGCGTCGTCAAGGTACCGATTGCTGCTCCTGAGTGTTCCGCTGGCTATGATACTTCCTTGGGCTGCCCCGACGCGGCTCCATTGCCCCCAGGGACCCCCGCGATAGGCCGAAACAGCGTGACGTAGGCCCAACTTCAGGGGGCTGTTGCTCGCCAGCGCCGCCGGGTCCAAAGCCACCACCACCACCACGGTAGGCACCGTAAGACGGAGTTTCGGACGCACTATCGCCTGGCTTTGGAACCCGCGGCCGCGCTGCGCTAGGCAGACATTTAGCGCCACTAAAAGTGCTCTACACCCCCACTTACCGATAGACGGACGAAACGGGTCCTAAATTTAGCTAAACAAAGCGTCGCAATTGGCAGTCCGCTAACTCGGGCAGATCGTCGAGTTAGACAATAAGCCCGATCACGAAGTGGGCCCGAAGCTCGTGATCGATCGAAGTGTTGCGTGGTGCGACGGGCGTAGATGCCATCGTGGCGAGCAGGGGCTGCCAGAGTGTATGATTGACATTCGACAGCCCTTCCTCGCGTCGGCATCGGTTGCTGTGGGGCCTCGCAGCGTTAGATATCGCAGAACGTCTGCGGCTGCCCGTGGATCAATTGTGGACGCATCAAACGCCCCAAACGTCGTAGAGATAACCCCATCGCTGCGAAACGCCGAGACTATCAAACCGGCCTCTCGCGACGCTAGACGGTCACTATGGTACATCAAACTCACCGTAGCTTCCTCCGGCCGTGCTCGGACAGCAGCTCGTCCAGTGCTAGTTTTTAGTTACCTCGCACCGAGATTTCGTAAGAACAGAACCGCGGTGGGGTGGGCGGCGGCCTGGGTGGCGTAGATGGGCCCCACCGTGCGAGCGCGGCGGTGAGGCGGGTCGGCGACCTGGTTGTTGCGTGAGTAAGTAGATGCGGCGCGGCCGCGCTCGTGCGGAGCGGCAGTGGCCGTGGGGCGGCGACCCGGAGGTCCCGTGAGTAAGTAGATTGCGGCGCGGCCGCGCTCGTAGAAGGTGGCCGTGGGGCGGCGACCCGGAGGCCCCGTGAGTAAGTAGATTGCGGCGCGGCCGCGCTCGTGCGGAGCGATGGTCGCGGCGGCTTGCAGTAGGTAGATACGGCGCGACTGCGGTCGCGGCGGCTTGCGGTATATCGATGCGGCGCGACTGCGGTCGCGGCGCTATGGGTCCATGGTCAGGTGCGTCCGCTGCGGCGGGTGCGAGCTGGCGGCAGGCCCGCGCGTCGGCGGACGGCAGCGTGGCAGCTGCTCGGGATGCGCGGCGGAGGGCTGCGTGCGCCGGCACAAGCGCGTGCGGGGCAGCAGCCCGCCGCCGTGCGGCGGTGATGCGCTCTTCCTTGCGCAAAAACAAGTTGCAACCACGATAAGGTTTGTGGAGAGCGTCGGTCTAGCGGGGGGTGGCGAGCCGGGCACAGTCTGGTGCTACTAGAATAGGGTTTTTGGGGGTAACTTCGGCTATCAGTCCTCCCTTTTCTAAGCTAAGAGCCGCAGGCTGAGCCGGACTTAAGTGCTTGGGCCAAGTGAGCGCCAACTGGTACTCGGATAAGTCGATCAAGTGCTAAAACCACTTAAATGCCGAAGTCACGGTCACGGTGAGGTAGGGGAGGGCTGAAATGAAATTTGACCGGCGAATCAAACATACCTTTTTAAATCCGAGTCATGATGAGATAGAGCCTGAGCTCTAAGATAGAAGAGGCCTCTGCAGTACAGCGGTCCCACGAGACCTCCGACTTCCCCGCGTCAGGCCCGCGGAAAGATCGCCCCTGTCCGCGCCTTGACCGCGAGGCCAGTTCCGCCGGACCTGCGGCCGGTGGTTTTTCCGCCCGCGGTCCGACCGCGAAATTTAGTCCTCCAGCCGCCCGCGTCCGGTCCGCCTTGGCCGCGGCCTTATCCGCCATCCGCGGCGTCCGCAGGGTCCGCGTAATATTCCGCCCGGGCCCGCGCCGGGTTAGCGTGCAGCCCGTTGTCGGTCCGCGGAAGGTTTCAAAGGTACGGGGCTTGACCGCCGGCTTGACCACAACCGCCAACCGCAGGCTGAACTTCAAGTTGAAGTTCAACCTGGCCTTGAGCCGCCCGCGAGTTTATCCGCCCCGCCCGCCGCCTGTGCGCCGGCCGCCCGCCAAGTGGCACCCGCGGCCCGCGGGTTTGTCCGCCACTCGGCCGCCCTGGTCCGCGAACACCAGACCGCCCCAACGGCGCCGACCGCCGGTTCCGCGACCTGACTGCGGCGGGTCCCCTGCGGTCCGCGCCGAGTTCTACCCTAGTCCACCGAGAGTTTCACTCAGCCCGCCGGGCCCCGCCCGCGGCCGCCCGCCGCGCCCGCGCCCTTGACCGGCGGTCCCGCCGTACTGCAGGGGCCCCTGATAGAGCAGTTTGGTCTTCTGGCAGTTACTGTTCTCACTGCCATACAGAGAATGCAGTCCGCTCTCTCGACAAGATCGCCGAGTTAGACCACGAGCAAACTTACACAATGGCTTATAAATAATCTTGCGATCTACTGAAGTGCCGCTGGGTGCGCGTAGATGCCACGGGTGCGATCTACTATAGTTGATGCCCCGCGGCCGTTGGCGACGCGAGATACGCGCTTTGGGTCCAGTGAGGGCACTCGAGGGTATCGACTGCAAATCTTTTGGGCCTTGTACGACGCCCACCATGCTTGCGCGCGTGCATGCGCCCCACGGTGTTTTTCTAGCACTCATAGGCCTATCACTGCTTCACAGCTTTGACATTCGTGCCGCCGAGAGTTGAATATCGTGCTCGATTGGTGGTTTGCATTCGTGTGTGGCTGCGACCATTTTTTCGACACTCGGGCGCGCGAAGCAACTGATATCAATCCATTTCATGCCACAACACAGCCCTTGAGCGTCGGGCGCAATGTATAGGTCCGTGTTGGCAGTCGATGATTTCGATGGTGGTCGAGAACGACAGTGTTTTGGGCAAAAACTGGTAGCGGTTGCGCCGAGAGCGACGGCCCGGTACAGACGAAGGTGCCCGCAACGCCTTGATGCGCGGCGCGCCGCCGGCGCGCCGCCGCACGCGCCGCGTGGCACTGGGACCAGCCTAGGGCTGCTTCTGGGGCGCGCCGACGCCCGCGGCACCCCGCCGCGGGGGTCGCTGGCGCCGTGGAGGCCGCCGGTAGGCGGCCAGACCATTCACGGCTGCCAACTTGCCGCACGTGGCCTGTTTTGGGCAGCGGGAGCGCCGTCTCCTGCCAGGGCCTGGGACGGCTTCCTGGTCCGCCCTGCAATATAAGACGCCGCGCGTCTCGTGCGCTCTCTCTAGCTGCCATCTTTCCTGCTGCCCTGTGGTGCTCAATGCGGGTGGTTACAAACTAGTGTCATAGGGGGTTCTCCCCATGGCGTTGCGAGTGCCTGAGAGTCAGTTGCCAATGGACGAAAAGAAACCAACCACACAGCAACTGTTGGCCTCTCTATGCAACTGGGCCCGCATAGCACGACGCTAGGTCTAAAACTGCCTCTGTCGCGGCCGTCGTGTTATATACTTTGCACGAAGCCGGCGGCCGCGGCCGGCGCGAGGCCCGCGGACGGCGGCCGGGTGCCGAAGAAGGTTCGCCGCGTCGAGCGGCCGCCGACCCGGCCTCGTCGCCCACATTCCGGCTCCCGGGTTCCCCGCGGCCTCGAAGGGCGCCGCGTGAGGGTGCCCGGGCCCCGCGGGCGGCGTCGAGGACCACCCTTCATGCGAATCTACC